>Ga0208047_1000400_pt1 | contig 16159 bp, 7 predicted proteins | sample Kivu_220m_FD_184162 | JGI IMG/M metagenome (GOLD analysis project Ga0208047, IMG submission 184162) | Freshwater microbial communities from Lake Kivu, Western Province, Rwanda to study Microbial Dark Matter (Phase II) - Kivu_220m (SPAdes)... | ecosystem: Environmental > Aquatic > Freshwater >...
GGTACGGTGGACACGGCATTGCGCACCTCCACTGCCGGTTATTTGACGCGGCGATTGGTTGACGTGGCCCATGAGGTGATAATCCGCGAAGAAGATTGCGGTGACACCGATGGCTTTGACATATTTTTCCGCGATTCCGAAGAAATTGGCCAAAATTTTCTCTATAAAATTGTTGGCCATATTTCAATGGAAAGTATTAAATCGCCGCAAACAAAAAAAATAATTATCAAAGAAGGCGAAGTTATTGACTGGGGGAAAGGCCGTCGGTTGATTGACGAGAATATTGAAAAAATCAAGATCAGATCACCTTTATCCTGCAAGTCATCGCACGGTCTTTGCCGCCAATGCTACGGTTGGGATCTTGGCAACAACCAAATGGTGCGTTTGGGCGAGGCCGTCGGGATTATCGCGGCGCAGTCGATCGGCGAACCGGGGACACAATTAACAATGAGAACATTCCATACCGGAGGCGTGGCTTCAAGCGCCGACATCACTTCGGGTCTACCACGCGTGGAAGAAATTTTTGAAGCACGGGTACCTGGCGGAAAGGCTGAAATTTGTCCGGCCGACGGCACGGTTCTTGAAGTTGTTTCAGAAAAAGGACAAAATAAAATCATCAAAATCAAAATAAAATCAAAACCCGGAGATGCCAAAGTCAATGAAACATCAAACGATGCCACCAAAATCGCCGATCCCGCCGACAAAAAACGCGACCAAGCTAAAGGCCAGTTGCCTAAGGGGTGGCAAATTGTTGAATTTGAGGCGCCCGCGAACGCTAATGTTCTAATAAGACCCAGTGATGAAATTAAAAAAGGCCAGCCGCTTTGGGAGGGAAGCTTAGATCTCAAAGAACTTTACAAAATGATTGGCAAAGAAGCGGCCCAAAGGTATATTTTAAGAGAAGTCCAGCGGATTTACAGTTCGCAGGGTGCCACGATCCATGACAAACATGTTGCCGTAATTATCCGGCAGATGTTTTCGCGGGTTAAGATCAAAGATCCAGGCGATAGCTTATTCACACCCAAAGAGGTGGTTGAGTTAAAACAAGTCATTGATGAAAACGAAAAATTGCACACGGAAAAGAAAAAACCGATCCAATATGCGCCGGTGCTGCTGGGGGTTTCTAAGGTGGCGTTAACCACCGGCTCATTTTTATCGTCAGCATCGTTCCAAGAAACATCGCGCGTGCTGATCAAAGCAAGTCTTGAACGGTTGGAGGACAAACTCGAGGGCTTGAAAGAAAATGTTATTATTGGCAAACTAATTCCAGCAGGTACCGGGTTTATGTCCCAAGAAAAAAAAGAATCAAATGATTCGGAAACAACTGAAGAACTGGTCGCAAATGAATTAAAGCAATAAAATGATCATGAAAAGGAACGCGAACCATAACCACAAAAAAACCAACTATTTTCCAGGTAAAACTGGACAATGGATCGCGGGTATTGCATTAATTGTTGTCGCACTTGTCCTGGCGTTGGGATTTTTTGGATTGGCGGGAATGCTTGGTAATTGGTTTGCGGCCATACTCTACGCTTCAATCGGTAAGACGGCGCTCGCTTTGCCGGTAGTTTTATTATTGTCAGGAGCGGTTTGTTTTTTGAACAAGCAGGAAAAATTTTTCGCCCCCCTTATTTTGGGGATAATTTTATTTTTAGCCGGATTAAGCGGTTTGTTGGCTAACTTTGATCTTACCGGACGCGTGGGCGGCCAAATTGGATATTATTTGGCGTTGCCGTTGTTCAATCTTTTTGGTTTTTATGTGGCAATGATATTTTTTTTCGCCACCATTGTCGCCGCAACTTTGGTTTTTTGGTGGCTTTTGGGGCGGCCGTTGCCGGATCTTTCCGGATTTAAATTAAAAACCGGTCCAATCAAAGAAAAGAAAAAACCTGCGGTGGTTACGATAAAGAAACCATCTTTGACAAAAACATTTAACGGGAATAAAAACGGAACAAAACCAATAATCATGCTACCCAAATTCAACGGCCTTGGGAAAAACAGTGTGCAAAGTTTGGAAAAAAGCGAAACCTCGACCCGGCAAAAAAGCGTGGCGATTCGCAATGCGCTAATAAGTCAAGTGCAATACAAAATTCCGCCGCTTGACCTTTTGGATAAACGCGATTCGGCGCCGCTGGCCGGTGATGTGAATCAAAATTCGGCAATCATCAAAAAAACCTTGGAAAACTTCGGCATTCCAGTTGAAATGTCACCCGAAATCATTGTTGGCCCATCAGTGACCCAATACGCGTTAAAACCGGCTGAAGGAATTAAACTTTCCAAAATTACCGCGCTTTCCAATGATCTTTCGCTGGCTTTGGCAAGTTTTTCTATCCGTATCGAAGCGCCAATTCCCGGGAAATCATTGGTGGGCGTTGAAGTGCCCAATAAAAGCCGAGCTGGCGTAGGATTACGCGATTTGATTTCAACACCTCAATTTACGCAGGCAAGTTCCTATTTGCAAATTGCGTTGGGTAAAGATATTTTAGGCAATCCAATCTACGCTGATCTGGCAAAAATGCCGCATTTAATGGTGGCAGGAGCCACCGGCACAGGTAAAACGATTTTTATCAACAGCGTTTTAACCGCGCTTTTGTACCGCAACCCACCCGAAATGTTACGTTTGGTTCTGGTCGATCCCAAACGCGTGGAAATGCGCGGTTACAATAATTTACCACATCTTTTGACACCGGTGATTTTCGACGTGCAAAAAACCATAGCCGCGCTAAAATGGGCGATTGGGGAAATGGATCGGCGTTTTGATCTTTTAAGCGAAAAAGAATCGCGCAACATTAACAGTTACAACGAAAAATGCGCCCGCGAAGGTTGTGAACATTTGCCCTATATTGTTTTTGTGATTGATGAGTTGGCGGATTTAATGGCTTCCAAAGGCAAGGAAATCGAAGCAGGTATCGTACGTTTGGCGCAAATGGCGCGCGCGGTGGGTATTCATCTTATTGTCGCCACTCAGCGGCCTTCGGTGGAAATCATCACCGGGCTCATCAAAGCAAACATTATTTGCCGCGTGGCATTTCAGGTGGCGTCGCAAGTTGATTCGCGTACTATTCTTGATATGGCAGGCGCGGAAAAGTTATTGGGATCAGGCGACATGTTGTATATGTCGGCCCAATATCCCAAACCCAAGCGTATTCAGGGTCCCTACATTTCCGAAAAAGAAAGCAAGCGGATTTTGGATTGGATTAAAAATAATAATCCTCAACCGGAATTCAAAATTGACGAAGCAATTTTGGAAAACTTGATGATTGGCGAGATCGGTAGAGAATATAACGGCAGCGGCAGTATGTTTAATGTTGCCGATTTGACTGCCGAAGGGTTTGGCGATGATCCTTTATATGAACAGGCAAAAACCGTGGTGATTCAAGCGCGCAAGGCCTCGGCGTCGTTTTTGCAGCGTCGCTTGCGCGTAGGTTACGCGCGCGCCGCACGTTTGATCGATTTGCTCGAGGAGCGGGGAGTGGTTGGTCCGGGTGAAGGCGCCAAACCGCGCGACGTGCTGGTTTCAGGTTTGGAAGGAACAAATGGTGCCAATGGTGCAGATTTAGATGAAACACAAGATGAAACACAAGAAGACGATGGTTGGCAGAAAGCATAAAATTAAAATACAGAATCATAGAAACGCGACAAGTAGAATCAATAGAAATTCAAAACGGGTGAGGGCCCGTTTTTTAGTACGCGGCTGTGGATAACTCGCTTGCATAATCGTATCTGATATCAGACAATATAAAAATAAGCCAAATGGAATACCTAAAAAACACCATTCCTTTAAAAGAAGCCGCACAAATTTGCGGATGCGCGCAAGATGTTTTAAACGCGCACATCCGCCGCGGGAAGCTAAAAGGCATGAAAATCGGCCACAACTGGGTAACCACCCATGAATGGCTTAATGAATATCTCCGCCAACGCCAAAAAAAGAACAACCCATCCCTCGTCCAACACCCTAACCTCTCCTCAATTACCCTCAAAACCCTCCAATTCTTAGCCGCTTCAGGCCTGGCAGTACTTGCTGCCTTCTGGCTAATCGGCAGCCAGGATTATCTAAGCCCCCAAATCACACTCTCCAACCTCAACCCCCAAATCCCTGACTTAACTGATATTGAATACTCTTTAACCGTGGCTGCCAGTAACACCAATGAAAGCATTGATACTATCCGCAGCTACCTTGCCGCCTCATTGGCTAACAACCCCTCAATCACCCCCAGCCAGTTCTTATCTGCTTTCGGCAACACTGCAAAGGATTCCCTTATCAGTATAATCAAAATACCCCAAACCCTTGGTAATATCTTTACCAACATCACCAAGGACAACGCTGGCTGCATCACCCAGGGATTTAAAACCCTCACCAAAACAATCACCCCAAGTTCTTTTGCCACACAAACAACCACCCAAAACAGTCAAGCCAATCTGTTAACCATATTTAGCCAGCTTAAATGCTGGCTGGGTTTTAATTGTCCCGCACCACCAGCGAGCACACTGACAGAAGCTCCAAGTTCCAAGGACCCCTCCTTTGCTTCCTCCTTTGCTAAAGTTACGGAGGACAAGAAAGCTACGGAGGACAAGCAAATCACAAACAATGACACAATTTCCAATGCCCAAACAGAAACCCAGAATCAAACTCCTCCCACCATCACCCAAATCATTAATCCAGTAAAAGAAACCATCCATACTAATACCATCACCACCAACACCCAAACCGTAATCATTGACCAGGACACCAAAGACCAGGTTGCCAGAATCCTGCGCCAGCTTGACTCTGACAGGCCTAATTACTCTGTGGGCCAGGTTGTCTCTATGCCTGCCACCGTAGGTGGCAATACTCTGACCATTGCCAATAATAACTTCTCGGTTGACTCCAGCGGCGACACCACTGCCAACAATATCACCACCCGCAATGACCTTACTGTCCAGGGAAACTTTACCCTAACCAGCGGCAGCCCCGGTACCAACAAAGTACTAACCAGCGATGCCAATGGATTAGCCACCTGGCAGACCCCGTCAGGCATTACTGACTTATCCGGCTTTACCACTGATGATTTAGACCAAGGAACGAATAATCTCTACTTCCCGGGCTTTACTGATCTATCAACCGACTATGGCTTCACTGACAACTCCAATAACTGGAACACTGCCTATACCTGGGGCAACCATGCGGCTGCGGGTTACCTTACCGCCTACACTGAAACCGACCCCATCTTTTCTGCCTGGAACAAATCCAGCGGTATCTCAATCACTGAATCCCAGATATCTGACCTGCAATCCTACCTTACTGCTGAAACTGACCCAGCAGTCAAAGCCATCAGTGGAATAATAAAATCCAACGGCACCACCATATCTGCGGCAGTTGCTAATGTTGATTATCTGACTCCCACAGGTAGCGCGGCCAATCTTACCGACTTTCCCACCTTAAACCAAAACACCACCGGCACGGCTGCCGGCTTATCAGCCACCTTAGCCATTACCAGCGGGGGCACGGGCACCACCACTGGTTCTATCACTGGAAGTGGCGCCTTAGTGTTTGCTGCGGGCGGCACCAACCAGAATATCACCCTCACTCCCAGCGGCAGCGGCTACACCGTCTTAAACGGCACCGTCCAAAACCCTATTCTCAATGGTTCAGGCAACCGCTGCGTCTATGTTGACTCTTCAGGCAACCTGCACGCCAAATCAGAGGATTGCGGTTCAGCTTCAGGCGGTGATAACCTGGGCAACCACTTAATGACCCAGAATCTTGTCTTAGGCAACTACTGGCTTAGCGGCGACAGCGACAATGAAGGTATCCAGATTAATTCCAGCGGCAATGTTATTGTCTCGGGCACCATCTCTGCCTCTAATCTGTCTGGTACCAACACGGGGGACCAGACCGACATCAGCGGCAATGCGGCCACGGTCACCGGATTATCAGTAACTCCAGGCAAAACCTTAACCATCCAAAAATCAATCACCCTTACCAGTTCTGACGATACCAGCGTCATTACTCTACCTGCGGGCACCAAAACCCTACTGGCCACTGATGGCAGTGCTGCCAATCTTACCGACTTTCCCACCTTAAACCAGAATACTACCGGCAGTGCCGCTACCCTGACCACTGCTCGCTCCATCTATGGCAATAACTTCAATGGATCCGCTGACCTTACCCAGATTATTGCCTCCACCTATGGCGGCACCGGCAACGGCTTTACCAAATTCACCGGGCCGACCACTGCGGAAAAAACCTTTACCCTGCCTGACGTCAATGCCACGATCCTTACCACCAACTCTCCGGTCACTCCGGCCCAAGGCGGCACCGGTATCGCCAACAGCGCCAACAACACCCTCACCTTTACCGGCAACTATACTTTAGGCCTGACATTATCCAACAATACTTCATTAACCCTGCCCACCTCCGGCACGGTTACCGCTTTAGGCAACACTACCACCGGTTCAGGGTCCACTCTGGTATTATCAACCACGCCCACCTTTGGTACTTCCATATATTCTCCCTTGCTCATCGGCGGCACTGGCACCACTTCTGATCTGTTTTTGCAAACCACCAGCGGGGTGGGCGACACGGGCGCGGATATGCACTTCCTGGTGGGCAACAATGGCGCTACCGAGGCCATGACAATATTAAACAGCGGTAATGTGGGGATTGGGACAACGAACCCCGTGTATCCGATTCACATAGCTGGAGCATCATCCAGTACATCTGTTCTTGCAATCGATAGGATAGAAGAAATTGCCCAGGGACCGTATATTTTGCTTCGACATGCCCGAGGCACACCTGGGTCGGAATCTACGACTCAAAGTGGCGATGTACTTGGATACTACAACTGGCGTGGGTATGGGGCGACGGACTGGACTAGTAATGTCGCTGGTATTGCGGCTGTTGCCGCAGAGAACTTTACCGATTCTGCCCAAGGCACAAGTATTCGATTTTCGACAGTACCCATTGGTTCGACCACTCTCACTAGTCGGATGTGGATCTCTAGCGAGGGCAACGTTGGCATCGGGACGACGGAACCGGCGGGGATGTTGGATGTAGCGGGGAGCACTTTGTTTGGGCCTGCTACGGGACGAGAAACTTTTTATTCGGCCAGTTATAGCGTGCCTACAGCAACCCAAACCACCATTGCATTAAAAGACGGGGTTACGTCATTGACGAATGGGTGGAATTATAGAATTAGGCTGGTTACCACCGTTACCAACACAAATACCGGGGCAGTGTATCTGGTTTCGCAAACTGCATCAGGGACTTGGTCGGCATCAATGGTATCGGCCAATGGCGTAAGCAGCAATCATCCACTTTTACTCGTTGATGGTACGGCGGTGAAAATATATCATAATCACGCTTCAACTTATTCGATCAATACTTTTGTGGAAGGTTTTTACACCGGTAATACGGCATTAACTGCGGGAACTTTCTTCGGTTTGGATAGCGCGATGACGAATTACGGCGGCAAAGTTGGCATCGGTACGACGTCGCCATTACGGCTCCTTTCTTTGTATGGCGGAAGCGGCGTGGTAGGCGATAAAATAGGTCTTGATATATCGCTTGCGGGCGCTTCCGCAGCAGGATATGCGGGCGCCGCCGTTGAAGGAGTCGCTGAAAATGTCACCGGCGGCACGAGAAGAACCTCTCTCGCTTTTTCAACCTATCGCCAAGACACGGACAACGCTTTAGTTGAACGGATGAGAATCTTATACAACGGCTACGTCGGCATTGGCACGACAAACCCCGGCGCAAAACTGGAAATCGCCGGCAGCGCTACGGGCATTACTTTTTCCGGAGGAGGAAGCCATACAATCCAAACAAATGACGATACCGATCTCACGTTGCAGGCAGACGACGTCAACCATTATATCGCTCTTGGAAGAACAACAAACACCCTTACCCTAAGAGAATTTGGAGACATTATCTTTGATGCCGGGGCAACCAGCGGCGAAGATATGAGAATTCTAGGAAGTAGCGGCAACGTCGGCATCGGGACGACCAACCCGGGAGAGAAACTCCATGTGTTCGATGGTGCCTTGAGAGTGGATGGAGCTAAGGCAGGGACAGATACTGGTTTGATTTTGAGCGATGAAGGAACGTATAAACGTATTCAATCTTACAATAGTGAACCATTGGCAATAAACCCACTCGGGAACTACGTCGGCATTGGAACAACGTCGCCTGACGTTGCCTTAGACGTCAACGGTGACATTGAAGGCGACCTGGTTTCCACCGGCAGCACCGTGGCGGTCTATGCCGTATCTGGCGGCGCCAACGGCGGCGCCTACAAACTGGTAAGGTATTCTTCCAGCCAAAGGTACAAGAAGGATATCACTGACTTTAACCTTGGCTTGGATGCGGTATTAAAACTTCAGCCGCGCTCTTTTGTATGGAAAAGCACCGGAGAAAATGACTTTGGCTTCATTGCCGAAGAAGCCGAGAAGATTGACCCCCGCCTGGTAACCTATGTTGACGGCCAAGTAGAGGCCTTCAAGTATGCCCAGATGACCGCAGTTTTGGTCAATGCCATTAAAGAACAGCAAAAACAAATAGAATCCCTCAACCTTATCTTAGACCCCAATGGAGCTATTACTGATAGTGCTTCTAACCTCCAAACTGAGCCCCAAGGCAACATTCTGCAAATAGTAGTAAATACCTTAAAATCCCTTGGTCTTACCTTGCGGGATGGCGTGGCAAGTTTAAAGGGCATTGTGGCAGATACCATTACCTCAACGCAAATCATCAGTCGGAAAAGTACGACCCAAGAAATATGTATTGCTGGCGTTGACGGGGAAACCGTTTGCCTAACAAAAGACCAACTCAAAGATCTTATTACCCGTTCTGGCTCATCAGTTACCATTAATCAAACGTTTACGCAACCGGCAGGCGGAGCGGAAAACGCGACGAGCACCGAACAGTAATTATTAAATATTTAATATTTAAAATTTACAATATTAAATATTCAATTTTAAATTTTAAATAATCAGGGTGGAGTTTGCTAAAAAATTTCGGTGTGCTATGATTGAATCAGGTAGCAAAGGTTTGTTAGAATTTCTTGCAAACACCAAGAAAATAATCCGCATCGCGGTTCGCACATTGCGAAAACGCGACGCCACTAACTTGAGAATCACCAAACTCAATAATTTGCCCGTTTGTCTTCTTGCGGCAATGATTTTTTTCACGAGCATGTTTTTTGCGCAAAAATGTCTTGCTGGCAACGGAGAAAACGTCGGCGGTTTTGCCTGGTCGGAAAACATCGGCTGGGTGAGTTTTAATAACGTTGCCGTTGAGGGTGTTGCTGGCGGCGGCGGATCCAAAAGTTACGGTGTTAAAATCCATAATAACGGTTTAATAACCGGGTACGCTTGGTCGGAAAACATCGGCTGGATTTCATTCAACGAGGATGATCTTACTGGATGCCCATCAGCGTCTTGCAAGGCGCAGGTTTCCACAACACCGTCAGGCGGCAATTACGCGGTCTCCGGTTGGGCAAGGGTTTTGTCGGCGAAAAACGAACCAACAAATAATGGTGGTTGGGATGGTTGGATAAAACTTGCCGGGACTGCGCAAAATGGGAGCCCTTACAAGGTTTATATTGATTCCGATGGTGATTTTCATGGTTTTGCCTGGTCAGATATGGTTTTGGGATGGTTGAATTTCAATAATCCCAGCGTGCCATACAAGGTGCATACATCGATGAGATTCGCACCGCAAGCCAAAATAGGATGCGGCGGAACATGTCCTGATGGTCACTGTGATGCTAATCCTGGGTCCACGTGGATTATGTATCCACCAACAGGTGATTGCTTTGAATGCGCCTATAAGGTGAGTAATAAATCCGAAGGCGATGTGCAATGTACTAACTGGAAACTGATTAATCCGTCAAGCGGTGCCACGGTTTGGGAATATACCGGGCAAGGAAAACAGGATTTAACTTTTCCGCCCAATATTCCTATTGGAACTTTTAATCTGAAATTGACGGTCAGCAGTGTTTTTGTCGGAAATCCTAATTGCAGCGCGACAAACTACACTTCTGAGACTCATGCGCTTCAGATCAAAAGAGAAATACTGGCAAAGCCCAAATGCACTTTGGATAATCCCAATCCAACCGAAGAAAATCCCAGTCCAAACCCAACGTGGTATAGTTGCGACGACAATAATTTCAAAAAGAAGGTTTTTAAGAGCGATATGGTCACGGTGTATGTAGCAGACGATAATTCTCAACCATCAGCAGATGCGTCGGAAATAATTTCCTGGGAGTGGACTTTTACAGCTGATGGTATCGTTACCACCGCTTCAGGATCTTCCTCGAGTTTCACCGCGGGCAAAAGCAATGTTATTAATCTCTATGTGACAGATAATGCGGGACGACATAATTGCAAAATAATCACGATTAACAGTAAAACTCTTCCAAAATGGCAAGAAGTCAATCCAATAGGCATGCTTTGGCACTATTTTGTTGCCAATATCTCCAAAATTTTTGCTACCTCAAAAGATAACGGTTGATTGAGTAAATTAAAAACACCTCGCTAATTGGCGGCGGCGTAGAAATTACGCGCTGCCGGTATTTTGGTTTAAGAGATAAATAAAAAACCGGGCGCAGTTTCACATTGAAAACGCGTGCCAATTTCGCGGTGGTTGGAAAAGAATATGGAATTGATTACAGTATTAATTTTTTTGCTCGTGACGGCGTGCGGCGTGGCTTTGGGTTATTATTCGCGTCAGGAGATTGCTAAAAAACGCGCCGGTACCATTGAGAAAAATATCGCTAACAAACTTACTAAGGCCAAAATCGACGCGCAAAAGATCATTGAAGACGCTCAAAACAAAACCCAAAAGCTTTTAGAGGTCTCGCGCCAGGAAATCAATTTGCGCCAGCGCGAAATTAGTAAAATGGAGACCTCGATTTTGAAACGAGAAAGCACTTTGGAGCAAAAAATCGCCGAATTTGAAGTGGAAGAAAAGGACTTTCAGGAAAAAGTGAAAAAACTTCGGATTTTGAAAGAAAATATTGATGGTTTGCACAAGCAGACCATGGAGAATTTGGAGCGCGTGGCCGGTTTGACCAAAGAAGAGGGACGCCAGGAATTAATCACCGCTTTGGAAAAAGAATACCAAAGGGATTTGCTTGAAAAAATGCGCAGACTTGAAACCGAGGGCATGGAGCCGTTCAAAAAGCGCGCCCGAGAGATTCTGGCGGGTGCAATCCAAAAATTTGCGCTTTCGCAAGCCCAAGAGATCACTACTTCAGTAGTAAGTTTGCCCAACGATGAAATCAAAGGCCGGATAATCGGTAAAGAGGGCCGCAATATCCGGACATTAGAGCGTTTGACTGGCGTGGAGATCATTATTGACGAAACGCCCGAAACCGTGGTGATTTCCGGTTTTGACCCGACTCGACGCCAAATCGCCAAAATCGCTTTGGAAAAACTGATCCAAGATTCACGCATCCAGCCCGCGCGCATTGAAGAAACCGTAAAGGCCACCGAAGAAGAAATCACTTCACAAATTAAAGAAGCGGGAGAACAGGCCTGCTATGACACCAACATTCTTGACCTCAATCCGCGCTTGGTCCAATTGCTTGGTCGTTTGAAATTCAGGACAAGCTATGGCCAAAATGTTTTACTCCATTCAATTGAAACGGCTCATTTGGCGGCGGCAATCGCTGCCGAAGTGGGCGCCAACGTAAAAATCGCGCGGCGCGCCGGCTTGCTTCACGACATTGGTAAATCGGTTGACCAACAAATCGAGGGCTCCCATGTTGAAATCGGCGTCAAAATTCTGGAAAAGTTCAATGTTGATCCAACGGTGGTCGTGGCGATAAAATCCCATCACGAGGATTTTCCCTACGAAAGCATTGAGGGTATGATTGTGCAAGCTGCAGATCAGATTTCGGGCGCGCGGCCCGGTGCCAGAAAAGACACGGTGGAAAATTATCTCAAGCGGCTGCAAGAACTGGAAGCTATTGCTTTGTCATTTGGCGGCGTGGAAAAGGCCTGGGCGTTGCAAGCGGGCAGAGAAATCAGAATTTTTGTCAGGGCAAGCGAAGTTGATGATTGGCAGGCAAAAAAAATGGCTAAAGACATCGCCAAACGCATTGAAGAAGAACTGCGTTATCCCGGAGAAATCAAGGTTAATGTGATTCGCGAAATCCGTGCTACCGAATACGCCAAATAATCATAAAATCATCGGATCACTGGATCGTTAACGAACGACAAGACGCAAAAAGAGCGCGGGAAAACCACGCTTTTTAGATAATTGTCAATTGCACGCAGCTTTTTTTGCGCTATAATTAAATAATATAGAAGATAGCTTTATCCATGGAACAGAAAACAAAAAAATTGCCGCAAACCGCCGATGCCGGATTCACGTTAGTAGAAATATTAGTGTCAACTGCGGTTTTTTCTTTGATAATTGGCACTACCACGCAGCTTTTCTTTTATTCCCTGCGGATGCAAAGAATGTTGATGACTCATAATCAATTAATCAACGAAATGTCCTATAATCTCGAACATATCACGCGCGGTTTGCGGATGGCCAAAAAAAGTACGGATTCAAAATGTTTGTCGGCGCCGAAATTAAACTTTGAGAAGATAACTCATAATGAAGGAGGCGTTACCACCTACGGGATAAAATTCTTAAATTCCAAAACCGGCGGTGGCACGGAGTGCATTGAATATTATCTTGGTCATCCTGTCGATTATCCGGCCGGCACGTTTGCGCTGATGGAAAACCGCAACAGCGGCACCTGGTCGTTTAATTTGCCACTAACGTCGCCTGAAATAAATGTTTTGGCGTTTAAGATCGACGAAAATAAGATTGGCTGGTCACAAGACGATTTTTTGCAGCCGCGAGTTACCTTGTATCTTCAGGCAAAAAACAAAGAAAACGAAATTCTTGAAAATCAAATGACCATATCCCAACGCGATCTTGATGCGCAAAGATAACCCTTTGTCGCCATTGAAATTAAATTTCAATATTTCGACCAATGCTTAATTTAAGCGAAAAAATAAATTATTGTTTAAAAATCGATAACACTCGCCAAAAAGGAATCGCCATCTATCTTGCCGTGACGATAATGACAATAATCATGATGGTAGCGTTGGGCGTGAGTTTGCTTTCAGTTAACCAGCTGAAACGGTTAAACGAAATCGGCGCGTCGGTGGTGGCTTTTGCCGCGGCCGAAACTGGTATTGAATGGGCATTGCTCAATGTAACCGATCCGGGTTATTCTTCTGGCGTGGTTACGCTTAGTAACGGTTCCACCTATGAATTGTTTTCATCTAATTGCGGCATTCTTTTATGCGTTAGATCGGTTGGTACTTACAAGAATACTCGGCGAGCGATAATGATCCAACAATAAAAAATCGCGCACCAAATCTATGTCAAAAACGGAAATTAAAGAACGAATTGCTAAGCTGACGAAGCTCATCAATCATTATCGCTACGTTTATCATGTGCTTGATAAGCAAGAAATTTCCGATGAAGCGCTTGATTCCTTGAAAAAGGAACTTTTTGATTTAGAAGCACAGCATCCAGAATTTATCCTGCCGGATTCGCCCACGCAGCGAGTTGCGGGCAAACCCCTTTCCAAATTCACCAAATACAAGCATTCATCGCCAATGCTGTCTTTTAACGACGCATTTTCAGTGCAGGACATAAACGATTGGCTGGACCGCGCCAAGAAACTTTTATCCGAAAGCGAGATCGCGCGGATCGATTTCTTTTGTGAGCCAAAGCTCGATGGTCTGGCTATTGAGCTGGTCTACCAAGAAGGAATCTTAGCGGTTGGCGCCACGCGCGGCGACGGTTTGACTGGCGAAGACGTCACTCAGAATTTGAAAACCATCGAAGCAATACCTTTGCGTCTGCGCACGGTTGATGAAATTATTGCCGATTTGCGGAAAACCGGTTTTAACCAAATGGCCGATGCCGTCAAAAAAAATGGGTTAAAAGAAATAGTTGCTCGCGGCGAAGTGATTATTTCTAAACGTGAATTTGAACAGATCAATAAACGCCAGGCGGAAAATGGATTACCGCAATTTTCCAATCCGCGGAATTTGGCAGCTGGTTCAGTCCGTCAATTAGATTCAGGGATTACCGCTAAACGTCACTTGGACTCAAACTGCTATTCACTAGCCAGTGATTATGGGCAAATTACCCATGAGCAAGAGCATAAATTTTTGGAGATTGCCGGGCTTAAAACCAACAATAAATTCAGCAAACACTGCGCTACGTTGGCCGATGTTTTTTCAATCCATGAATATTGGTATAAAAACCGTACCAAACTACCTTATGAAATCGACGGCATTGTGGTAACCATTAATGATAACGCAATTTTTAAGAAATTGGGCGTAGTAGGGAAAGCGCCTCGCGGCGCAGTGGCCTATAAATTTCCTCTAAAACAAGCTACCACCATTGTTGAAGATATTCTAGTACAAGTTGGCCGAACGGGAGCTTTGACGCCCGTGGCAGTATTGAAACCCGTTGAGGTGTCCGGAGTGATGATTTCCCGCGCCACACTTCATAACGAAGATGAAATAAAACGGCTCGGATTAAAGATCGGCGATACAGTCGTGGTTGGCCGTGCCGGCGACGTGATCCCCGACATTTTAAAAGTTCTGCCAGAATTACGCACCGGCAGAGAAAAGAATTTTAAAATGCCAAAAACCTGCCCGATCTGTGGCGGTTCCGTTGCAAAAAAAGAAGGTGAGGTAGTTTGGCGGTGTGCCAATTTGGAGTGTTTTGCGATTCAAAAAAGGCAGTTTAGTCATTTTGTTTCTCGGCAAGCGTTTGATATTGTCGGTTTGGGACCCAAGATTGTTGAACGGCTAATTGACGAAGGTTTGGCGCGCGACCCGGCGGATATTTTTTGGCTCAAAGAAGGGGATTTGGCGCCTTTGGAGCGTTTTGGCGAAAAATCCGCCCAGAATCTAATTGAAGCAATCCAAGCCAAAAAATGGATTACTCTGCCGCGATTTATTTACGCTTTGGGCATTCGTAATGTTGGCGAACAAACCGCCCGTGCCTTAGCTGATCGTTTCGGCGATTTTGAAAAAGTCAAAAACGCCTCATTGGAAGATTTGCAGGCCGTGCTTGACATTGGGCCAGTGGTGGCCCAATCAGTACATGAGTGGTTTGTCAAACCGAAAAATTCAAAGCTTGTTGAAAAGCTTTTTGACGCAGGCGTTAAAATCGAATCCTATGTAAAAACTTCCGCGGGCCAGCTTTCAGGAAAAACTTTTGTTATCACCGGCATTTTAGAATCAATGAGCCGCCAGCAAGCCAAAGATATTATCCGCGTGCTTGGCGGTATGACTTCAGAATCGGTCTCAAAAAACACCGACTATGTGGTGGTTGGTGCCAACCCTGGATCAAAACTTGCCAAAGCGCAAAAATTGGGCGTAAAAGTTCTAACTGAAAAAGAATTCCAAAATTTAACCGCTTGAATTTAACATACCTAGAATAAATGTAAAGATTAATGTAAATGACAGTTCCGTAGAGTAAATTCGAGTATCCCGCCGCAGAGGGATAAAAACAGAGTTCCGCTAAATGCGGAACTCTGTTTGAATTTCTTCTATGGAGCGGACAACGGGAATTGCACCCGTGCTTTTTCCTTGGAAGGGAAAAGTACTGCTGCTATACGATGCCCGCAAAAATTTTGCAGTCAAAATTTTTCCCAAACTACCAATTACTCACACAAATTACCAAATTTAAAGATTTTGTATTTAGTGTATGTAATTTATAATTTGTGAATTTCGTTTCGCAAAATTTGTCGGGGTGCTCGGATTTGAACCGAGATTAAATCCTCCCAAAGGACTCGTGCTGCCGTTGCACTACACCCCGTCCCAGGTTTACCGAAACAAACCTTTGGTGTCGCAATGCCCGCCGCAGTGTTCGTAAAAGCGATGCTTCCTTCAATATCCTATCGCACAATTGTTTTTGAGTCAACGACAGGTTATAATAAACTATATGCTATTTTCCCATCCCGAACTAATTCAATAACACATGAATAAAATCATAAAAGAAATTATTAGCCAATTGGATATCGTTGGCCAATGCCGAAAATATAACGTTCCATTAAAACAATGTCCACAGTTCCTTTTTTTAATGATGGGCAGTGCGATCATTATTTCCACGATTGCAACTTACCTGATTGGCATACGATATAAC
>Ga0208047_1000405_pt1 | contig 16080 bp, 14 predicted proteins | sample Kivu_220m_FD_184162 | JGI IMG/M metagenome (GOLD analysis project Ga0208047, IMG submission 184162) | Freshwater microbial communities from Lake Kivu, Western Province, Rwanda to study Microbial Dark Matter (Phase II) - Kivu_220m (SPAdes)... | ecosystem: Environmental > Aquatic > Freshwater >...
CTGGCGTCCTCCACCAGCAGATGGGAACTAGGATTATCCGAGAGCTTCGTGGTCTCGGGAGAGCGATGCCCCTCATGTCGCTTCTGCTGGTGCTCGGATCGCTTGGCGCCATGGCCTTTCCATGTTTCGGGAGCTTCATCAGCGAATACATGGTTATACTGTCAGCGATCAAAGTGGACCTCCTGCTCGCCGCGGTAGTGCTTGTCCCCGCAATTACGGCTGGATACTTTGTGTGGATGCTCCGGAGGGTTCTCGTGGCCCCACCTGAAGGCATAATGACCAAGAACGAGGCCCCGACATTCGAGCTGTTGGCACTTGCTGCCTTCTTGGTTCCGCTTCTGCTGTTCGGAATCTATCCGGCGCCGATGCTTTCGCTCATCGACTCTGCGATAACCGGTATGGAGCGTTTGGGGCTTGTCTAGTCATCCAGCTGACTCCCTTGCAGGAGACTGGCTCAACATAGGAGTATGGTAGAGGGTTGACCATGGATCTGCTGATGGCACTGTTCTTGCTCCCGCTTCCGATCTTCGGGCTGTTGACTCCTATGGCTGACTGGATGTTTCGCGCGTTCAAGAAGAATCTCGTTCCCTACTGGACACTAGCGGCGCTGCTGATCTCGCTCGGTTCAGCGGCAGCAATGTTCCTTCAGACTCAGCGACCGCCCACGCTCGTCTACGGCGTCTTGTCGATTGACGCTCTTTCCCTCTTCTTCGCCGTGATCTTTCTGTTGATCTCAGTGCTTGTCAACGTAGTATCACTCTCATACATGCGTCGGACCGAGAACCCACTCGCCTATTATGGTCTCCTTCTGTTCTCCACGTTCGGAATGGTCCTGGTAGCTCTCTCCACCGATCTTGTTGTTCTTTTCGTCTCTTGGGAATTGATGAGCGTTCCCACCTATGTTCTGACCGGCATTCTGAAGAAAGACCCCGCCTCAAACGAGGCTGCTCTGAAGTACTTTCTGGTCAGCGCGTTGTCATCCGGCCTCGTGATCTACGCGATATCTCTCCTGTTCGGAATAACGAAAAGCACGAACATGATTGTGATCGGTGAGGCACTCAGCTCGCAGAACTTGTTGCTGGAGCCCCTGGCTGTCGTAGCGATCGCTCTCTTCATCGCCGGGTTCGGAATGAAGGTTGCCGCGGTGCCGTTCCACATGTGGATACCGGATGCATACGAAGGTGCACCGACCACCATAGCTGCGCTCCTTGCGGCCGGCACTAAGAGCGGGGGATTCGCTGCGTTGATGCGAGTATTCTTTGTGTCTCTTGCAATCTACAAGGCAGACTGGTCAGCGATATTTGCGGTGATCGCTCTGCTCACGATGACTCTGGGCAACATCGGAGCACTGATGCAAAAGAGCTTCACACGGCTCCTGGCCTACTCCAGTATCGCTCAGTCGGGATACATCATGATCGGTTTCGCTGCGCCGACAGCTCTTGGAGTTGGCGGCGCCTTGTTCCATATCCTCAATCATTCGGTCATGAAATCAGCAGCGTTCTTCGCAGCAGCAGCAGTCATGATGACGCTGTCAACGACAAGTCTGGACGGATACTCGGGATTAGGTAAGAAGATGCCACGAACTGCACTGGCACTAACGATTTCGTTGCTTGCGCTTGCGGGGGTTCCCCCGCTTAGTGGATTCATGAGCAAGCTAGTGCTATTCACTGCCGCGATGGAGTCGAATCTTTCTTTGCTGGCCCTCGCGGGGGTGCTTAACAGCGCCTTCTCGCTGGCATATTACGGGTGGGTCATAAAGCGGATGTATCTTGACGATGCCCCCGACATGACACGCGTGAAGGAACCTCGTCTTCTCGTCGCGGTACTAGCGCTTTCTGCCGCAATCATAATCCTGATCGGACTCTATCCTGAGCCAGTCCTATCCGTGATTATGGCGATTGCATCACAACTCTGAGTCTGGAGTATGGACACGGAGTGGGTAGCACCTTTCCGATTGATGCCGTTCATGTTTTCGCTTGTTGGGAGGTTCAGTCTTCTCTTGTCGGCAGAACGTGGCTGACGCCGGCCCGACCGTGGAATTCTGTCTGGTATCCTCTGTGTCCTTCCGGAACTCTCGACAGTCGCTCCGGGCTCCAGATGATCAACTCCTTCTCATACTCCGCAAGATCGTAATCCTTTGTGTAGTCCAGAGCCCCTGTCGGGCAGTAGTCGGTACAGAAATGACAAAAGCAGCAACGGACGTACCAGTACTGTGGGAACCTGTTCTTCGGATTCTGCTGGTAGGTCTTCTGGTTGGCAGCGGGGACCATCGTGATAGTCTTCTCAGGACAGATCCACGCACATATTCCGCAACCAATGCATCGGTCCATGCGTAGCAAATGCCTTCCTCTGTAGCCATCAGGGAGTTCATGCTCTTGGTACGGGTGCTTGATGGTGAATCTCTTCTTGAACATGTGCTTCACGCCCTCCCAGAAAGCCGCAGCTGCTGACATCCCGTTCATCTCCTACCTGTCTGCCTCTATTGGCCAGTAGTCCAAGCTTCCGTAGATTATCGGCAGATCGCCTATGTGAACACCTTTCAGAAGGAAAGGCAACGCCAACAGATTCTTGAACGAGCCAGTGTTCATCTTGACTCGGTAGGGCTTGTCACTCCCATCTCCTATGATGTAGTGGTTGATCTCTCCACGTGCCGATTCGATCCTGCTGATTGCTTCTCCCTTGGGAATCATGATCGGCGATTTCTTGGCGATCGGTCCCTTTGGGATATCCCTTATTGCCTGTCTGAGGATCACGATGCTCTGTCTGATCTCTTCGAATCTTACCCGCCATCTTGAGAGGCTGTCGCCTTCCTTGGATGTGGGGATCTCAAAATCCAGTCTGTCGTAGACACCATATGGCGCATCCTTCCGTATGTCGCATCGTACGCCTGAACCCCTCAGAACCGGTCCAACTACACCTAGCCTTACCGCGTCCGCCTTCCTGAGGACTCCGACGTTCTTTGCGCGCTCCACGAAGATAGGGTTGCTCAGGAAGATTCGGTCAATTGCGGGGAGGTGAAGCTCAAGATAGTCCAGCGTGTCCAACAGTTTTTCCCTGAACCCTCCTGGAAGGTCTCTTCTTACGCCCCCTGGAACCGAGAATGAGAAAGTCATTCTCGCGCCTGTGAGCATCTCATTCAGGTCGAGCAGCAGTTCCCGATCACCGAAGCCGAACATGTACATTGTGGTGTGCCCGGAGAAGACTCCACCCATTATTGCCATTCCGTAAAGGTGGCTGGCTATTCTGTTCATCTCGCAGAGAATTGTCCGAATGTAGAGAGCGCGCTCTGGAACCTCAACTCCTTGGAGTGTCTCGATTGGTGCGATGTAGGACCAGTTCAGGTGTGAATCGTCGGCAATGTTTGGCCGACAAATCATGGGTATGTTCTTTATGATGTTCCTTGATTCAGCGATCTTCTCGACTCCTCTGTGTACGTAGCCTATGTCCGGTGTCGCTTCTACTATGAAGTCGCCATCAGTTTTGACCATGATCCTCATGTGGCCGGAGCCCGGATGCTGAGGGCCGACATTCAGGTCGAGAATGGACAATTCATGCCATCTCCGGGATCCTGAGGTCCTTCCTCAGTGGGGGCGGGCCATCCCAGTTGTCTTGGAGCAACAGTTTCTGCAGGTTGGGGTGGCCTTCAAAATCCACTCCGAACATCTCGTACGCTTCACGCTCAAAGAAACTGGCGCTTTCCCATATCGGGGTCAACGTCTGCATTGAGGGCTTGTCTCGGTCAAGATTGATCCTGAGCGAAACGACTACGTGTTTGAGATCGCCGCTGGAAAACGACGACACAAAGTAGATGACTTCGATTCTCTTCTCGACTGGATAATCGACTCCGGCGACGGCGATGGTGTGATCGAAGCCCATCTCGTGCAGGCATGTAGCGACATCTCTCGCAGTCTCCTTTCGGGCGGTGATCGAGATTCTGCCCCTGTGCTCTACCTTCACTTCCTCGACTGCGCTACCAAGTCGCTCCCGAGCGGCGGTTGCCACTCTCTCTTCCACGACGAGGGGGGCTGCAGTCATCTCTGATAGACCTCCTCTTTTCGAATCTTCTCTCGCAACTTGATGATGGCGTTCAGAAGGGCTTCCGGTCTCGGAGGACAGCCGGGAACATAGATGTCGATTGGAATGGCCTTCTGGACTTCGTTGACTATGCTGTAGGAATCGTGGAAGAGCCCACCTGAGCATGCGCAGTCGCCCATAGCGATTGCGTATTTCGGGTTGGGCATCTGTTCCCAGATGACCTTCACTCGCTTCAACATCTTCTTAGTGATGGTTCCCTCGATTATCAAGAGGTCGCTCTGACGCATTGCCCCCGCAGCGGCCTGCATGCCGAACCTCTCCGGGTCGTATCTGGGACACATCAAGGCGCCGAATTCGGCTGAGCAGCAGGCGGTCGTCAGGTGCACAGGCCAGAGAGAATAGATGCGACCCCAGTTCACCAGATGTCTGATAGGAGGAAGACCAACCACCGCCTCTACCAGATGTCTCAGATTCCCGACCCAAACGCCTGCGGTGGAACTTCTTTCCGAAGGCAAAGGCGGCCCCTGAGAGCTTGTACTGGTTTCCTTGGCCGTCCCCGGTCACCTCGTCTGCCAAATCACCGCTTGACTTGGTGAGAGTTGATTAGGGTTGCGAAGACAAGCGCAGTGAAATGACGAACTAGACGCGTCTTCCTCTGCGTCCCCCGGGTCGGCGTGTTCCGTCATGTGGCACGGGAGTGACATCCTCAATCCTGCCGATCCTGAACCCGGCTCGGGCCAGCATACGTATTGCCGCCTGCGCGCCCGGCCCCGGCGTTCGTGCTCCGTGGCCCCCTGGCGCTCGCACCCGGATGTGAAGGGCTGTGATTCCTCTGTCCTTGGCCGTCCTCGCGGCAGCTCCTGCGGATTGCATAGCCGCATACGGCGAACCCTGAAGCCTATCTGCCTTCACATGCTGTCCTCCCGAGCTTCGGGCCACAGTCTCAGCTCCGGCTAGGTCAGTGATGTGGACCAACGTGTTGTTGAACGAGGAGTATATGTTGGCTATTCCCCAGCGTTCAACGCGTTTCTCTGAAATCGCCACTTCCTCCTTCTCGGTGACGGATCGTAGCGTACGACCCGGAACCGTCTATTATAGTTTCGTGGGATGCGCGCAGAACCTCATCTGATCCATGTGGACAAGCAGGTCAGCCGAGTCTAACAGGCGAGGACCGCAGACCTCGGTCAGGCAGGAGTCGAGTTGCCTGGGAGCAGACGCTACTTTCATCTTTCCCCGCTCAGAATGATACTTCAGCAGCGCGGGTCTGATTGTCATTCCTGATTCGCCGGGCAGAAGCATCCGATGGCCGTGGCATCTACGCTGTCGAGGTGAGCTGTTTCCAGGACCCGTATCCTCGCAAGGTGCTAGAGGGCCTCCTAGTTGGCGAGCTGAATCTCTTTCTTGTTGCTTCCGTCAAGGACGAAATCGCCGGATATGCCGTGGCGACGGCAAACGAGCGAAGCGGACATATCATTTCAATCGCGGTGGCGCCAAGCCACAGGCGGAAGGGCGTGGGCACAGCATTGCTACGCGCCGCAATCAACGGGCTCGTCCGGGGAGGGGCCTGCGTGGTTCATCTTGAGGTGGGGAAGGGAAACAGATCAGCGATCGCATTCTATGAGCGAATGGGATTCGCGAAATCCTCGGAGATCAAACGCTACTACCCGAATGGTGAAGATGCATTGGTCTTGGCAAGACAGATTGAATCGTCGGGGACCGCTGGGGCGTGTTGTCATAGGGGCCTTGAGCTTTCTTCTGGTTGACATCAGAGGAAAGCTACTCCAGGGGGATTTGCGAAATGACTGCGAGGCCAGACAATTGAGGCACAAGCCCTCTCGTGTCAGGCAGGGCTGCAGATCGCACTTGCGCGGTGTTCCGAAGCGGGACTGGATGCTTAACGTGGTCTCAAAGATTGCTGCGTCATGAGTGACAGGAAGGACGACATGCAAAGGCGGCAAGCTGTCTGAGAACGCTTCGTCGCGCTCCACCGTCACGCCGGAGTCGATTCGGAGCACCAGGTGTCAGATGAGGTCGTCCCTGCAACCACTCAGGCGCTCGAGGTGCTGCAGGTCGACCGAGATCGGTTCTTGTTGAGAGGACGGCGATCGCTTTTGTTGCTACCTTGGGGTGAGATCAGACAACGTCAATACCTGCAGCCCAGAGGGTCTCTTGGCTATCTCTGAGAGTCTGTCACCAACTATGCACTTGATCTTCTTCTGATCCGCAACGTCGAGTATCCGCTGTGTTATGACTCCGTCAAAGACGAGGGTATGGGCGGCTTCTATCGTCGGCAACTGGCTGGCGAGTTCGCTGACGGGAAGGTGGGCAATCTCCTTTGTGGATTCGTCGAAGACAGCTGCTTCAAGGGTCCCCCTCAGCTCCTGTGCTCTTTGGACGATCGGCTGAGGTAGGGTGACTCTGACCTCTGGGGCTGGTTTCGCCTCGGGCTTGCGAGCACCATGCGGCGCCCGTTCTCGAAGAGCTTTCATTATCTCCTTGGGAGTGAGCTCCTCGACCTCTTTCCCAGCAGGAGCTCTTGTGAGGTAGTCCAGTTCGACAACTTGGTCAAGTTCCTTGAGTATCAGGTCCCCTCCTCTGTCTCCGTCGAGAAAGGCGGTGACCTCCTTGTTCTTTGACAGATTGATGATTGTCTGAGGGATCTTCGTACCCTCTATCGCTACCGAGTTCTTGATTCCGCATCTCAACAGATTGAGGACATCGGCTCGTCCCTCGACCACTATGACTGACCCGCTCTGTTGCACTTCGGGGCCAGAGGGGAGCTTGTCTGGACCGTATTCGACTATCTCTGCCGACCGGATCGCGCCTGAGACTTCCTTTACCATCTCATCAGTGCTTGGAGAGCCCTCGATTACCCACTTCTTGAGTATCTCCTTGGCCTTGTCGAGGATTACTTTCCTCTTCTCCTCGCGGACATCCTCGACCTTCTCAAGCTTGACTCTTGCTGTGCATGGCCCAATTCGGTCGACGCTCTCAATCGCTGCCGCGATTATGGCAGTGGAGACCTTGTCCAGGCTCGACGGGATGAGTATGGTTCCGAACGTCCTGTCTTGTTTGGATTCCAGCTGGATCTCTATTCTTCCTACTCTACCGCTCTTCTGGAGCTCTCTCAGATCCAGGTCAGGCCCAAACAAACCTTCAGTCTGCCCGAAGATCGCGCCGATCACGTCGGGCTTCTCAACCACTCCTTCCACTTCGAACGTCGCTAAGACGACGTACTTCGTGGTGGATGCGAATTGACTTTCTATTCCCAATTGATAGTGAACCTCCATCACAGACGCGGATACGCATACGAGCCAACCTACTACTCCTCCTAAGCGTTCTCTCTTCCGAGTGAGCCACCAGCTGTCCGATTTGAAGGAAAGTGAAGTCTGTAAGCGCTTTCGCGCGTCAGCTTGAGCAACGCTAGCCCTACAACTGCTGATAAACGTTTGCTCATCGCAGAGAGGATCGCCGCACTCGCGTCCACCGGCGGTTATCATGAAACGGTTTTAATAGAAAGGCGGGTTCCCCCTAGGAAACGGTGGAATGAGGGTGACTGCCAAGATCGGGATAAACGGGTTCGGTAGGATCGGTAGAGCCTTTGTCCGAGCGTTCAAGCAGTCGAAGATGAACGCTGAGATCGTTGCAGTAAACGACGTGGCTGATGCAAAGACACTCGCCCACCTTCTAAAGTATGATTCCGTTTTCGGCAGGTTCAATGCTGACGTGAAGCTCGTTCCGAGCGGTTTCTCCGTGGATGGCAAAGAGGTAGCCGTACTAGCTCACAGAGACCCCGGGGAATTGCCCTGGTCCAAGCTTGGCGTCGATGTCGTGCTGGAATCCACGGGACTCTTCACTGACAGAGAACAAGTCTCGAAACATCTCAAGGCAGGAGCCAAGAAAGTGTTGATTTCAGCACCGGCATCGAATCCCGACATCACCATTGTGCCCGGAATCAACGACTCCAAGTATGAGCCGAAAGCTCACAACATCATCTCGCTGGCATCATGCACCACAAACTGCCTTACGCCCGTCGTGAAGGTGCTTCACGAGAACTTCGGCATCCTGCGAGGGCTCATGAGCACTGCACATGCCTACACGAATGATCAGAGGATCTTGGACCTTCCTCACAGAGACCTCAGACGTGCACGCGCCGCCGCGCTTTCCATCATACCGACGACGACAGGTGCGGCCAAAGCGATAACAGAGATCTTTCCAGAATTGAAGGGAAAGATCAACGGCCTCGCATACCGAGTGCCAGTACCGGATGGGTCACTGGTTGATTTCGTGGCAGAACTCCAGAAGGACGCCACATCCGAGACGATCAATCGTGCCTTCAAGGCCGCAGCTGATGGTCCACTCAAGCACATTCTGGAATACTCTGAGGAGCCCCTAGTGTCGATAGACGTCATCGGAAATCCACACTCATGCATCATCGATGGATTGTCCACGATGGTGCTTGACGGGAAGATGGCCAAGGTCCTTGCTTGGTATGACAATGAGTGGGGCTACACAAGTCGCCTCGTCGACATGATGGAGATCATCGCTAGGACACTTTAGCTGGGCGAAACTCGTTTCGTCGTCCTAAGAGACCTTGCAGTGTGCCTGTCCAGGTAACTGTCCAGATTCTCAACTCCGACAATCTCAGAGCGAACGAGGGCTTTCAATTGCTTCCAGATCTCGACATTTGCTTTAATCCGCATCTGAGAGAGGTCCCTGTGTAGGCGCCAAGCGAGCGCTCGGCCTTCCTTGTCGAAATCCGTCATTATCATGACCTCGGCGTGAGCTGCAATCGAATCAAGAAAGTCAACTAGACCCAGGCGCCTAGACTTCGCGCAGAAGATAGGCCCCATGATTCCGAGCCCACGTAGTGCTCTGACATCGTTGGGCCCCTCGACGATTATGGGAACGCCTCTTTTCGAGTTGACTGAGACCCTCTCAATGAGTCCTCTGACGGCTTGAAGCCGTCTCTCTTCAGCGCTCAATTCGCGCCGAGACCCTACCGTGTGATCTCCATTGCCGCGACGCGCCTCAGAAGTTCTGGGTCCTTCTCGAATTCTCTTCGCACTCCCTCAAGCCTTCCAGAGAGTGCTTTGGCGACGCTGTCTTTGAGATCCTGCGGATGCAGTTCGCCGAGTGCATATGCCTTCTCAAGCTCGGCGTACTTCTCAAATCGGATGTTGCCGCCATACTTGGCTGGTCTCTCAATTCCTAGGCCACTCATCTGAGGCAACAGGATCAAGCGAACGATGCTCAGGACCGGGTTGTTCTGGGTCTCTCGGGGCGGGCAGTAGGACGATCTCATCTTCTCCCTGATCTGCTCTGGCTGGTCATGAACAAGAATCGCACTCTCCGGAGTGCTCTTCGCCATCTTGCCTCTGATCTCGGAGTCAAATCTGGGATTCTCATCAAGATCTCCTGAAGCCCCAGTTCTGGACTGATTCTGGGACCCTCCGAGGAGGCTGGGCAAGAGGGGCGTGTGTACGGAGACGGGTTTCTTCCTCTGCAACCTCTGAGCTGATTCACGTGCTATGATGTGAGCTTTCCTCTGATCGATTCCCCCACATGCGATGTCAAGGTCGAGCTGGAATATGTCTGCGGCTTGCATGCAAGGGTAGAACAGCGCGGCTGTTTCGATGTCCTCCGTATCCATCTCTCGCCCCATTATTGGGAGCGCCCTGCGGATTCGCCTTGCAGAATTGGATTTGGCTATCCGTATCACCTTCTCCCAATAGTCAAGACTGCCTTCGAACTCGGAGCCTAAACGATATACGACTCTGTCCGGCGTGATTCCCAAGCCGGTGAAGCATCGCCTGAAATACTCTGCACATAAACGAATGTTCTCCAAGTTGCCTCCCAGTTTGTTGTTGATCCATGCGTGCCAGTCCGCGAGGAGTATTGTGAACTGGCAGCCGGCGTCTACTATGTCTTGGATTTTTCCTCCGCAGACCAACCCCGTGCCAATGTGCATTCCACCGCTTGGCTCGAAGCCCCAGTAGACTCTGGGAGACGGCGTCGTCTCGAGAAGCTGCTTCAGCTCATCTTGTGTGATGACTTCCTCAGTACCTCGCGAGATCAGCTCGAGTCGTTGCTCCACATCCAAAGCACATCTCTCGTTCAGGAAATTGACAGCAGGCCTCTTAAAGAATCACTCAGGTTTCACCATGGGCAAGAACTCAAGTAGCACTTGAACTCCTGCCCTGTCGCCCACGACACTAACACGCGAACTTCATCGAGGGGCGTCGCCCCACTGGGTCGGCTCTCTCAGAGGTGGGCGGTTTCTAGTGCCCTGTCTGCCTCTGTCTACGGCCGACTAGATTAATGGTTCGCTGCGATGAGGCGCAGCTCGTGAGCATTCAACTCAAAGCCGGCCGCAGGATTCTGAATCCCCCAGTTCTCGAGGACTTGCGGATGAAGCTCGCCCACGACTCCAATCTCTTTATCTCCAGACGAGACTGAAGCTGCTCGCCCTTCTAGGAAACTGCCGTGGTCTACTTCGGCGATCTGGCAGTGCAAGCCAAGATTTGTAGCAAGGGCTTCCACTGAAGCTTTGGCCTCGGTGAACGAAGCTTCGGCGTGACAGGTGATACCTGCGAGTTTCACGACTTCTTTTACCTCCGAGCCGTTTCGTACAATGCAGTCTCCCAGTTCGAAGACTCGCTGCGGGTATGCAACGTGCACATTAGAGGAGAGGATCTCCATCAGGCTCGGAATCAACCAGTTCCTGAGACAGGTCAGGGTCTGAACTCGAGGGTTCTGGAGCTCGACGACAGTATCGGTTGGAAGACCCATTCGCGTGAAGAGTTTCTCCGGATTCGACAGCACGAAGGTGAGCACTTCCTGAAAACCAAGGCCGACTGCCAGCTCCCTCAGCAGGTCATTGAACTCGTGTTGCTGTGTAATGCCTCCCACGGTCTCGTGAGGGGGCCATTGTGGTTCGATCCGGTTTAGGCCATAGGCGATGCCAATATCCTCGATGACGTCCACAGCGTGCATTATGTCCAATCGGAAGCACGGCGCGACCACGTTGAAGGCTTTGGAAGAGGCTTTGGATGCGCTGAATCCCGCCTTTCCGAGCAGTCTGATTGTTTGGCTCACAGAAATGTCGATGCCAAGTACGTCCCTGACATAGTCGTGGCTGAGTTTCATGCGATTCGTTTTGAAGACGGGCGTAACTGCCTTCTTCGTTTCTCCATATGGGTAGTGAACGGTCGCTGAATAGGTTCGGCCTCCCCGATCTGAGAGGCTAATGGTCATCATCATTAACGCGTTCAGTACTGTGCTGAGTGATGTTCCAGTCACTTCTACTAGCACGTTATGTGTCTCTGGAGTGATTCTGCCTAGGTCGTTTGAGTTTATGATTGGAGGAAAGGACAACACGCTGTTCTTTGAGTCGAGCAGGATCGGCCAGAGGGAATTCCGTTCGACGATATGGCCATATTCGATCCCTTTTGGATGCTTAGCTATGATCTCCTTGAGAGTCATCTGATCGTTCATGCCCAGAGGAACGAAGCTGACTTCGTCCGGTCGCGCAACAGTGTACCTCAACGGCGGGGCAATCAGGTCGTACTCGTAGAGCCCTATGGATGATCTGCTTCGCTGTCGGCCATAGCTGCTGTCCAGTTTGTCTTGAAGGTGCATGAGCCCTCGAACGGCAGCGTCTGTTAGCCGCACGTTCTTCGCGATCGAACACGCGATGAAGGGCCTGATCTTCTCCAGACGAGCGTCCACCTTTATTGATGTGCCAGATGAGGCAGCTACTCTGTAGCCTCTTAGGCCTGTCTCGAGACCGAGGAATCCGCGCAGCGCACGCGCTACTCCCTCTGGAGACCACAGGTCCGGTCGGTTGGTATCCTTGTTCTCAAGATTCAGTTCTTCGACGCCACTCTCTTCTGAGACTACGCGGGTAGCCTCGCACTTGATTTGACTGAGGATCTCATTGAGAGCAACCAAGTCCGCCGGTAGCTTGGCTTGGATCAGCTCTTCAAGATCTTCCTGCTGCACGCTTATTGTGACCATTTCACGCGAGCTCCTGTTTTCTCAACCATTCGAGGTCTTGAGAGAAGAGCGCCCGCATGTCGTCGATTCCAGCTTTCATCATGAAGAGCCGCTCGACCCCGAGCCCCCACGCTATCACTGGTACTTTGATGCCGAGAGGGATCGTCAGTTCCGGACGGAAGATCCCCGATCCGCCGAACTCGAACCAACCTATTCCGTCCTTGTACGCTTGGAGCTCCACGCTCGGTTCTGTGAACGGAAAGTAGTCCGGATTGAATCTGACCTTGTCAGCGCCGGCAATCTCTACTGCAAACCTCTTCAATACTCCAAGCAGGTCTCTGAGCATGAGACCTTCGCCGACGACAATCCCCTCGACCTGATTGAACTCCGTGAGGTGTGTTTTGTCGACTTTGTCGGGACGGAAACACCTTGCAATCGAGAAGTATTTTCCAGGAATCTGAAGTTCTTCACTAACGAGGGTCCTTGCACTCTCGGCGGTTCCGTGACTTCTCAGGACGAGCCTCGAAGCTTCAGCTTCTGAGTATGAACACTTCCAGCCGGTTGATCCCGTCGTCCAACCACTCTCGTGAGTTTTCTTGACATTCTGCAGATAACGAGCAAATGGGGCAGAATCCGCGTATTGTGGCGACTTGACAAGGTATATGTCGTGCACTTCGCGAGCAGGATGATCTTGCGGCATGTAGAGCGCGTCGCAATTGAAGAACATAGCCTCCACGATCGGTCCTGTCATCTCCTTGAATCCGAGCGCGACGAGCTTCCACTTGAGTTCGTCCAAGAATCGCCGGTAGGCCTGCTTCTTGCCCGGCCAGAATGGTGCCACGGGCGCCCTGACATCGTATCTCCTGAGTCTGACCTGTCGCCAACTCCCAGTTGCGAGCATCTCCGGCGTCAGGCTGCTGACCTCGGACCGAACGGCGATTCCACGCTCAGCAAGCCTCAATCCCTCTTCAGTTATAGAGATCACTTTGTCCGTTCGTTCGTGAACTGCAACGAGTCTTCTCTGTCTCAGCAGGCTCAGTTGAGCGGAATCTGCCGGCGTCAGTATGGACATGTCGATCTCAGGAGAGCCTGAGAGCCTCTGTAGAACCTTCTCGTCAGGAGACGTGTCCGGTAGTCTGCTCGCGGTTATCGTAGTTGTCTTGTTGGTTGTATCGAGGTCTGCCCAGCCTTTCCTCTTGAGCCACCCGTACACGATCGGAAGCATCTCAACTGGGACATCTCCCCTTTGCGCAGCTTCAGACGCATTCATTCTTCCTCCGTTGCCGACAACGATCTTCACGATCCTACGCTCGGGCAATCCCTTCTCTGCGTACACTCGCCCCTCTGCAGTCAGCGTCGCAAGCAAGGTGGTCTCGTCTCTGATCGATGCGTACCCTTTCTCAGCCAGAACTAGCGCTGCTCGCATGACAGCAGCTTCGTCAAGCCCAGTCTGGGCCGCAATCTGTGCTGACCTAGACGATTTCCCGAGAGCTGCAACCGCTTGGAGTGTTCTCGCTTCGTGCTCTCTAAGTTCGGTCATCAGATCACATCATTCGTTCCAGTGGCGCAAGATTTGTGCGTCTGCTCCCAGGCGCATTCGATCGAATTGGTGAATTCGGATGCAAAGTGCAAGAGCAAGGCAGTTCAAGTGCCAGCAGTGAGCGTGAAAACGCAGTCACCGTCATTCTTTCTCTCGCAATTCATCATGGATCTCCGGACGCGTTCCAGCGCTAGCTAGATGTGCGACGATATATTAGCTCTGCGCAACTTCATTCCGGCAAATCGACGCCCTTCGATTCTGCGAGGAATTCCTCAATGTGGTCCTTCGCCTTCTCTCGTTTTGCCTGATGTTCGACGAGGAAAGGCTTCACTCGCTCTGCGAGATTCTTCTTGCATTCTCCGCATAGTATACGACCCGACAGACAGTCTCTACGAAGCTGCTCTATGCCCTTGTCTTCATCCATGAAGAGGAAGTACTCGTAGTGGTACACGCTGCAGATGTCAGGATTCGCTCCCAGTCTTCTCTGTTCTTCGATTGTAGTGCGCCCTCCTGTGAAGGCGCTCATTATCTTGCGCTCCGCCACCTCCGGTGGATCGGTGGTGAAGATCGCTGTCTCAGGCATTGACGCTGACATCTTGCCTCCCTTTCCAAGCCCCGGTAGAAACTTGGAATGAATCTGAGCCGGCTTGGGAAACCCGAGCTTAGGTGCGACGTCTCGTGTGATTCGCCAGTACGGATCCTGATCGATCGCCGCAGGTATGAGACACGGCACGCTCTTCCCGCTGACTGCAGAAGGCAGGAAGGAAGGTACCGATTGAATTGCGGGGAAGAAAATGATGCCTATGTTGGAACTGTCCTGAAGGCCAAAGACCGCTTTGACAGTCGAGAATGTCATGTGTTTCGCCACCTTGATGGCCAGTTCATAGAGATAGCTGATGTTCTTGATGTCTGAGATGATCACAGTTCTCTTTGGATCGAAACCGATCGCTATGATGTCAAGTGCATTCTCGTAGGCCCAGTGATACGGGTCATCAAGCTTCGTGTTCTGATGAAACAGGAACTTCTCGTCGTCGGTCATCTGGAAGTATAGATTGGCCTTGAAGACATCCTGCAAATGCTTCGTGAATATCCATGGAACAATATGCCCGATATGCACGGGACCCGACGGACCTCTGCCGGTATACAGAGCGAACTTCCTGCCCTTCTCATACTCATCCAATATCCAGTTGAGGTCTCTGTGAGAGAAGAAGATCCTCCTGCGGAGCTGTGTGTGCAACATGCCAGCATGCCTCTGCAGACGCGCCAGTAGGTCCGCGGTCAAAGCCTCGGTCCCGAACTCTCGACTGAGTTTCTCGTAGTCGATCCTACCAGAGACTTCCCATGGGGTAACTATCATTTCCTCATTGTTGTTTGACAGCGCGAGCCTCTCCAAGCATTGTTCTGGATCACGAATTGCCACGGAGGTCTTGCTAAGTCACTCAGGCCTAAATATAATGCAAGCGATAACTGCCTGCGAACCAACCTGTGGAGAGTCCGGGAGTTGATTTCCAAAGATGAACTTGAAGCCTACAGGAGAGGAGGACAGATCATTTCAAGGCTTCGAAAGACAGTGCCATCTCTGGTGCGCGAAGGTGCGTTGGTCAGAGAGATCTGCGAGCGTGTCGAATCAGAGATTGTTGCCCTAGGAGGACAGCCAGCGTTTCCATGCAATGTTGGTATCAACGAGGTTACCGCTCACTATACCTCTCCTTGGGATGATGCAAGTGTCTTGCCAAAGGACTCGCTGGTAAAAGTCGACTTTGGTGTGCATGTCGACGGCTACATCAACGACACAGCCGTAACGGTCTCATTGAGTCCCGTTCACAGTTCGATGATTGGGGTTGCCGAGGAGGCTCTTCGTGTTGCGATTGCACATATAGCTCATGGGGTCAGGCTTTCCGACGTGGGGGGACAGATCGAGAGGGCAATTGCACAATATGGCTGCAGACCCATCAGAAACCTCACGGGGCACAAGGTCGAACGCTTCACGATCCATGCAGGGAAATCGGTTCCGAACATTGCCGGCCCAGCACCGGGACGATTCGAGGCCGGTGAGGTCTACGCGATCGAACCCTTTGTGACAGTCAAGGAAGCTGCTGGCAGAGTTGAGGATTCCGATCGAGTATTCATCTACAGAGCTGTCAGAGATAAGGGAGTGCGATCTGAAGCCGGCCGTAAGGTAGTGGAGCACGTCCGGAAGGCATACAGGACTCTGCCTTTCGCATCGAGATGGCTCTACACATCGCTTGGTAAGAGCGTCGTTGACGAAGGTTTCTCTGAGGCTGTGAAGGCGAAGTGCATCTCCGGATACCCTGTCTTGATTGAGGCAAGTGGGAAGATCGTGGCGCAGGCGGAGCACACACTGGTCATCAAAGAGAATGGTTGCGAAGTCTTGACGATCTAGAACGGACCCTTCTTGGGTGGCTCCTCAGCGTATATGGACTCGACCCGCATTGTTCCGCTGCACTGCTGGCACTTGCCGACTTCCTTGTACACGAAGTCGCCCT
>Ga0208047_1000406_pt1 | contig 16064 bp, 8 predicted proteins | sample Kivu_220m_FD_184162 | JGI IMG/M metagenome (GOLD analysis project Ga0208047, IMG submission 184162) | Freshwater microbial communities from Lake Kivu, Western Province, Rwanda to study Microbial Dark Matter (Phase II) - Kivu_220m (SPAdes)... | ecosystem: Environmental > Aquatic > Freshwater >...
TCTATGAAGAGGGCATTTACGTAGGGTACCGTCACTATGATACGTTCAGGATCCCCGTATCCTATGAGTTCGGGTATGGGCTCTCCTATACCACGTTCAGATATGGCGAGCCGATGCTGAGCGGAACTCGGCTGACAGATACCCTGGGGATCAGCGTAGAGATCACCAACCAAGGCCAAAAGGCCGGCAGGGAGGTGGTGCAACTGTATATCTCGGCCCCCGAAGACCGGCTCGATAAACCCCTATCGGAACTGAAAGCATTTGCCAAGACACGCTTGTTAAAACCGGGTGAATCGGAAATTCTGATTTTTCAACTGACACACCGCTCACTCGCTTCCTTTGATCCGGAATCCTCCGCCTGGATCGCGGAACCCGGAACCTACCTGGTACTCTTGGGCGCTTCCTCTTCAGATATCCGGCAAACAGCTGTCTTCACCCTGGATTAGGCCTACCACACCCTGATCCTGAGTTTTCCGGTCTGACCCGGTTCAAAGGGGCCCGGGCCGGGATTTTCGGGATTTCTTTTACTTCCTGAATAATCCGTGTCGATGGTCATGGGCAAGCCATCCGGCAGCTCAAAAGCACCTCCTGACAGAACGGCTGTTCCTAACAGACCGGTGTTTACGAGCTTCCGGGATTTTCCGGATAGCCATTTCGGGTCGATGGTTATTTCCAACCAGTATTCATCAGCTTCCTGATTGAACCGGATCGCCGGATCCGCTCCCGGGAAGATCGCCGGTTTTCGTTCTTTCTTCGAAGGTTTAGCGTTTTGCAGGTAAACATTTCCACCTAAAACCACCGGCAGTTTGGCTTCGTCGAGGCCGGTCAGGTTTCCCTCACCGCAGATCAGGTTATTATAAATCCTGAGATCACCCACTTCTGTCACCTTCAGGTCGATGACAGCCGTCTGGTGAGGTTTCATGTACGGGGTTACGCGTCCATACTCCGGGCGGAAAATCCAGGTTCCCGTTGTCAGGTTATGGGCAAAGGCCCCTCCGTCCGACTGGTTGTCGATAGCCTGATTGGATAGCAGGATATTGTTGGCTATCAGGAACGGGCCGTGGTTAACCTCCAGGAAGATATCCTGGGCGATATTGTCATGCATCAGGTTATTCGTCACCCGGGCGCCCTGGGCCATCCAGTCGAGCCAAAGTCCCCGTATGGTCCGGTAGATGTGATTGCCAGTGATCTCGGTATCGATAGCCCCGTGCAGTTTGATGCCGGCCATTTCCGCTCCCGAGAAGTGGCGGACGACATGGATATCATGAATCTCATTCCCCGTGATCGTGCTGAACGAGCAGCCCATGCTTCCCACAATGCCGGTCTGTTCGCAGTGGGAGATATGGTTGTTCCGTACGATATGGCCCCCGATATTCCCTCTGGCCCAGCCCCTTGCATGCGCTCTTTCGATGGTTTTCACATATCCTTCGGCCGTGTTGGCGGAAGTGTTGTCGAACTCATCCCCGTGTTTGCCGAGGGAAATGCCCGAGCATCTGGAATAGCTGATGTCGTTGTTCTCAATGATCCATCCTTTGCTCCAGTTGGTCCCGATAAGGCCCACCTGCTCGGCCGTCGGCGGAGCCCAGTTGGTGGCGGCATGGCACATCGTGAATCCCCGGATCGTTAAGAAATCGATATTGTTCTTCGAGGGATAGAAAATGGTCTTTCTAACGTTGATCTCCACCAGTTCCCGGTTGGGATCCGTATTCTTGAACTGGGCCCAGAGGGTGGTAACTTTTTCTCCCACCTGTCCGAACCAGACCGGCTGACCGGCAGCCGGATTGAGTACCTCCTCAAGCGTAGCAGCCTCAAGCAGCCATTCACCGTTCAGGTAAACGGCACCCGTATGGTGTTCGCGTCCCAGCGGAGAGAACCAGTCTCCCGCGATCAGGTCGCTGTAGGGATTGAAAGCTCCAAAGAAGGTGTTGGGAAGCATCGTTTTCCAGGTATCCTCGCTTACCTTTTGCCAGTTCCGGATGATCTCCGATCCCTTGATGGTCACCTTTTCCCCGGGGGCGGCCTGATAGGTTATTCTTTTTTGTTCTGATAACCCTCCCCGTGGGGGATTGATGTACTCACGATAGGTGCCCTCATGTACGGTTATGATATCGCCGGGCTGAGCCACCCGGGCAGCCGCTGAGATGGTTTTAAAAGGATGTTGCAGGCTCCCGTCGCTGCTGTCGTCACCACCCACGGAAACGTGATATTCCCATCCTTTATCAAGGGTTGAAGGGTCAGCTTTCTCAATTTTGATGGTCCAGGCATGCCTGGGATAGGAGAATTTCCCCCGCAAACCGTTCGAAATCGAGTCCGGTATTTCAATCAGTGCAATTCCGTCCTGGTTCTCCCAGTTCAGTTCCAGGTTGTATCCCAGGAGAGTGACCCTGGAGTCCCCGGCAGGAAGGATCCGGGAAGATATCCGGTGCAGGGGGTGGATTTGTCCGTTGTTGGCCAGTTGGATCAGGTAAACGGATTCGCCCTTGCGGGTATAACACAATTGACCCTGCCGGAACGGAGCCACCGGCCGGGTGCCGTAAATTGCCTCCCCGTTGACCTCAAGCCAGTCGCCCACTTCACGGAGCCGGTCGAGCGCAACCGGGGCAAACTGGCCATTGGCATCGGGACCGATATCAAGCAGAAGGTTCCCTCCCTTGCAGACTATATCCACCAGGATATGGATCAGCTCCCGGGCCGGTTTGTAATAATCCTTTGAATTATAGACCCAGTAATCGCCCATGGTCATACAGGTTTCCCAGGGATACAGGAGGGCCGTTTCGGATACCCGCTGTTCAGGGGTTTTATAATCCTCCACCGGATCACCATGGCCTCTGGCAACAAAGAGCATCCCCGGCTGATGAGTCCGGGCCATCCGGGCTAATTCGGGAAACTGGTAATCATCCTCTCCGGCGCCGTCGAGCCAGAGGATGTCCAGCGGGCCGTAGCCGGTTACCAGTTCTTTCACCTGGCTATGCATGAAATCCAGGAATCTCTGCCATTTGACAGGATTTTCAACGGATTTATAGTTGGGACCGAACATCCTGAGAGTCGGATAGGCAGGATCCTCATAATCCGTATGGTGCCAGTCAGGCACCGAAAAATAGACACCGGTGTGCATCCCCTCCTTCCGGAAAGCATTCAGCACCGCTTTCGTGATATCCGCGTTCGGGCTGGTATGAAACGGGCAGGACGGATCGGTTATGCTATAGGTGGTTTGCCGGGTCCCGAACATGTTGAACCCGTCGTGGCACTTGGTCACGAAAACCAGGTATTTCATGCCCCCTTCGCGGGCCGCTTTGGCCCATTCATCAGGATTGAAACCTGTGGGATTGAAAGTCGTGTTCAGGTTGATGTAATCCTTACAAAATGCATCGAAATTCTTCCCCCGGTCGGTCCAGGCTTTCAGATCGTCGGGCCGTGCCCAATCCCCCCATGGGCTTAAAGGCCAGGCAATCCGGGCATTCCACTGCGTGCAGGGGCCCCAGTGAACAAACAGGCCGAACTTCCAGTCCTGGAATTGTTCCAGCTTTTGCTTCACCAAAGGATCCGATAGGCCTGATGGGGCAGGCGTCGTTTGAGAGATTGCTTGGGTGCTCAGGAGAATAAAGGCCAAGGCAGACAGGTGACGGGGCAGGTTTTTCATGGATAGGCAGGTTTAGAGTTACTAAAGTTAATGGAAAATCGCTGGACACCGGACAGAGGTTTTCCTTACCTTGGAGTCGGTTTTTTTCTTTTATCCGATAAACCATGCTGACCTATTCCGAGCAATTCTTTCTCCTGGCCGTTGATCCGGTGTCGGGCCGGCTTTTCCCTGTTCCGGATCAGGTACTTAACCTGACTCTGGCCGGAGCCCTGTTATTTGACGCCTCATTCAGAGGGCTGATCAACGATGACTGGCGGCAACTGGAAGTCCTGAAGCCGGCAACTACCGGGAATGCCGCCATGGATGAAGTGATCCGGTGCCTCCTGGTTGTTGAGGGATCCATCCCCCTGGATCAGGCGATCGCCCTGGCTGCTGCTCACGGATCGACGTTGCGCCGCATGGTATGGGATTCACTGCATACCCAGGGATTATTGATCCGCTTGAAAAAAGAGATTGTGACCGGCCAGCGTAAACTTGAGCGTGTTTCGCCCAACCTGCCGCAGGTGGTTGCCATTCATAAGAAAATCAGGGATGCGATCCTGCAGGACGCTGTGCCCGATCCAGCCGTTCCTCCGCTGATCAGCCTGATGGTCGCCGGAGGGTTGACCCAATACATCCTGAAACCGGATGAAGCGGAACGTAACAGCCAGAAGATCAACTGGTTGGCCGGGATGGAATCACTTGGAAGGGAGATCATCCATTCGGTCGGGCTTCTGGAATCGGCTGACCTGGAGGAGAGAGCCGCAAAAGTGATCGGTTTACGCCACGATGAACCGGGTACCTTTGCGGGGGGGATGGATGCTGTCCTGACCTCCCTGAGTTATCTCTACAAGGAGACCGGGATGAAGCACAGCCGCAGGCTCATTGCCAATTTCAACCAGTTCGGGGGATTTGAGTGCCCGGGATGTGCCTGGGGCAATCCCGATAAAAACCGGTCCCATTTCGAGTTCTGCGAGAACGGTGCCAAAAACGTGAGTGCCGAAGCAACAACCAAACGGGTCACTCCTGAGTTTTTTGAACAATGGTCTGTAAAGGATCTGCTCCTGACCCCGGGTTACTGGCTCGAGCAACAGGGACGCCTGACCAGCCCGATGATCCTGGAGGAGAACGCAACCCATTACAAACCCATTGGTTGGGATGACGCATTCCGGATCATAGCCGGAGAACTCAATTCCTTAAGCGATCCGGATGAGGCGGTTTTCTACGCATCGGGGCGGACCTCCAACGAAGCGGCTTTCCTCTATCAGTTGCTGGCCCGTTCACTAGGCACCAATAACCTTCCCAACAGCTCCAACCTCTGCCATGAGCCTTCAGGCAAGGCACTCATGCTGAGCCTGGGCCACGGGAAAGCCAGCGTTACGCAGGATGATTTTCCGAAAGCGGGAGCCATTTTCCTGTTCGGTAACAACCCGGGATCAAACCACCCCCGGATGCTGACGTCCCTGCAGAAAGCCGCCCGGAACGGGTCCAGCATCGTGGCTGTCAATCCGATGCCGGAAGCAAGCCTGATGAGCTTTGCCGATCCTCAGAAAGCCGGATCCTATCTGGGTAGGCAGACCGCGCTGGCGCGATGCTACCTCCAGCCCGTGATCAATGGGGACATGGCCCTGGTCAGGGGCCTCGTCAAGGCTGTTCTCGAGATGGAAGAGCACAGGGGCAACATCCTGGATCATGAGTTCATCGGGAAATACACCTCCGGATTTGAAGCGTACAAAGAGATCGTGACTAACATCAGCTGGAAGGAGATAGTTGAGACCAGCGGCGTGGAAAAGAACAAGATCCTGGAAGCAGCGCATATTTACTGTGAGGCCAAAGGAGTGATTGCCTGCTGGTGCCTGGGGATCACCCATCACCGGAATGCCATCGACACCATCAGGGAGATCGTCAACCTTCTCCTGCTCAGGGGGAATATCGGCAAGCCGGGGGCAGGAGTCTGCCCGATCCGCGGGCACAGCAACATCCAGGGCCTGCGCACTGCGGGAGTGGGAGAAGACATGCCCGTCTCCTTCCTGGAGGCACTCGAAAAGCAGTTCCCCATCAAGGTGCCACGGACGCCCGGACTTAGCGTTGTACCGGCCGTGAAAGCCATGGCTGAAGGTAAAATCAAGGTCCTGGTCTCTCTCGGGGGCAACCTCGCATCAGCCGTTCCCGACACGGCTTTCACCGAGCAGGCTCTGCGGCGCTGCCGGCTGACGGTCATGATCTCCACCAAGCTGAACAGGAGCCACCTGGTCACCGGGACACGGGCTCTCATCCTGCCTTGCCTGTCGAGAACGGAGGAAGACATCCGCAACCAGGTCATGCACTTCGTTACCGTCGAGGACACGATGGGCAAGATCGGTTTTTCTCGCGGATGCCTGCCGCCTGCTTCTTCCAATACCCGGAGCGAGGTGGCCATCATAGCGGGAATCGGAGCTGCCACTGCAGGTGGCAAGGGGATCGATTGGAAGAAATTTGAAAATGATTATGAATCGGTCAGAACCGCTATATCCCAAACGATCCCGGACCTGCGCAATCTGGATAAAATGGCCAGGACCGGGGAAGGCCTTTATCTCGATAATCCATTGAGGGAAAGGATCTTCAGAACGACTGATTCACTGGCCCGGTTCAGTGATCATCCGCTGGAACAAGTAACTGCGGCAGACGGGGAACTTTTGTTGATGACCATCCGGAGCCACGACCAGTACAATACTTCCATTTTCGGGCTGAACGACCGCTACAGGGGGATCAGCTATGAACGGCGGGTGCTCTTCATGAACAGCGAGGATATGGCCTGGAGGAACATTGAAGCCGAGCAGCAGGTTGAGATCATCAGCCGCTACGAAGGACAGGAGAGAAAACTGAATGGCTACCATGCCATTCCCTACCCGATCCGGCGGGGCTGCGTGGCCGCCTATTTCCCTGAAGCCAATGTCCTTACGTCGCTCAATGAAGTCTGCGAAAGCTGCCAGACCCCGGCTTACAAATCGGTCAGGGTAATGGTTGGCAGGGCGGGGACAGCTCTGTAAGCCTTCGATGTGTGTTTTTCTGGTTTTCCTTTAATCATTAAAAATAAAAAGCTGGTGTACAACGATAACCGGTAAGATAAGATTCGTCATGATAAAAGAGAAAACTTAAAATCTAACTATCTAAGATCCATGGAAAATCGAACGGTATCCATAAAAGAAAAAGCTATTCTTTTAGTACTATTTGTCTTTATTATAGGATGCAAACAAAGAAATCATGAAAACTCTACTATATATGTTAATCAACCTGTTATCAGTTTCAACAACGATGTAGCAGATAGCGTAGATACCCCTATTAAGTTTATGAATGTTGCCTTAAAATGGGATAAAATTGACTCAATCGAAATTGATGATTTTATAGATACAATCCTTACTGTTAAACTTGAAACCGGTGACAATTTTTTAATTGGCAGGATTGACAAAGTATACATTCTAACCGACAGGATAGTGGTGTTTGATCAGAATCTCGCACAGGCCATTTTTGTTTTTGATTTATCTGGAAAGTTTATCAATAAGTATAACAAGCGAGGATTAGGCCCCGGAGAGTACGTCGCCCTTAATGATTTAGCAGCATCTAGCGATAGTATTTTTGCTTTAATCAACAACAGTGCTATTTTATACTTTGATAAGAATTTAAATCTGACTCAGACTGTAAAGTTAGATTGTTGGGCAAGTTGTCTGGCAAAAGACGTTAACTCTAGCGGTTTTATCATTAACGGAATAACACCTGAAGGAGATTATGCCTATTGCAATTCAACTGGTAAATCTTTGAAGCACTTTTTAAAAAATCACAATTCAGGAAATATTTTTGGAATGCACAATTATTCTGTTGTCAATAAAAGCAACTTGTTCTATCATCCCTTATTGGACACTGTCTATTCAATAGGCCAAAACAAATGTACACCCGTCAGGTTCTTTTGCCGTGACAAGTCAAAAGGTTACTTTTCCTACTTCGAAACTAATCATGCTATTTTCTTCAGGAATAATATGCGCTGGCTCTATAAAAATAAAATATCGAATCAGGAATATTGGGTCAATTTCCATACCACATCCTCAAAAAGCCTGATTTTTTCACATTACTATATTGATGGTATCTATAAAGAATTTTTTATTTCTTCATTGGATCCCGCATACATCTTTAGTGAAACAGCCATGAAATTCAGTGATAATTTTATCAATGAAATAAGAAAAGAAGTAACTATCGATTCAAATCCGATCATCTTGTTAACGAAATTTAAGTGAGCAAATGAAAAGAAGCTATAATCAATGAAGAAGATCCTGCCTATTCTGAGTTTCCTTTTCTTAACCTGGCTGCCCGGTTTTACCCAACGGCAAATTACAACCTATAAAATCCCGTCTATTCTGTCGCAAAAGAGAGAGACAATCCTGATGGGTGATTATGCCTCGGATATCAGGTTTGCGCCCCTGGAGACCCGGAATGAGTGTCTGGTAGACGTTGCGTTACAGGTAGTTTCAGATGAAGGCCATATCTACCTTCGTGACCGAAGCAATCAGCTTGGAGGATTCTACTGGGATAAAACCAAGAGATTCGTTCTGTCCATGAATAACTGTGAAGATGAAACCTACTACTCGATCATCAATGCACAAGATTTCATAGGGAATTTTTCAAAGTCCTATCCGGAAATGTGTAAAGAGATGAGGGTTGACAATAATCCTGTTATTCTTCAAGCAATTATAAAATGAAACCTGTTCTTAATAAACTATACTACTCCTTTAAATTAGGTTCATTGGATAAACAAATCTGGTTAATTTATCGTGTAAAATTAAATACAGCCAATTATGAAGACTAGTATTCTCGCAATCCTCGCTTTATTGTATTCTTTTGCTTTTGCTTATTCTGATTCCGCTTCGAATGATGTAGCCGAATTGACAAGCGTTTCAATAAATCCATCAACTCCTGCAAGTAAAATTCTATATCAGGTTTCTGATAAAGTTAAATTCGTTCCTTTAATAACAAAAAATGGTGTTTTCATCAATGGTATATCTAAGATCATTGACCACGATACTTCATTTTATCTGTTCTGTAGAAACCAACCAGGGATTTTTTGTTTTGATAAGAAAGGAAATCTCAGGCATTATCTTGTAGTTTCAGGGAAGGGGCCTGGAGAACTAAATAGCCCACTGGATATTTGCTTTTTCAATAACCGGCTATTTGTTTTGGAATCCAAAAGAATTAAAATATTCGATCCAGATTTTAAATTTATCGGGCAAGTCGAGTTACCCTATTTCGGAAGAAGGATAGAGCAATTAGATGATAATAGCCTGATCCTTTATTTAAACAATTTCCATAAAGAATATTTTCATGCCAAAATCGGATTTAATAATGATACCATTGCAAATTGTACATTATTTAAAAGAAAACCATCCGGATTAACAAATTATACGGGATTTCAGTTTAGGAATTATCAATCCTGGAACGGACATTGCATTTTTAGTTCTCTTTGGTCAGATACCATTTTTTCAATCAAAGACACTTCTCTTGTACCAAGGTGGTACATCGATTTTGGCAAATATAAACTACCGTCCAATACTTACACCACGATTGCCAAAGATGCATATGCTGCCTCCCAGTACCTGGAAAGTTCGGGTAAAGCCCACCGAATTGAGAACTTTGTTGAAAGTGACCAGTATATAAGTTTTAAATATTGCTTCGGGAATAATCTGCCTCGTCAGGTCATCATCCAAAAAGAAGGCATGAAGGTTCTGCTAAACGGATATCTTACAAACGAAGATAATGAAACGTTGAACCTGGAGGTTCTTGGATTGCTCAATAATAAAATTGCTATTTCGGTTGATGCTATTGATCTTATGTTTTTGAAAAACAACGCGATTAATAATAAAATCGGTTCTTCCTGGTCAGAACTTGTCCGCTATGCGGAAAGAATTGATGAAGACAGTAATCCGGTTTTAATTTTATTATAAGCCAAACTGTCAAAGAAAAAATAAAGCCCCACCTTTCGGGTGAGGCTTTATACTCTGTTGAGGTAAGCGGGGCTATTTGTTCTTTTTCGGGAACGGGGGGATCGGTGGAACCACCTTCGTAAAGGTTTTCAGTTCTTCCCTGATCACCTCGATGGCTTTATCCAGTTGCCTGTCTATCCCCTTGTACTCCTCGTAAGGATCATTGTCCACGACAATATCCGGATCGACTCCGTAACCTTCGATCACAAACCCGCTTCCGTCAGCGGCATACGGGGCAAAAGCGGGTATGATGGATGATCCCCCGTCGATGCAGGGAATGGCCCCGCTGTATCCTACCACGCCACCCCAGGTGCGCACGCCGATGATTTTACCCATCTGTTTCTGCTTGAACCGATAGGGGAAAAGGTCGCCGTCCGAAGCCGAATAACGGTCGATCAGCATGACTTTCGGGCCGGTCAGTGTGCCACCCGGATTCACCGATCCTTCAGCCTGGTTCCGGCTCATGTTGGCATAAGTGATCTCCCTTTCCAGCCTCTCGATGATCATCGGCGAGACATTGCCTCCGCCATTGCCCCGGTCATCGATGATCAGCGCTTTTTTGGTCAGCTGGGGATAATAGTGTTCCACAAACTCATTGAGCCCGTAGGATGACATGTCAGGGATGTGTATATACCCGACTTCCCCGTTGGTGGCCTCTGACACTTTCCTGATATTGTCCTGTACCCAGTTGTAATAGTAGAGCGGGGATTCATCGGCAACCGGCTTGATGAGCACCTTGCGCGCCTGGGCAGCGTCCGCCGAGGCGGACACCGTCAGTTCGACGATCTGGTCGGCTTTCCCGACCAGGAGCTGGTAAGGATCTGTCAGCCCTTTTACGGATTCACCGTTGATCGCAATCAGGTATTCGCCTTCCCTGACGTCCGCTCCATTCGATGTGAGCGGGGAGCGTTCACTGGTTTTCCAGTTGGCCGCATCCAGTATCTTGCCGAAGCGGAAGTAACCGCTTTTATCTTTTTCGAGCCTGGCACCTAGCAGTCCCAGGCCGATCCTTTCAGGCATGGGCCGCGGACCGTTGTTGATATAAGCATGGCCCACGTTCAGCTCGCCTTGCATTTCCCCGATGATGTAAGTCAGGTCGCTGCGATGCCTGACAAAGGAAACCAGAGGTTTGTACTTGTCGCGGATGCCTTCCCAGTTGACTCCGTGCATGCCGGGATCATAAAAGAAATCACGGTAGCGTCTCCAGCTTTCATCATAGATCTGCTGCCATTCGGCCTGTTTGTCCACCATCACGGTCATGCCCTTCAGGTTGATCGTTTCATCGAGGGTCACCTTGCCGGAAGGGATATCGATCACGCTGTACTTGTTCCCCTGGGCAACCAGCATCTTTTTCCCGTTCGGGCTAAGCTTGTAAGACAGGCCGCTTCCCAGGTCGGTCTCCTTTTTCTTTTCCAGGTCGAAGTATTTGAATTGTGAACCCTGGCTCGTGGAAGAGTTGAACTGGTAATAGATCCGGTTGTTGATCCCTTCGATGTTATAATAATTGCCGGCCGGCACCGGAAGTTCGACGATGCGCCCATGGAGAGTGCCGGGATCGATGCTGACCGAATCCTTCTTGTCCTCTTTCTTCGCTTTTCCGGCCGTGTCGGAGATGACCACCTCGTCATTTTTCAGGGCCAGCGGGGAAGGAACTTTTTTATCCAGCGGAACCAGGTAAAGCTTGTTCATGTCGCGGTAAGCCGTATTGAATTCCGTGCTCGAATAGACGGGATTAAAAGTCCTGGCCGAGACGAATATCAGGTACTTGCCATCGCGGCTGAAGCACGGGGAACCGGAATCGTACCATTCATCGGTAACCTCGTACTTTTCCCCTTTTTCAACAGAATAAAGGCAAACCTTGCTGAATGCTTTTTCCTGCCGCTCGTAGGCTATCCACTTGCTGTCGGGTGACCAGTCAAAAGACCCGATCGGACTGAATTTCGATTTGTCGATCAGGGTTTTATGCGAACCATCTGCATCGATCAGCCAGAGCTGGAATTTCTGGTCGAAATAGACGATCTTCTTGCTGTCGGGAGACAACAGAAAATTGAAAATATAGGTATCGGCCTTTTTGGTGACCTGGAAATCTTCCTTTTCACCTTTCGGATCCATCAGCCAAACCTCAAAATCCCCTGAACGGTCGGACAGGACGGCAATCTGCTTTCCATCCGGCGACCAGGCGGCATTCCGTTCATGAATGCCCGAGGTCTTCGTCAGATTCACGGTGATACCTTCCTTAACCGGGACGTTGAAAATCTCACCGTGAGCTGAAGTGACCAGGCGCTCGCCGTTCGGCGACAGGGCCACATCGCGGACCTGGCCCGATACATCCATGAGTTCATTCCGGTTGTAATTGGAATCGTTCAGTATCCTCACCGGGATCTTTTTCACCTCCCCGGTGGCGATCACATACTGCCAGAGATATCCGCCCTTCTCGAACACGACCGACTGGTTCCCGAGGGACGGGAACTTGATGTCATAATCCTTGAAATCGGTCACCTTTTTGGTGGTTCCCGTCTTGATGTCATAAGCGAACAGGTTCATCACGCGGTCGCGGTCCGACAGGAAGAAAATCGTGCTTCCGTACCACATCGGGATTATATCCTGATGAGGATTGTCGGTGATGTTTTCCGTTTTGCCGGTCTTGAAATCAAAGATCCAGATCTCATCGGCCATTCCGCCCTCGTAGTATTTCCAGGTCCGGAATTCCCTGAAAACCCGGTTGTAGGCCAGCTTCGTTCCGTCGGGCGAATAGCAGTTAAAACCGCCTACCGAGAAGGGTAGTTCTCCCGACAGGCCGCCTTCGGCGCTAACCTTGAACAGTTGTCCTTTGAAATCGTTGAACGATTGTTTCCTCGACCGGTAGATGATGTTCTTTCCGTCCGGGGTCCAGCCCATGACGATATTGTTGGGTCCCATCCGGTCACCCATGTCATCGCGGCCGAGGGTCGCTGTATAGGTCAGCCTGACAGGCACGCCGCCTTCCGACGGCATGATGAAAACCTCTGTGTTGCCGTCGTACTGACCGGTAAAAGCTATGGTTTTCCCGTCAGGGGAGAAACGGGGAAAGGATTCATAACCGATATGGGTGGTCAGCAGGCGGGCTGTCCCGCCGGTGGCTTGAACCGTGTACAGGTCTCCGCCATAGGAGAATACTACCTGGTTGTCATAAATGGCCGGGAATCTCAGAAGCCGGGCCTCATCCTGTCCCTGCGAAGGAACCATGCCCTGGAGCGACAGGGCAAGCACTATCGCACTGGTAAAATGTAAAAATCTCATATTGATCCGTTTAAATTAATGATTGGCAATCCTGGTTCTGGCATAAAGGTAAAGGATTGATCTTTGATTTCCCGTACCTTCACGAAGCAAATCAACTGCTTAACAACATGTCTGTTAAAAAGATCACTGTCCTGGTCATCCTGCTGCCATTCAGTTTATTGACCGTTCGCCCGCAAAGTCCGGCCGATTATGCCGATCCGCTGGTCGGCACTTCCAATTCCCGGTGGATGCTCGGGCCCTATGCCTGCGTGCCGTTTGGCATGGTGCAACTGGGACCCGACAACCAGACAACCGGTTGGATGGCCGGGTACGAGTACTCGATCAGCAACGTCACCGGTTTCAGCCACCTGCACGCCTGGACCATGGGCGGACTGATGATCATGCCCGCTGCCCAGGACCTGGTGGTCACAGACGGAGCAACCGACGATCCTTACCGCGGAGCCGGTGCAGGTTATCATTCGAGGATAAGGAAGGAAAGTGAAAAAGCCTCTCCGGGTTATTATGCGGTCGATCTATACGACGCTTACATGAAAGCCGAGATGACCGCCTCCACGCATTGCGGCTTTTTCCGTTTCACCCTCGACCGGGATGCAGACTTCCGGATCCTGGCCGACCTGGCATTCCCGTCGGAATATAATTTCACGCTCGATTCCGCCACGATAATCCGGGTAAGCAATTCGGAGATTGAAGGGTTAGCACACTGCCAATCCTCCTCCTGGAATCATTACACCCTCTGCTTCGTCATCCGGTTCAGCAAGCCCTTTTCCAGCTTCACCGGGTGGACCCCGGATGGATTGGTCCCGAATGCCTCGAGTCTCACCGGGAAAAAGGATGCCGGAGCTTTCGTCACGTATACCGGCCGGAAGGGCGATGTGCTGATGATCCAGACCGGGTTGTCGCTGGTCGACCTGCAGGGAGCCCGGAATAACCTGAAAGCCGAGATGGATCCTTTCAACTGGGATTTCGAGGCTGCGGTGCGCAGCGCCCGGGAACAGTGGAATAACGTGCTGAATGCGGTTACGGTCGAAGGCGGATCGGAAGAAAACAAAAAGAAATTTTACACCAACCTGTACCGGGCCTTTTGCGCCAAGCAGACCTGGAATGATGCCGACGGGCGCTATCGGGATCCGATGGAGGTCATCCGGAAAGCCCCGGCCGGGAGCTGCCTGTACGGCGGTGACGCCTTCTGGAACAGCTTCTGGAACCTCAACGGGGTATGGGCCCTATTGACTCCCGATATTTTGAATAACTGGGTGGTCACCGAACTCGAACTGTTCAAACATACGGGCTGGACCTCCAACGGGCCTACCGGACTGGAGATGTCGGGCATCATGGAAGTATCGCACGAGATCAGCCTGATGGTCGGAGCCTATCAGAAAGGGATCCGGAAATATGATCCTGATGAACTCTACCGGGCGGTAAGGCACACCGTCGATCAGCAGGGTTTCGTGCTGAAACCCCATTCGGGGCTGGCCGGGAACATGTTCCAGGATACCTATAAACGGCTCGGCTATGTACCCTATGAAATCGGTCCGGTGTGTCAAACCCTGGACTATGCCTATGACGACTACAGTGTGGCCCAGATGGCTCTCGCCCTGGGTAAAACAGACGAATATGAATTCTATCTGAAACGCTCGGAAAACTGGCGTAACCTGTTCCATCCTGAGCTGAAATGGTCGGTCCCGAAAGACAGCCTGGGCCGGTGGCTACCTGAATATACCCCCTTCTCGGCACAGCACTGGATCGAAGGGAACGGATGGGAATACTCGTTCTATGTGCCTCACAATGTTCCCGGGCTGATTGACGCGATGGGCAAAGATCTGTTTAACAACAGGCTGGAAGAGGGATTTGAAAAATCTGAAAAATACTCCTTCGCTGCCCATGCGCTCGACCGGACCGAAGGCCAGACGGCCGAGTTTTACATCAATCACGGCAACGAGGTGAACATGCAGCCGGCCTGGCTTTTCAATTACTCGGGGAAACCCTGGCTGACCCAGAAGTTTGTAAGGAAAATACTCGATTCCTTTTACGGGAGCGACCCCTATCACGGCTGGGAAGGTGATGAAGACGAAGGCCAGATGGGCGGTTGGTTTGTGATGAGCGCCCTGGGTCTTTTCCAAATGGACGGAGGCGTCATGGCCGATCCGTTGCTGGATCTTTCCACTCCCCTCTTCGAAAAGATGACCATCCGGCTCGATCCGGAATACTATCCGGGGAAACAGTTTGAGATCATCTGCAGGAATTACAGCCCGGAGAATATATACATACAATCCGTTTACCTGAACGACAAGAAACTGGACCGGCTGCAGATCCGGTTTTCCGACATCACCCGGGGCGGAAAGCTGGTGTATTCATTGACCAACCAACCGGATGATTAAGCGGGAATGGACCCCGCATCCTTCGACTTGAGTTTCAATTCATAATCCCTGACCAGTAATTCGGTGGAGAGGTTGAGTCGTTTTGACAGGTTCCGGATCATCTCTAAAGTAAGTTTTCTCTTATGATTGAGGACTTCAGATACCCGATTCTTACCCCCCATCTCTTCAATTAAATCAACCTGTTTAAGATTCATTTCTTCCATTCGTATCCGGATAGCTTTTATCGGATCGGGCTCTTCGATCTCGAAATGCTTTTCTTCATAATCCTCTATCAACAAGGCTAATACATCTGCCTCATCGCCCTGGGGCGTTCCAGCAGGTGCGTCAAATAACAGATCCAACCTCTTTAGGGCTTGCTGATATTCTTTCTCGTTCTTGATCAACTTGATTTCCATGAAACTATTCAAATAGTATTAGCATCGATCTTTTCATATTCCTTATGTGTTCCTATAAATCGGATAAATATCCATTGCTTCTTAAAATTTATCCGGGCCACTAACCGATAGGAGCCACCCTTTATATTGAAAACTACCCTTCCGTTCTTAAGAATACTGGCTGTCCCATACCTTTTCTTGATTTCTCCCGGCGTTCGCCAGTCAGATTTCATTACCGCATCATACCAAACAAGAAGGTAATCCTTTGAACCAGGGTGTTTTAACCAAAACCTTTGAAGAACACTTTTCGCAAACAATCTCTTCATGTTATACGCAACAAAAATAGTATAAAGTTCCCAATTTAGGAACTTTGATCCAGTAAAAAAGTCCTTAACACAGTATATAG
>Ga0208047_1000409_pt1 | contig 16030 bp, 14 predicted proteins | sample Kivu_220m_FD_184162 | JGI IMG/M metagenome (GOLD analysis project Ga0208047, IMG submission 184162) | Freshwater microbial communities from Lake Kivu, Western Province, Rwanda to study Microbial Dark Matter (Phase II) - Kivu_220m (SPAdes)... | ecosystem: Environmental > Aquatic > Freshwater >...
ACTTAATGGATGGAGTTATTCAGATTATTCAAGAGGAATTCATACTGTAACCGGAGGCGATAGTGTATTTATTACTAATATAATAAGAGGAAATGAAAGTATTGTTAAAGAATTTCAGTTAAACCAGAATTATCCGAACCCGTTTAACTCAATTACAAATGTTAAATTTAAAATGTTAAATTCAGGATTCGCAGAAATAAAAGTTTATGATATTACGGGTAAGTTGATAAAAGTTCTGACGAATAAAAAATACGAACCCGGGGAACATACTGTCAGGTTCGATGCTGCGGGATTGCCGAGCGGGGTGTATTTTTACAGACTTACTGCGGGGGAATATAACGCTGTTAAGAAAATGGTTTTGATAAAATAAAATATGAAAATAAAAATATTATTAATAATCTGCTTATCCTTTGTTTTTACGAATACACTGCTTTTTTCACAAATAAATTTTCCTGATTCCTTAAATGTTTTAATCCTGCAGGATTCACGAACAATAGGTGAAAATGAGGAACCGGTAAAATATTTGAAATCAGAAGATAAAAATCTTGTAATAAAGTCATTAACTGCACTCGCTAATGTACAGGATAGTTCAACAATAAAAGATATTGCAGAATTACTGATGGACAATGACGCAGATATAAGATTTACATCGGCATTTTCTTTGGGACATTTTCCAAATTCATCAGCCGTAAAACACCTTTTGAACGCATCAGACAAAGAAAAAGAAACACAGGTTAAATGCAGAATTATCGAAAGTCTCGGATTAACAGGCGATGAAGAAATATTAAATATCATATCAAAAATCGAAACAGATGACAAAACCATTAAGAAAGCCGCAGCACTTTCGATAGCAAGATTTGCGAACAGAAACATTAAAAATTTAAACGGCATTATTTCCCTTAAAAATATGATGTCGGAAGATTTTGATGAAGAAACCGGAAAATATATTTCTTATGCATTTTTCAGAATCAGAGACAAAGTTTTACTGAAAGAAGCTCATAAGGAAATATTGAGTTTATGTAATTCAAAAAACGAATTTTCAAAGATGTGGGCTTTCGTTTCTCTCGGTATAATCGGTGATAAAAACGATTTTTCTTTCGTTACGAATACCCTGAGAAAAGAAGATTCATGGATAGTTAAAATCAATATATTAAATTCATTGAACTCATACATTAAAACAGACTCCAGACTGATTGACGAAAATTTGACCGAATTGCTCTTATCACTATTCGATGACGATAATCCACACGTAAAAATAACTGCAATTAAAACAGCAGGAATTTTATTTAAAGATTTCAAACTAAATACAGAACTCTTACAGAAAACAGAAGACAGATTAAATGAATACTTCATTACAGAAAAAGCAATAGACTGGCGGGAAAAAGGAGAAGCAATCAACAGTTACGCTGTGATATTCAAAGACAGAAGCAAACAAATATTAACAGACAAATATATCGAAACTCCAAACTACGGCATAAAAGCATATATAATTCGGGCATTCAGAAATTTTGAAGATGCGGGTATTTACGAAAAAGTCAGAGAGCTAATTACGGAAGATATTAACAGTTATAATAAAAAACACAATATAACATCAACAGATAAAATTATTCACAGCGGTGAACTTGCAATTCTTTACCGAGCTTTCATAGATTTACTTTCGGATTTAATGAAAAGGGTCAGCGAAGAAGAAAGAAATCTTTTCAAATATATGTTTCTTGAATTTACAGGTTCAAAAGATTTATATTTAATCGAAAATAGTTTTATTTCGCTATCGGACAGTATCTTTTTAAATGACAGAGAAGAGATTAGCAAAGTATTATCATTCGATTACAAAGAATTGTCATACCCAGAAGACAAAGATGCAATAATATTATTCATTAATCAGTTTGGTGAGTTTAAATCTTCTGAAATGGTTCCGATTCTGGAAGAAAATCTGAAGAGCGATGATTACGAATTATGCAAATATTCGGCTGAAGCACTGGAAAAAATCACAGGAAAAAAATACAAATATGATACCAAGCCGAAATATTTTTTCAATACGGAATCATTCGAACAAATGATATCTTACAAATATGCTGTTTTGCATACCGAAAAGGGAGATATAAAAATAATGTTACTGCCTGAAATTGCACCTTTTTCTGTTCGGAGTTTCATTGACCTTGCAGAGAAAAATTATTATGACTCTACAATATTTCACAGAGTAATACCGAATTTTGTAATTCAGGGAGGCGACCCTACAGAAACAGGTTCGGGCGGACCGGATTACAGTTTAAGAACGGAAATCGCTCCTGTGTATTTTGAAAGGGGTATGTTCGGTCTGGCATCAAGCGGAAAAGATACCGAAGGCAGTCAGTTTTTCATTACACACTCACCTCAATATCATCTGGACGGGAGATACACAATTCTCGGCAAAGTAATTGAAGGAATGGATGCAGTTGATAAAATTGTTATATACGATAAATTATACGATATTACACTTACAAACAATTAGCAAATCGCATAACTTGAAATTTTAAATTTCAGCTAAGACACCATAGAATATCGGGACAATAATAATTCATGTATTACTACTTCGGAAGGGAATCAATTTTATTCATCTCAATATTTTTATAGAATTCTTCGGTTCTTTCCTGCATCAATTTTTGATGAGGAGTTAATACATTAGACCTGTAAATATGCCTTCCCCAGCCCATAAATAATACCGTAATTGAAATCAATATAACAATTACAACAAATCTTTTTCCTGTTGATTTATTTTTAATCTCTCTCCATAAAATAATCATTGCAATAATTGCAAAAAGTACACCCGCAATTATCACATATACAAGATTCCAGTTCACACCATGCCATGGTAAGGTAAATAGTAACAAAGGACCGAAAATAATCTGTGATAAAGTAGCGAAAAAAGTAAGTTTGTAGGCTTTTATTCTTAGTTCTTCTCTGCTGAAACCGGGAAGGTTTTTTTCAACCGGATATTTCTTTCTTCCCAGATACCAGAAAATAAACAAGCCCGTAACCGCCAATGTTCCTGTCAGAAAGTGAAGGTATCGCGGAATAACATTTGACATAAGCAACGTTGAGAAAAATCCTTTTACTTCCGCCCACCTTTCGGGAAAAAGCATCAGATTAATATTCGACAGGAATATTAAAGGAACAAATAATAAAATTAGAAGTGCAAAACCGAGAATAACCAGATGCTTTACTTTTTTATTCTCGAATTTTTCCCAATTATATTTGTGATAATATAATATCAGAAAGGCGGTAATTAGGAGCGGAATTATTGAAATCCATGCATAACCGGTCAGAGCATTTGCAGAATAAAAATACACCGTATAGACAGTATTTATTGCAAGTAAAGGTGCAACTCCAGCTACAACGGCAAGACTTTTATTAACCGTAACAGTTGATTCAATTTCTCTTGCGAGTCTATCGTATTTTTTGTTCCTGATTCCTATTATTTCAAACACAAACGTAAGTAATGTTCCCCCTATCATCAGATTTACAAAAAGTATATGAAGAAGAAACGAGATAACCAGAATTAATATAAGCAGCCATTCCGGAAGGGGTAACGGAAGCGGGATATCTCTGGGAACGGGCTGTTGTATTTGTGCGAACATTAATTTTGTTAATTATCTTTTCGTTCATTTAAGTGCAAAGGGGAAACGTTTATTCCGTTTACCTGTGCACCGGGAGAATATACATTCTTAAATTGAATGTAACATATATATTCTACAAGTGCGTCTATTTCTTCCCGATTTCCCGGAAAAGGAGGCATATAATATCTTCCTTTATCCATAACAGGAATATAATCTTTCATTCTTTCTTTGTCCAGAGGTTCTTTATTCGGAGAAAATAAAACCTCAAATTTCCTGACAACCGAGTTTACTCCGTTATTCGTGTGACATCTGCTGCAGGTAATATCGAAAACATTTTTACCTGCAATTAAAATACTTTCCTGAGTAACAGCAGGAATTTCTGTATATGTACTGTGTAATAAGATACCCTGCTTCCCGAGCATTTCATATTCATTTACCCTAATCTGATTAGAATACATATAATTTTCGATAACATAAGGTTTACGGACAAATTCTCTTATTCTTTCAAACATACCGAGAGTAAGAAAAGTAATAATTACAAGTAAAACTGCAGTAAAAGGAGGAATTCGCTTAGGTTTAAAAGCTGCAAAAACCGTAAACATCATAGAAACAAAAACGGCTGCAAGCAAAAAATATAAAAGTGTATCATACCAATCCTGAAATTGCTGCGTTGCGACAGCCACAGGAATATTTAGTTTCATCAATTCAGGAATTTGGAAATAATAGAATAAACCTGCAATCAGAACATGCGGAGTCCAGATAAACATCCAGAAAGAAAGATTTTTCAGGACTTTCGATTTAAAATCAACATCATTCTTCAGGTAAAAAAAAGTGAGTGAGAATGCTACAGCACCGCCCATAACAAAAGCCATCGGTGTGCGAAATGCAAGTTGTGGAAGATACATTGGATTAGTAAATCCGTTTATCAGGGATTGACTTTCGAACCAGTTGCCGGAATTCATCATAAATCCCAGAATGCCGACAATAATAGCCATAGTAAGCCATGAAAAGATGCTCAGAGCCAAACCGGCTCGAATATGATTTTTCTTTTTTTGCAGATTTTCATTTGATTTTTTCCAGGTCAGAAAGTATATCATTATAAAAATGACTTCAAGCATAAATACAATCCATTCTACAAACCATGCAAAGAAAAATACTCGAATTAAACTACCGATTGCAGCCGGACTTATCAGGGCAGCGGAGAACCATATACCTACTCCTGTTAATGCACCAACCGATGTAGTTATAACAAAGGCGAAATACATAAACTTATAGGCAAGTTCGTCCCATTTCTCCGATTCAGATAATCCAATGAGCCTGCATTTATATCCTCTGTATTCAATTAAAGTAACTACAGGCAAGAATCCTACAGCCAAAGAATGATTTATCAAGACGTGAATTGTGGCAATAACCGCAATGAGCAGTCTGTTACCGAAAAAATCAAGATGAAAAATCGGAAAATCCAAACTGATAAGTTAAATAAATAAAATAATAACATCACGGCTTACCCGAAAAACCAAGCGAACTTCTTGCAGAGTAGCCGGCATCCAATAATGCATTGAAACAATGTGAAAATGATTCCATGCCTTTCGAGAAATCGAGGTACGGCATCATAATAATCAGTGAAATATCTTCAACAGGGTCATACAACATATATGAAAGATATCCGTAAATACAACCATTATGTCCGTAACCGAGATTCGGGACATAAAAACATCCCAGAGCATAGGTGTTACTGCCGGGAGATAAATCCGACTTCATTAAATCAATACTTGATTTTGACAATACGTTTTCACCTTTCATTAAGGAACTAATGTATTTATCGAGTTCAATAAAATTTCCGTATCCGTTTCCTTCTGCAACATGTGCACTCATATTTATTTCATCATTTATTATAACAGAATCATTTTCTGTCGTTTCTCTTCCTTTTACATACGGTTCGGGAAGGCGACAATCGGAGTAAAGATACGGAAATCTTACATCAAGCGGTACGGGAGATGAACTTCCTGTTATGAAATCTTCAAGATAATCCGAGTATGTTTTCAGGCTTCCGCTGTGAAATGAATAAACTCTCGAGATTATCTCCGAGAGAATTGTATATCCGGTATTACTGTAGTGATGACCGTTACCGGGTTCAAAATAATATAAATTGTTTATTACAACCTGATTAACCAGTTCAGACGAACTGAACTGATGATCGGGGTTTAAGCTTAACCGATATTCAACATAAGATTTACCGTCACAGCCCGGTACAGAACTGTTATCCACATCATAAACTCCTGCACTGTGCTGCAAAAGCTGTTTTATTGTAATTTTTTCTTTATATGGTATATTCCATTCCGGAATATCTGGCGCATACGATATATTGCAACCGGGTATTAAATCAGTAATTCTGTCATTTATATTCAGCCATCTGTCTTCCTGCATATTCAATACTGCGGTAGCGGTAAAATTTTTCGTATTACTCGCAAATCTGAAATGAGTATCGGGAGTTAACGGAGTTTCGTTTTCGGAAACGGAAGAAACAAAAATATAATCCGACGGTGTATGTATAAACAGGTTTAGCGAAGGTACTTTTTTGTCAAGCTGCACTTCCAGATTTTTTCTAATGCTGTCAACAGCATTTTTTACTTTCTCATAATTTCCGTAATTTTTATTTATAAGTGTATCCGAACCTGAGAATAACGAAACAGGAGCAATAAGTGACAGAACCAGCAGAAATATTCTTAGTTTTTTCATTTGTAATTATTTAGTTTTTTTTCCTTACGGATAATAAAAAATTCATATCAGAAATTACAGTGAGAAACGTTATTCAGTTATCCTCTGTTAATCGTTCGGTTCTGTCCGCAGTTTTCAACTTATCGATTATTTCATCAAGGTCTCCTTCTATTATTTCGGATAAGTTATACAGAGTCAAATTTATTCTGTGGTCTGTTACCCGATTTTGCGGATAATTATAGGTTCTGATTTTTTCGCTGCGGTCTCCGGTTCTTACCATCTGTCTTCTTTTATCTGTAATTTCTTTATCTTTTTTTTCAAGTTCAAGTTCATATAATCTTGAACGCAATACTTTCAATGCTTTATTTTTATTTTTCAATTGTGAACGTTCATCCTGACACTGAACGACGATGCCCGTTGGTATATGAGTAATTCTTATTGCCGTTTCTACTTTATTTACATTTTGTCCGCCAGCTCCGCCTGCTCTGTAGACATCGATTTTCATGTCTTTTTCGTCTATTTGTACGTCTACATCCTCAGCTTCAGGAAGAACTGCCACTGAGGCAGCCGATGTATGCAGCCTTCCGCTTGCTTCTGTTTTCGGCACTCGTTGAACACGATGAACACCACTTTCATATTTTAATTCACCGTACACACCTTTACCTTTTACATTTAATATCACTTCTTTAATTCCGCCGGGTATAGAAGACTCGTTAAAATCAATTAATTCCGTTTTCCAATTTTTAGATTCGAAGTATCTTGAATACATTCTGTAAAGTTCAGCTGCAAAGAGAGAGGCTTCTTCACCACCCGTTCCGGCCCGGATTTCAAGTATTGCGTTTTTTTCGTCCTCAGGATCCTGAGGTATAAGAAGTTCCTTCAAAATATTTTCTGTTTCCCGGAGTTTTTGTTCAAGCGATTCCAACTCTTCTCTGGCAAGCTCTTTTAATTCGGTATCGTTTGTTTCATACAAAAGCTTTTTTGTTCCGTCAAGTTTATTTCTTATAATTTCATATTCGTTAAATTTTTCCACAATTTCAGTCAAATCAGAATATTCCTTGGATAATTTAACATATTCATTCTGATTATTTATGATATCAGGATTTGATAAAAGTTTTGCCAGCTCGTCGTGTCTGTCTTTAGCTTTTTTTAATTTGTTAAACATAGAAAAAATTTATACTTGTTACCGTAAAGTCTGCAGATTCAGAAATCAGTCATTATTAATATATTCCTCTTTGCTGAAGAAAGCTTTTTACGCTGTCTTTAGCAAGATAGTTCAGGATAATAATACCGAATATCATACTTACCGTATTACCGGTAACAACGGTAATTATTTCCAATATTGCAGCGGTATTAATAGAACCATAAGTACCGCTCTGTGTAAGCGTATTGACTTTATTATATGCAATAAAGTCCATTATGCAGCTGACAATATTAATTATCGGTATAACCCCGATAACACAGCCAATGCCACAGGTCCCCAAACCGAAAAAGAATGTTGCCACAATCCAGCCGGCAATTACCAGAATATTCATTATTCCGCTTATCATGAGGAGGGTTCTTGTAGTTTCAAGTTCAGATGGAATGTTACTCATTTTATTGTTTATTAAATTTAATTAATCCATTTTTCTGATTGCATTATAAAGTTCAATTCTTTTTTTTATCGAATTGCCGTCATAGCCGAAAATATTTTTCAATTCAATATAAGCAAGAATTGCTTCCATTTTTTTTCCTTCTTTAACAGCTATCATTCCGAGATAATAATGAACATCGAAATCATATATTATATTATCCGTGTACAGTTCCCGCTCCAGCAGTTTCAGAAGTATTTTTTTCGATTTTTTATAATCTTTGTATATTTCGTAGTTAATTTTTGCAATTTTCACATAAGGTTCAGTTGTCATTGAATCTATCTTTATTGCTTTTTGATATTGTATTATTGCGCTGTCATACTTATTCATATTCTCGTAAACAATACCTAATTGAATATAAGGAATAATATCGTTAGGATCATTTTTAATCATCTTATTGTAAAATTGAAGAGCCTTATCATAAGATTTTGATGTTATATATGCCTGAGCAAGAGAGGATGATAATGTATTAATGAGACTGTCAGAATCAAACTTTTCCCTGATTTCCATATACAAATTTTCAGCTTTATGAAAATTATCTGTATTCACATATAAACGCAGGAGATTCTGATATATATCGAATGTGTCCGGTTTAATTTCCATACACTTTTTATAGTGGTATTCCGCTCTTGAAAAGTTTATTTTGTTTATTGAATCCTGTTTGATTACAAAACTGTCTATAGTCTTCATAGTATCAGCCTGGCGTGTATATGTCCAGTTATATATCAGTTTAGAGGCATAATTTTCCGCATTTTTGAAATTCGTATTAAAGAGAATATTTATTTTCTTTATTTTATATTCCTCATTACTGTCTATATCGGCAAGATTTATTTTTTCTATTAATTTTTTCAATACATTTATTCCGATTGCAAAATTAAGATTTCCATAATAACCGTAAGTATACGTTGTTATCCCGATTACTTTTCCTTTATTGTTAAAAAGTGCACCGCCGCTGTTTCCGGGTGAAATTGCAGCCGTCATTTGTATTACTCTGTCAAATGTCCTCTCGACAATTGAATAATCATACGGGTCGTTAAATTTTACATTTTCGTTATCCCGTATTGCGGCAATTATACCTTCAGAAATTGTATATTCAAAGCCAAGCGGACTTCCGACAGCGTAAACGACCTGTCCCTGTTTAAGATTGTCGGAATCGTCAAACTGTATTGTAGAAAATTCACTTTCCGAAGAATCAATAATTTTAAGAATTGCCAAATCATTTTTATCTTCCACGTATATCAATTCCGCATTATAAAAAGTACCATTGCTTGTCTTGATAAAGATACTGTCTTTACCGGAAACCACATGAAAATTTGTGGCTGCCAGTCCGCGCTTATCAAATATTATTCCGCTTCCGCTTAATATAATAGTGTCTTTATCCGAATATGAATAATAATCGGAATATGCGGAACTAAAATACCAGACAGAAATCAAAGATGATTTATTGGAGTCAATTATCTGTTCTACCGTAAATTCATCTCCGTTTATCAAATCATATTGTGCATAAGATATACGAAGTAATGAAAAAAGAATAATTATTACAGATATTAAAAATTTTATTTCCCGCTCCATTTTGGTTTACGTTTTTCCATAAAAGCTTTTATTCCTTCTTTTTTATCGTCGGAATCAAAAAGCAGATAAAAGTTTCTTCTTTCAAGCAATATACCTGTTTCGAGATGCGTTTCATATGCTAAATTAACCGACTCCTTTGCAAGTTGTACAGCTAAAGGTGGTTTAGAACATATTTCCCCGGCTATTTCAATTGATTTATCGAGATAATCATCTTCACCGGTTACTTTTGATACCAGACCTGCTTGATACATCTCTTCCGCAGTAAACGTTTTAGCGGTCAGAATCATTTCCATTGTTTTACTTTTTCCTATTACTCTTGCCAGTCTTTGTGTTGCGCCTGCACCGGGTATCATTCCTAAATTTATTTCCGGCTGTCCGAATACAGCAGATTTAGATGATATTATTATATCACACATCATTGCAAGTTCGCATCCTCCTCCCAAAGCAAAACCGCTTACGGCTGCAATAATCGGTTTACGGATTTTTTTAATTCTGTCCCATACGGCTAACCGGTTTCTCGTGTATAATTCTACAACACCGATATCCGAAAATTCCTTAATATCAGCTCCGGCTGCAAAGGATTTTTTATCTCCGGTTATTATAAAACATCCGAAATTATCTTTTCTGTCGTAAGTTTCAAGTACTTCCGTCAGTTCTTCCATCAATTTGATATTAAGAGCATTCCTGACTTCAGGGCGATTGATTATTATAATTAAGATATTCAGGCTTTCAGGATTCTCATATTCCTGGAGGATAATATGATTATATTTAACTTTTTCCATTTTTTTTTGATAAGAAATTTACTGACATTGATTTTTAATAACAATGTAATTACACATAACATTCAACAATCGGAAAATCAGGCAAGTGATAATTATAAGTTTATATTGTTAAAAATCAGTAAATTTAATTCAATAATACAAGATGTGTTCAGGCAGACTCTATAAAATGCAATGAATCACGAATATAATGTAAGCGAAAAATAGACTTTTAAAGTTCGTTATAAAATATTAATTTATAATTATTAAACTAACAATATTTAATAAGTCAATTTAGGGTATGGGAATACCAAGATTTGGCTACGGCTGCTACAGAGTTGAAAATAAAAACAAGCAGCATTTCGAGAGTTTATACAAGGCTGTAACAAACGGAATAACACTTATAGAAACTTCCGCAAATTATTCAAACGGAGGCAGTGAAATATTAGCTGGAGATGTATTAACCGAACTGTTACTGACGGATAAAATCAAGAGAGAAGAAATAACAATAATAACAAAAGGCGGATACATACAAGGACAAAACTTTACGCTTGTACAAAAGAAGAAAGAACAAGGTAAGTCATTTCCGGCGGTGGTTGAATTCGAAAAAAATCTATGGCACTGCATACATCCGGATTTCCTGGAAGACCAGATAGAAAGACAGCTGTCAAGACTGAATCAGATACCTGAAGAAGGGGGATACATCGATGTTTATTTGCTTCACAATCCCGAATACTATCTTAAGTCCGCAAAAAAAAATCAGGAACATTACAGCACGGCAAAGGAAGAATATTACAAAAGAATAAAAAAAGCATTTGAATTCCTCGAAGAAAAAGTTGCCAAAGGAGTAATAAAACATTACGGTATTTCATCCAATACTTTTCCGCTGCAATCAAATAAATATGATTTTACTTCGCTCAGCAAAATATATGAGACGGCAAACGATATAAGCGCAAGTAATCATTTCAAATATATTGAATTTCCGTTTAACTTCATTGAATTCGAAGCACAAGAGGAAAAGAATCAGGATGGAAATTCAAGTACATTACTGAAATATTCGGAGAATAAAAAAATCAACACTTTAGCCAACAGACCTCTGAATGCTGTAAGCACGAAGGGTTTACTCAGATTAACCGAGTTTGCAAGAGGTGAATTTTCCGAGGCGCAATTCAATGAATTAACGGATACAGCACTTGTTCATGAGAAAGAAATATGCGACATTCTTATACCGATGAATATAGCTGATGAAGAGTCAATTAAAAAGCTCAGGAATCTTTCCTCATTTGCGAGAACAATCAAATCAAAATATAAAAGTTTCGGTTCAATAGAATACTTAAGCGATATTTCCGAAAATTATTTTACTCCAAGGTTAAAATATCTCAGAGATTTCACGGAAGATAATTTTGATGAAGACTCTCTACCGAAACTCAGGAATTATTTATCGATTATTAATGAACTGATAGAAAGAATGAAAATATATTACGGAAATAAAACCGAAAAAAGGAGCGATTTCCTGAATAGAATTATCGACGAACATACGGATGAAATTTATCATAGACTCACATTAGCACAAAAAACCTTGTTAATATTAAGTTCCGTTGAAGGGGTCAGCTGTGTATTATGCGGAATGAGGAAAGTAAAATACGTCGACGAAGTCACAGAACTTTTAAAGTTTGAAAAGATAAAAAATGCAGAGGAGATTATCAGAAAAATCAATTCAGAACTTTCGAAATACGGTATTACAAGCATCAATCTGTAATGGGGTTAAGTCTTAGATATAAAATATTGGTTGTATTTACATTAATTGCAATATCACTGCTTCTGATAATTTTTACAAAAAAACCGGCAGATACAGACGATACATTAAAATTGAAAATTGAAGAGCCGCCAAAACAAACGGCGGATTTATCAAATATAAAACTAAATCTGTCTGCAGAAATAGATTCTGTATTATACAGTTACGGGATAAAAAAGGAGTGGATAAAAAATAAAAATTTAAATGTCCCTTCTTCAAAAGACAGCCAGAAGAAAAAAGAGAAAGTAAAACAATCCGATGTTCAATTAAAATCCGATTTATGGTTCGACAAAGAAATAATTCTCCCGACTGATATTCCTCAGGCAGAGTTAAATCTGAGTATAACACACTTATTAAACTCCAAAGCATTGAATTCAACGGTGCGGGAAGATGCAAAAACAAGAAATTTAAGCATTGATATATTTGCTGTTTCGGACAGCACAAAAAAGATCACAGCAAAAATGAAATTCACCACTTCCGCGGAAATTAACAGAGAAGAAATAACAGTATGTATAATCATAGACAACATTGAAAACCGCTCAAAGGAGGAAAGAGAAAAAATATTGAGGTTTCCGGACAGATTTTCAATACTGATGCCAACAAATATCGAGAATGCGGAAGTGCAGAATGAAATTAAGGACTCGAAGAAAGACTTTTTAATAGAATTAACAGTAGGTTCCGAGAAAGACGAGACGGCAGATTTAGCCACTTATATGAGAGAAAAAGACTGGAAAGCAAAGGTAAAATCTTACTATTATGAATTTTCGAAAGCAAGCGGAATTATATTGTTGAATCCGTCAAAAGAGTATTTGTTCGAAAACAATATAAGAAACGAGTTTCAGAAACTCGGAATGAATATACTCACCGAATCATTATATGATTATTTCAGAACAACTTTATCTGACAGTACAAAGATATCTGTTTTATTAAAAGAGATAACCGAAAAGGCAAAGAAAACAAACAAACCGATTATTTACATTTCTGAATTTACTTTCACCGAGTTTGAAATATTCGCAAACGAAATAATACCTTTAAAAAGAAAAGGTTACAAATTTATCAACTATTCGGATTATTTAAAGAAAGCAACGCTGATTCAAGAAAACAAAACACAGGAAAGACAGGATAAATGACACACAGTGACAGAATGAAAATTGCTTTAAATGAAGCATACAGAGCGTATGACAACAACGAAATTCCCGTCGGCTGCGTAATATTTTACCAAAACAGGATAATAGCAAAGACGTACAATCAGGTAGAAACTTTAAAAGATACGACGGCACACTCCGAAATACTCGCAATAACCGCAGCAAGTGAGAATATCGGCACAAAATTTCTTAACGGATGTTCGATGTACGTCACTCTCGAGCCCTGTCCGATGTGTGCGGGAGCAATAATTCTTTCAAGAGTCGAAAATCTTTATTTCGGAGCTTACGACAATAAATCAGGAGCCTGCGGCAGCGTGATTAATATCACGAACAACAAAAACTTAAATTACCGCTGTAAAACATACGGAGGGATACTCGATACCGAGTGTTCGGAAATATTGCAGGCATATTTTAAAATGAAAAGGATAGGTGATTATTTTACGGCAAAGAAAATCTCGCGAAAAAAATAATCATTAATATATATTTTCATTTTATAAAACCCCTCTTTTAAAAAATTTGTATTTAAAAAAACCGTACTATTTCCTTCCTCAAATACACCGGCATTAATTTCCGCTTTTTTCACTCCGTATAAATTCTCAAATATTATTTTCAAAACAGAGGATTTATCAAAGTAAAAATTAAATTTCGAAGTAGCAGGAAAATATTCTGCTTCAAAAGCATAATCGGGTTTTATAATATGCAGATTGTACGAATCGGCAGATTTACTCAGTTTGTCGGAAATTAAAGGGACTTCATCTTTCTCAATTCTAAGCCATAATCTATTATCCTGTAAATGCTGATGACGGTTTCCTTTACTTCCGTGTACAAGGTTTTTCAGGTAAAGTTCCCGTGATATCCGTTCGATATTTTCTATGTCATTTTTAGTATAGAAGACAAGGTCTGCCGCAAGTCCAATCAAATGAGGAGAAATATCCACGTCAGTCCACTTTCTTCTTAAATACAATTGTTGTTCGTCATAAGTACGAAATGCATCCGTAATTTTTGCATCTTTGTTAACATCTTTAAGAATAAATAAATACTTGATTAAGAATACAGGATGGATATAAGGAACAGTTTTATTATTAAAAGAAAGAAAGCTGAAATAGAAGTTAACCAGCGGATATACATCCGAATTTTTTTTTACGTAAATAAAATTGCTTTTTCCGATGTAATAATTATTATTCTTATAATTAAAAACCACAAAGTGAAAATCGGGTTCCTGTTCATAAATAACAAGAAAAGCAGAGAGAAATTTCTTGTTATCCGTCCAGATAAACTTGCAATTGGGAGCAATTTCAAAATTTTCTTTCAGTTTAACATTTCCGGCAGAGACGTTGATACTAATAAATAATATGAACAGGAAGGAAACAAACAAACTATTTCTCATCAAATCCCCTTTCAAAAAAATCAAGCATCTCTTTAGCGAGTTCATGCTCATCTTCACCGTCGAATCTCAAAAGAAGTTTAGAGCCCTGTTCTGCTGCGAGAGTCATCACCCCGATAATGCTTTTTCCGTTTATTTCGAATCCGTTTTTTGAAATAAAAAAATTTGCCTTATACTTAGCGGCAATTTTTACAATTGTCGAAGCCGGTCTTGTATGCATGCCAGCCTTGTTGACTATTGTGACTTCTTTCTCTATCATCTGTCTAATAGTTCCTGCTTAAAAGCATCTGAGAAAACCATTTTAACATTTCAACTCCGTTTTCATTTGTAAGTTTCGCCAAATTGTATTCCGCAATGTCGGTATATTTTCTGATTTCTTTTCTTGCAAGGTCTAAAACACCGTTTTTTTGATATATCACTTTAATTTGTTCTATAATATCCGGAGTTACTATTTTGACGGATTTATTCACAAATACGGAATTGAGTAATTTTCTTTCTTTACCGTTCTTTACTACTTCAAGTGCCTTCACAGCCAGATAAGTTTTTTTCCTTTCAATTATATCTCCGCCGGTCTTTTTTCCGAAGAGTTTTTCGTCAGAATCTATATCGAGTAAATCATCAAGTATCTGAAATGCTATGCCGATATTTGAAGAATAATTTTTTAATATCCTGATTTGCTTTTCATCAGCATTTCCGATAAGTCCGCCTATAACACAGGATATTTCGATAAGTTTTGACGTTTTCTTTTTTATCATTAAAATATATTCATCGATACTGACATCGGTTTTTATTTCATATTCCTTATCATAACTTTGTCCTTCACACACTTCTATGATTGCGCTGTTAAAATGACGTATTATTTCAACAATTCTTCCGGACTTAGTATTAAGCAGAAATTTATATGCATATCCGATCAATCCGTCACCGGACAGAATAGCCGTATTAACATCCCATTTATTATGTACCGTATCCCTGCCTCTTCGTTTGAGTGCGTTGTCCATAATATCATCGTGAATTAGTGTAAAATTATGCAATATTTCAACTGCTGCAGCCGCATTAAGTGCGTTTTTATAATTTCCACCTACCGCTTCACAAGAAAAAAGCAAAATTATCGGACGGATTCTTTTCCCTCCGCTTTCCATTATATACTTAACCGGCTGATATAATGAAGCCGGAAACCTTTCATCAAGAAAAAAATTTATTTTCTTATCTACCTGTTTTTTGTATAGATTGTACTTTTTTTCAATATTCATAGAAGTATAGAATTTTTTAAAACTAAAAAGATAATAACAAATTCTAAAGTCAAAAAGCATAAGCAAATTTATAAACGAAGAGTATTAAAAATCTCCGGTTAACACAATATTACATCTATTCATATTAATAAGAAATTACATGGGAAAAAAATTTAATATATAAAAAAAACTTATATAC
>Ga0208047_1000411_pt1 | contig 16017 bp, 9 predicted proteins | sample Kivu_220m_FD_184162 | JGI IMG/M metagenome (GOLD analysis project Ga0208047, IMG submission 184162) | Freshwater microbial communities from Lake Kivu, Western Province, Rwanda to study Microbial Dark Matter (Phase II) - Kivu_220m (SPAdes)... | ecosystem: Environmental > Aquatic > Freshwater >...
GAATCTGTTTTGGGAAGTTTGAAATAAGGCGGGTTCGCAATGACAAGTTGAGGGGCCACCTCCACTCGGGCCGGCTCAAACATTGGCGTTGGGCGCAACCAAGGGGCATTGGCAAGGATAAAATCTTCTGGCTCGACTTCAAAAGTAAACCGAATATTTCGTTGTTTCAGCCAATGGCGAACATAACCAAGTGTGAATGACAAGACGGGGCGGAGCGCAATGTCGGTTTCATAGGCAATCGCGTGCCACTCGCGACAATTTGCTTCTTCGGCAACGTGCTCTGCCAGCGCAGCAACCAAGATGCCAGTCCCTGCTCCTGGGTCGATAACCCTCGCGCCGGGTTCAAGTGGAAAACTCCACCCAGCCATGAATCGCGCGATGGTGGGTGGAGTGAAGAACTGACCGTATGCTTTACGACGAAGATCGTCCGCGTTGTCGGAATATGCTCGTCCTAATCTGTCACAGAGCTCTATCGGGGAAATGTCAACCGCGAGCCATTGGGTGGAGACATGGTGGAGCCAATCGCAATTATCCAACCCATCGCGACTCTGATCCGGGCAGTACAATTCCCACAACGCGAGCCATTCATCCATCGCCCATACATTATAACGCCGAATGCTTCTGTTCCGCAATTGCGCGCAGCGCGCTCTCCGCATCCATGTGCTTGGCCGCCGCATACGCCGCCAGCGCAAAGAGCACCTCGCCGAGCGCCTGCTCGCGCTTGTGCGCGCGCGGCAGCTTCTCCACGCGCGCCGCGATGTCACGAATATCTGCCTTCACCTTGCCGCGCCGCGCGATCTTCTGCGCCCGCGCCAGCGCGGGGAGCGCGCGTGGAATACCCGACGCCGGCCTGGCTTTGCCGCCATTTTCTCTCCGCTTGACGCTCTCCCAACTCTCGATCGCTTCGTCCGCGTCGCTCGCCTTTACATCGCCAAAGACGTGCGGATGCCGCCGCACCAACTTCTCCGCGATGTCCGCCGCGACGTCGGTTAGCAGAAACTCGCCGGATTCGGAGGCGATTTGCGCCTGAAAGAGAACGTGGAAGAGCAGATCGCCCAGTTCCTCGCGCAGGTGCGGGATGTCCTCTTCGTCAAGCGTTTCCAACACCTCGTAGGATTCTTCGAGAAAATCCTTGCGGATCGATTGATGCGTCTGCTCGCGGTCCCAGGGGCAGCCATCCGGCGCGCGCAGGCGCGCAATCACCTCGGCGAGCGCATTCACAGAAGAAGGGCGCGGGAGCGGCGGCACGTAGAGCGTCGTCAACAAACCGAAATCATCGGAGCGGTCTACCTCTGCGAGCGGCAGCGTATCGATTCTCTGCTGCGCCGTTCCGGCCGCGTCCACACGCGTGATCGCGTGATCGGGCGGATACAGGACGAGGAGCGTCAGTTTGCAATCGCTGGCAACCGCGCGGTTGTACACCTGCCCGATCAGCACGGGCTGGTCGGGATCAAGCGTCGGAAAGTGCCGGCGCGCGAGGTCGGTGGCATCCGCAATCTGCAAGCCGCGCGCGAGCGGATCGAGCGCGAGGGCTGCACACGCGGCGTCGACGAAGCTGACGCCGGCGATGATCCGGATGGCGATGTTCTTCTCATGCGCCTGCGCCAGGATGTTCTGCACGCTGATTTCGCCGAACAGCGGATGTCCCGGCACCGCGTACAGCACATCGCCGCGTCCGCCGCGCGCGACGATATCGTCGGCTATTGCGGAATAGATCGCGTCGAAGCCGCCCAGCGTTTCGTAGAGATGGTCGAACGAATACACTTTCAAATGCGGCGGCAGTGCGGCAACGGCCGGGTGTTCGCGCGTCCGCAGGCATATTTCACTCGCGCGCCCCAGCGCCTCGCGCGCCTCCAGCGTTAGCGCGCTCGGATCGCCGGGGCCGAGACCGAGAATCGTGATTGTCATGGTTTGCTCCAGTCCATGAGATTTCAAAAAACAAAGGGGCGACTGTGTCGCCCTACCGCGCGGCTCGATTTTTCGCGAGGATACCACTCTTCCGGGGGAATGTCAATCAGTTCGAAAGAATAGCGACGTACCTCGATCGGTACGTCGCCATGGGCGGATGTGTTCGCGGAAGTAGTTAAACCGGCATGTGGAATTCGCTCTAGTACTCTGTCAAGTATGAAATGATGGGTGAACGAAACGGATGTATGCTTCCCTCAAAACGAGGGAAGCCATGGCCAAGAAATACATCGTTACCCTGACGGCGGAAGAACGCGAAAAACTGTTGACACTGATTGGATCTGGCACTGCCAAGGCGCGGACGTTAACGCATGCTCGGATTCTATTGAAAGCTGCTGAAGGCTGTCCCGATCGTGAAATCTGCAAGGCGCTCCATGTCAGCATTCCGACCATCGAACGGGTGCGCAAACGATTTGTGTTCGAAGGATTCGAAGCCGTTTTGAAACCGCATCGCCCCCATCGCATCTACAGTCGTAAATTGGATGGAGCACAAGAAGCGCATACGATTGCACTGGTCTGTAGTTCACCGCCCGAAGGCTATGCACGATGGAGCTTACGCCTCTTGGCCGAGCGGGTGGTGCAATTGAAAATTGTCGAGAGCGTTTCGCATGAAACAATTCGTCAGGTGTTAGCCCAGAACGAACTCAAACCGTGGCGCAAACAAGAATGGTGCATTCCGCCAGCGGCGAGTGCAGAGTTTGTATATCACCTGGAAGATGTCTTGGATGTCTATACACGCCCTGTGGATCCGCAACGTCCACTCGTCTGCTTCGATGAAACGCCGGAGCAATTGATTCGTGAAACGCGCCCAGCCTTGCCGATGCAAAGTGACCGACCGCAACGCTATGATTTCGAATACCATCGCGAAGGTGTGGCGAATCTGTTCATGTTCTTTGCGCCCTTGCAAAACTGGCGTACAGTGAAAGTCACGGCGCAACGCACGAAAGTCGATTGGGCGCATTGCATGCGCGACTTGGTCGATGTGCATTTCCCGCAAGCAGAAAAGATAGTGCTGGTACAAGATCAGTTGAATACTCATTCACCCGCTTGTTTGTATGAAGTGTTTGCGCCTGCTGAAGCCAAACGCATCTTGGATCGGTTCGAATTTCATTCGACGCCGAAACATGGTAGTTGGCTCAACATGGCGGAAATCGAATTGAGTGTCTTGAATCGCCAATGTCTCCGTCGCTGCATACCGAGTCAAGCGGACTTGATCCGTGAAATTGCAACTTGGGTACGCGAACGCAACCAGAAGCAAGCGAGGGTCGACTGGCAATTCGCAGCTCAGGATGCGCGCATCAAACTCAAACGACTTTACCCATCAATCCATGCTTGACAGAGTACTAGTTTGAACTTGGGCAATCTACACAAAATCACCTCGTTTCTTTTCGCGTACCTTGCCTGTAGACATTTGCCGACATTGCTGTTATATTTACAATGTCCCGATGGGTTTGGGCGAATGCCGCGTCACGCCTTCGGCACTCGTCGAGAGAACCGCGTTAAAACACCGATCCCGCCCGAACCCCAGGCGGTTTTTGTTTTTAAGAAGACGCCAAACAACGGCATTCGCCAATCCGACGTCTCAAATCTAAAATCGAACCCGGGTCCTTGCTGCAGGCAGCCAGCGTAGCCACTTGCACGACCCGTCACGCGACCCCGTCGTCGCACACCTCGGCTGAAGGAGTCGCTTATGCGCGCGGACGAATTGCCTGCGCTACGACGACGGGTTGATCGTCCCACCTTTCTGAAGGTTCCCCGAACGGTTTTGCGCGACTTTTCCTCGATTCAACCCATCTTGCCCTTGGCGCGTTCTTGCGCGTCCAAAAATCACACTTTCTGTGCAAACTGAATAGGGAGTGAACCGATGTGCCGTATGGCTGCTATCAAATCCGAATCTCCGTTCGCGCCGGTGCTGATGCTGCGGATGTTGCTGGCGATGCAAGAGGGTCATGACAACTCCGGCTTTGCGATGGTCATGCAAGACCTCGGCGGCGCGTTCGAGGGTTTCAAGCACTTTCCTCTGCTCTCAATGGCGTGTACCTCAGTCGGCTTGGAACGCGCCGAGCAGATCTTGGAGAACCAGGGATTCTCACCCAAGTTCGACTACCAGCCGGACGTTGACGCCAAGCCCGGCCTCGATTTCCGAAAGATGCCGCATTACATCTTTCGCAACTATCGCTACCCCGAAGCCCTCAATTCCCTCTCTGATAGTCCCACACCGGAGCAGAAAAAACTGTTAGTCGAGACGCGGCTGGCCCTCCGCGCCGCGCTCTCCCCCGACCGCCAGGGCTATGTCTATTCTTTCTGGCCTGACGTGCTGACGCTGAAAGAGATCGGCGAGCCGCGCGATATCGGCACGTACTTTCAGTTGTGGAACGAAAACCATTGGCTGCAGGCGCGGGTGATCTCCGCACGGTGCCGCCAGAACACGAACTATCAGATCGTGCGTTACGCGGCTCATCCTTTCTTCTTGGAAGGATACACGCTCATGGGCAACGGCGAGAACACATTCTATCAGAAGAACAAAGAATTTCAGCAATGGCTGCACCCGGCATACATCGGCTTTGAGTCGGATACCCAGTGTTTCCTCTACACGCTGCACTATGTCGTGGAGCAACTGAAATGGCCCCTGCCGTACTACAAGCACGTCATCACACCGCTGACCTTTGAGGAAATGCGCCAGCGCCAAGATGCGCCGGTCTTGGAGCGCATCCGCCAATCCTGCCAGAATCTAGAGATCAATGGCCCGAACACCGTCGTCTTCGTATTGCCCGACGGCCGTGTGGGCATTTGCGCCGATGCCAAGAAACTGCGCCCGCTCGTCATCGGCAAGCACGCGGAGCATCGAATGGTGGTAGCAGCCTCAGAGGTGTGCGGGGTGAACGCGGTCATCCCGGATCGGAACGACGAAGACGACGTTTATCCGGGCGAACGGGAAATGGTCATCATAGATAATTCACTGGAGGTACAGCGATGGCCGCAATAATCCGTCCAGAAGAAATCCGCTCCGATTCCGGCAAACTCGGCGGCAACGGGCACGGCGAAACCAGTGCCGTGGCGCGCAGCATCTCCCTGGCGAAAAGCCCAAATGGCGGTACCAGCCGCGCCCACATGATTAAACCGACCTACGTGCGCGATCCGCATCCGATTGATTTTCCCTGGCAGATCGAGTGGAACCCCGAGACGTGCATCCGCTGTGGTTCGTGCGTCGCCACCTGTACCTTTGGCGCGATCCAGCCGCGCCTGCAGCGCCAGGGGCAGACGTTGAGCGCGGGGAATTTCCCCAAGCCGGTGGACGCCTCCCAAGTCATCATGGCAATCAAGCAAGTGAGCGACCCGAAACACTATTGCCGTGGCTGCACGATGTGTGAAAAGGTGTGTCCCACCAATTCGATTCATCCCGTGCAGAACGAGCACAATCGTTTCCCCTTGGTAGCGCGCCAGGGCGGTTCACCCATCAAGCGCGGCGGACGCGGACATATGCCGATCCGCGTCCTCGATTACGTAAAAGTCGGACGCATCAGCCAGATGACCGATCCGTCGCTGGATGCCGCGCGGCATACGTTTGATCTGCTGACGCCCTTGGGACGCGGGTTGCCGCCGGAGGAACTTGCGCTGGTGAACGAGAATGGTCGGCTGGTGAATGGGAGCTGGATGCTGCCGATGCGCTGGATTTATCCGATCCTCATCGGCGATATGTCGGTCGGCGCGCTCTCGTGGCGAATGTGGGAAGCCCTGGCGATAGCTGTCGCATACCTGAACGAAGAATGTGGCTTGCCGGTCCGGATGTCTTCTGGCGAAGGAGGGATGCCGGTGCGCCTGCTTACTTCGGAACATTTGAAATATTTTATCGTCCAGATTGCCAGCGGTCACTTTGGCTGGAACCGCATCATCAAAGCCATGCCGCGTATGGTCACTGATCCCGCCGCTATTCTCATCAAGATCGGGCAGGGCGCGAAGCCGGGCGACGGCGGCTTGCTGCCGGCGGAGAAAGTCGCGCCGCACATTCAAGCGATTCGCGGTGTGCCCAAAGCCGACTTGTTAAGCCCGCCCAATCACCAAGGGCTCTATAGCATCGAAGAGAGCGTGCAGAAAATGTTCCTCAGCATGAACGCCGCGTTCAAGTTCCGCGTGCCGGTCGCGATCAAAGTCGCGGCAAGCTCCACCAGCGTCTCGGTTTTCAACAACCTGATCCGCGACCCGTACCACATCGTCGGCGGATACTTTCTCGATGGCATCCAGGGCGGCACCGGCGCGGCGCACGAAGTGAGCATGGACCACACCGGGCATCCGATTCTCAGCAAGTTGCGCGATTGTTACCTGGCTGCAGTGGAGCAAGGCAAGCAGGGGCAGATCCCGCTCTTTGTGGGCGGCGGCTTTGGCGACACGAGCGATTTAGCCGCAGACGCGTTCAAGGCAATCTGCCTCGGCGCGAATGGCGTCTTTTCGGCTAAGATTTTTCTGCAACTCGCCGGCTGTGTCGGCAACGAAAAAGGTCGCTGCAACGCGTGCAACACCGGCTTTTGCCCAGTCGGTATCTGCACCCAGGATCCGCGGCTCGTCGCGCGGCTCGACGTGGACGCGGTCGCGCAGAATATCGTGGACTATTTTCTTGCCATGGATGTCGAACTCAAGAAATTGATGGCGCCCATCGGCAACTCGACTCTGCCGGTCGGACGCAGCGATGCACTCGTCTCGCTGGACAAAGGCATCGCCGACCGACTGCAGATTGCGTATGCGTGTTGATCTAAAAGTCGGAGAGTGGAACTTAGCCAGATTGCTCAGCAGCCAGCATCCAACCTCCAGGAGTAAACCATGAAACATCTCACTACATACGGCGACAACACACGCATCTCTACCCAGGAACTCCTTCAGCAAATCTATGCGGCGATGGAACAGGGGGAGACCGAATTCGTCATTGATGCAGCTGGACAGCACGACATCGGAGGACCGCTGTGGAGTGACACCGGCGATCAACTGAATTTCCTCGTGCATAACCCAGGTCAGCGTGTCGGTTCCATGGGCATGCCCGGCACCGAAATTGTCGTCGACGGTCCCGCCCCGGCTGATGTAGGCTGGCTGAATGCGGGCGCGACCATTGTCGTCAAAGGCGATGGCGGTGACACCACTGGGCACTGCGCCGCCGACGGGGTCATTTACATCGGCGGACGCGCGGGCACGCGGACCGGCTCGCTGATGAAGCACGACCCAGCCTACTCCGCCCCAGAACTGTGGATTCTCAAAAACACCGGCTCTTTCCCATTCGAATTCATGGGCGGCGGCATCGCGGTTGTGTGCGGTTACGATTCCGAAGAATTTGATTCCGTCGTCGGAGATCGCGCGTGCATCGGTATGGTGGGCGGCACAGTCTACGTGCGCGGACCGATCGGTAAATTGCCGCGCAACGTCAAACTGGTCGAGACGCTTGAGAAAGAAGATTGGGATTTTCTCACTGCCGGCATGCCCAAGTTCCTCGAAGCCATTGAACGTCCCGATTTGCTGGACGCGCTACTCGCGCCGGACGCGTGGCGCAAGATCATCGCAAAAAGCTACGAGGAGCTCCAGCAGAGTGACAAACGCCGGTCGCTCGGCGAATTTCGGGCGAACCGCTGGATTCAGGGTGGACTGTTTGGAGATGTCGTCAAAGACTCAGGTGCTGTGATTCCGCTCGTCGCGATGGGGGAGTATCGCACGCACACGCCGGTCTGGAACAATGCCGTCTTCGCCGCGCCGTGCGAGTATGCCTGTGCAAGCGGCATCCCGACCCAGGATCGCATCAACCTTTTGCGCAAGGGAAAAATCCGCGAGGCGCTTGATCTCGTCCTGCAGTACAATCCATTCCCCGGATCTGTTTGCGGCGCGGCGTGTCCAAATCCGTGTATGACCGCGTGCACGCGGCAGAAGATCGATTTCGCCGTTCTCGCTGGACCGCTCGGAAAATTTTCAATGGACTTGCCCGCGCCGCCGATGGCGGCGCACACGGGCAAACGTTTTGCCGTGATTGGATCTGGCGTGGGTGGACTCTCCGCCGCGTGGCAGCTCGCCCTGCGCGGTCACACCGTCGTGATTTACGAAAAAGACACTCGCCTCGGCGGCAAGATGGCAAACGCGATTCCGCACAGTCGGCTCGAAAGAGAACTAGTGCAAACCGAGATTCGCCGCATTCTCTCGCTGGGCGTCCAAGTCCAACTAGGCTCGGAAATGACACCCGATTTTTTTCGACAGATTCGCGACATTTATGATGGCGTCATCATCGCGACGGGCGCGCACAACCCGCGTTCGCTTGCGTTTCCCGGAAGCGAGCACGCATACTCCTCACTGGAATTTCTCACGAGCGCGAACGTGGGCAAACCGGTCGTCGAGCCTATCGGCAAATCCCTCGTCGTCGTCGGCGCGGGCGATGTGGGGATGGACGTCTGCGCGACTGCGTGGCACTTGGGCGCGGCCAGCGTGATCGCGGTGGACATTCAAGAGCCAGCGAGTTCAAGCCGCGAACGCGAATCCGCAGTGGCGCTCGGCACACAAATCCTGTGGCCTCGCACAGTCGCCGAATACAGCGACGGGCAAATCCTTTTCAAGGAAGGCGATTCACTGCCCGCGGACATCGTCATCGTTGCGATTGGCGAGGTGCCGGACACGTCATGGCTGCCGGAAAATCTGACGCGCGTCAAGGATCACTGGCTCGCGACCGATGAGGTCGGAGCCACTCGCGATCCGCGCGTCTTTGCGGTTGGCGATGTAGTCAAATCTGGCTTGCTCACCGAAGCGATTGGCGCGGGACGCATCGCGGCCATGGCGCTGCACGCGGACGTCATGGGCGAACCCTTCGACGCGCAGCGCAAGCAAGCGATTCCGCCGGAACGCTTGAATCTCATCTATTTTTCCCCGCGCCTGAACCAGTGCCCCACCGATCCGCTATCGGAGGCCGACCGGTGTATCTCCTGCGGCACCTGCCGCGACTGCAACATCTGCGTCTACATCTGCGGGCAGAACGCGATCAGCCGCTTGGAGCACCCTAGCGGCACATTTGAATTCCGCGTGGGCGACGACCATTGCATTGGCTGCGGGTTCTGCGCTGCCGCATGCCCCAGCGGAATTTGGACGATGGTGCCGAATTTGTTGGAGGAGAAAGAGAAAGAGTAACTTCCAGAACCTGAATACTATCCTTCGCATCATTAGCAAGTAATCTTTATGGCAGTAGTAGGGGATGTGGAGATGTGCAGCGCAAGAACGCGTGTGCGAAAGAGCGCTACTGCTCGTGTGAGGCGAGTGCTGCCTCGCGAGATTTAGGCAGAATCGCCAAAAACTGTTCGGTCAGTCTGGGGTGACGCTGTTAGGGAGATTTCGACAGTTCTCCACAGCGATTTGGAATACTAGTTGACAAAATTCAACTAGCCCAACAAATTGTGGTCTGAAAACAAATGCCCACAAACTTTAGTATAAATTTTGCAGGTTAAGTTACGGTTATCCCCATATCGGCTTGGTTATCCCCAGATATGCCACAGTTATCCACAAACAGGACTTGGACCTAGCATAATAATGAAAATGGATGGCTTATCCACATGCCATCCACTTTAGTTGAGTAGCACTGGCTTGCCACTAGGCTTTTGGCTCTTGATAGAGCCGCTCTTTGATCGCCAAGACCTCGCGTCGTCGATTATCATCCGTCTCGATCTGTTCCGCCATTTTTTCGTGAGCGTACATCACCGTCGTGTGGTCGCGTCCCCCCAGCAGATCGCCAATTTGTGGGAGCGATGTGCCGGTCTCTTCGCGCAGCAGGTACATCGCGATCTGGCGCGGCACGACGACCTCTTTGTTCCGGCTGCGCCCAGTCAAATCGGTGATGTCCACACGATAGTACTCGGCCACCGCCAGCAGGACCTGCTCTGGCGTGATCGGTTGATGGCGCAGAATATCCTGCAAGACCGTGGTGGCGAGCTCGAGCGTCAAGGGCGCGTTCATCAAACGCGCGTAGCCGAGGACGCGGGTCAAAGCCCCCTCCAGCTCGCGGATGTTGCTTTGGACCTTGCGCGCGATGAAATCGACGACGTCATCCGGCACTTGGACCGCCAACCCTTCGGCCTTGGTGCGCAGGATCGCGATGCGCATCTCAAAGTCCGGCGGCTGGATGTCCGTGATCATCCCGCCCTCGAAACGCGAGCGCACGCGCTCTTCCAGCGTGGGGATGGAGCGCGGGTGCCGGTCGCTGGAGATGACGATCTGCTTGTTCGCGGAGTACAGGTGGTTGAAGGTGTGGAAAAACTCTTCCTGGGTCGATTCCTTACCGCCGATGAACTGGATGTCGTCGATGAGCAGGAGATCGACCTCGCGGTAGACGCGGCGAAACTCGTTGGTGGTCTGGTTGCGGATCGCGTTGACCAGATCGTTGGTAAAAGTTTCGGACGAGACGTACATCACGCGCCGGCCCTTGGTCATGGTGTGCTGGCCCAGCGCGTGCAGCAGGTGCGTCTTGCCCAGCCCGGTGCCGCCGTAGACGAAGAGCGGATTGTACGACTCGCCCGGATGCTCCGCCACCGCGAGCGCGGCGGCGTGCGCGAGCTGGTTGGATTTGCCGACGATGAAAGTTTCGAAGGTGTACTTGGGGTTGAGCGACGCGGACGCGCGCGGGGCTGGCTCCTCAGCGCGCGTCCGCGGAGCGGGCCGTTCCTCGTCCGCACGGAAATCCGACTCGGGATTGTTGGAATCGCGCAACAAGCCAGGTTCGAACTCACTGTCGCGCGAAGCGTCATTATCGCGTGAAGACTGGCTGTCTTTCACCACGTACCGCACCTCCACCGACTTGCCGACGATGCCGGTCACTGTGCGTTGGATGGTCGTGTTCAGTCGATTCTCGAGCCACTCTTTGGCGTACGGGCTGTGCACGCCGACGGTCATCGATCCATCCTGGTAGGTAAGCGCGTGCGTCGGGCGCACCCAGGTGTCGAAGGTGGCGCGAGTCATTTGCAGCTGCAGTTCGCCGAGCGTCGCGTGCCAGATGTCGTGTGCGTTCATCGTGGGACTCTATTCTAACAGAGTAATCTGGCGCGCGCAATACATCTACCTTAAAAAAGAAAAACGCGTCCTGAGTTTTTAAGATTGCTACACAACAGAGATTTCGTCGCGCGCGAAATGGAGGTCTTATTCGAAGAGGTGTGGACAACCTGCGAATGGCGAATTTCTGCCGGACGAGATGGGCGATCAGCCACAAGATGTGGTACTGGCTATAATTATATCATACAAGGGTTGTGGAGAGCAAGCGAGCGTTGTGTGAATTGATTGTGGAGAAAAATATGTTATAATGCCGCCCATGTCCAGGCGACTCCTCTTTGTGCTCGTGCTCGTGCTAGGACTCCTTGCCGCCGTGCTGGTTTACCTGTTCCAAGAGACGAGACAACTGACCGGTGTTGTACGAGATGCGTCGACGCAGGCGCCGATTGCGGGCGCGGCGATTGAAATTGGCTTTACCCGCGCGACGACGGATGATGCGGGGCAATACGCCGTCGCCGTTTCGCGCGGCGCGGCGACCTTGAGCGTGACCGCCGATGGCTATCTGCCCACCCAATCCACCGTCGACGGCGACGGACTGTTCGCGCGCGCGTTTACGCTCGATTTGGAGTTGACGCCCAATCGCGTCACGGGGCTTCTGCGTGACGCGGAGACGAACGCGCCCCTCCCGAACGCGCCGGTCATGATCGGCGACCAATCCGTGAACACGGACGCGCAAGGCGTGTTTCAAGTGCACGGCGTGAAAAACGGCACCTCCATCATCGTTCAGGTCCCGGGCTATCAACCGGGCGCGTTCGCATATAATGGGCAAAGCCAGATCGACCTGACGGTCATACCGAACGCCGCTTCCGTCAGCGTGATCGATCAGTACACCCAGCAGCCGGTCGCCAAGGCGCAAATTCAGAATGGCGATACGGCCGCGGCGGTGGATGCGAACGGCCGCGGGGTGCTCAAGCGCGTCAAGCCCGGGGAGACCATCCGTGCGTCAGCGCCGGGGTACGAATCGGGCAGCGCGGTCTTCACCGGCGGCGATGCCCAAATCACGCTGCGTCCGAACACGCTCGACGGTATGGTGACGGATGCGGTGACGGGCCAGCCGATTAGCGGCACATTGGTCTATTCCGGCACGGTGATCATTCCGACGAATGCGCAGGGTGCCTATCATCTCGATCATGTTCCACCCAAAGCGATCCTCGCGTTCAAAATGCCGGGTTATCGCAAAACTCTGGTCGAAGTGAGCGGGACGACGCGGCGCGACCTCAAGCTCGCCCCGTTCCTCGTAAAAGCGGTCCACATTCCGTTCGGTCTGCCGGCGGAGCGCGTTCGCGAATTGATGGACATGGTGAACAAGACCGAGCTGAATGCCATCGTCATCGATGCCAAATCGGAAAAGGGACGCCTGGCCTGGGATTCCGCGGTGCCCCTCGCCAAGGACCTCGGCGCGCTCACCACTCGCCCGGACACCATCGACTTGCTCGAAGTCGTCGAGCGGTGCAAGACGGAAAACATCTATTGCATCGCGCGCCTCGCGGTGTTCCAGGACACGCTCCTCGCCAACGCGCGGCCGAACCTCGCAATTCGCTACGTCAACGGCTCCGTCTTCACCGAAAATGGCGGCGCCGCGTGGGCCAATCCCTACAACACCGAGGTCTGGAGTTACAACATCGCACTGGCGAAAGAAATCGTTGCACTCGGTTTCGATGAGATTCAGTTCGATTACGTGCGCTTCCCGGGGCGCGTGAGCGGTCTCTCTTTTGGAACGGACTCTACGGAAGACACGCGGATTGCCGCGATTGCCGGGTTTCTGGCGCGCGCCCAGAAGGAATTGCGGTCCACCGGCGCGTTTGTCTCGGCCGACGTTTTCGGCTTGACGACGGCGACCGAGGACGATCAGGGTACCGGCCAGCGCCTGCGTGACCTGGGCCCGTACCTCGACTATGTTTCGCCGATGGTCTATCCCGACACCTGGGCTGAATCGACGGACCTGGTCACGAAAGGTCTGGGCATCCAGAATTGCGTGGAGGCGGTGCGCTGTCCCTATGAAGTCGTCTACAACAGTCTCCAGCGCGCGGCCGAAAAGACGTCGACCAAGGTGCGACTGTGGTTGCAGGCGTACCCGGGGAAATTGGATTACGGCGTCAAGGAATTTCGCCTGCAGAAAAAGGCGGCGAACGAGGCGGGGAGTTACGGCTGGATGTTCTGGAGCGGGAACGGGACGTACGATGTCAAGACGTTTGACCCCAAGTGACGAGTCCCACAGGGATGCTTCGCAATGACGAGTGGCGAGTGACCCGAGGCGGGTTTCTCGTCACCTGTCACTCGCCACTTGTCACTTCCGCAATGATCTTTCGGTTCGCGGCCGGGAACGCATACCGCGCTAGGGCACTCGGCGAGACCCATTTCCACGCCGCGCAGCCCATCGCGCGTGGTCGCCCGCGCACCCAGCGGCAGTGAAACGCGTGCAGTGTGATGCGAAAGTGCGAGTACCCGTGATCGACCACCGCGAATTCCTTCTCGACTCGTACGGCAATCCCCAACTCCTCGCGCACCTCGCGCTGGACGCACCGTGCGAGCGATTCGCCCTTCTCCTGATGCCCGCCCGGAAATTCCCATAGCCCGCCGAGCAAGTCCTTCGCAAAGCGCTTGGCGATTAGAATCTTGCCGCGTTTCCAGATGATCCCTACCGCGACCGCGTAATGCGGCAGCGGTTTCTTCTTGTGTTTCGCCGGCAATTTCGCCTGAATCCCCAGCCGCCGCGCCGCGCAGCCGCGATTGAGCGGGCACGCGCGGCACGACGGATTGCGCGGCGTGCACACCGTCGCGCCGAGGTCCATGATCGCCTGGTTGAATTCGCCGGCGCTGCCGCGCGGCACCAAGTCCTCCGCTAGTTTCCACAGTTCCTTTTGCGTCCCCGCGCTCTTCGGATCAGCGGCGATGTTGAAATAGCGGCACAGCACGCGGGCCACGTTGCCGTCGAGTATCGGCGCATCGCGGTTGAATGCGATGCTGGCGATTGCACCCGCGGTGTACCGCCCGATGCCGGGCAGTGTGAGCAGATCGTCAACGGTCTGCGGAATCCGGCCGCCGAACCGCGTGACGATCTCCTGCGCGGCGCGGTGCAGGTTCCGCGCGCGGGCGTAGTATCCCGCACCCTCCCACGCCTTGAGCACGTCGTCCAGCCGCGCCGCGGCGAGCGCGCGCACGGTCGGAAAGCGCGCGAGGAATCGCGCGTAGTATGGAATCGCCGTCGCGACCTGCGTTTGCTGCAAGAGCGTTTCGGAGATCCAGATGCGGTAGGGGTCGTGCGCGTCGCGGCGCCACGGCAGATCACGCTGGTGGCTGTCGTACCAGGAAACAAGCCGCGCGGCGAAACGTTTGCGTCGGCTGGAGTTTAGTGGGCTTGGCATTGCGGCAAATGTTCAGTTCAACTGCACCTGAGCGCCTTCGGAAAGTCCATTCACGATTTCCGTTTCGTTCCCATCGGTTACGCCGGTTTCGACGATCACATCGCGCGGCGCGCCCGGCGCGAGGACGTGTACCGCCTTGCGCGTGCCGACGTTCTTGATCGCGCGGTTCGGCACGAGCAGCACGCCCTTCTTCTCGACGGTCAGGATTTTCAGACTCGTCCCCATCCCCGGGCGCACCTTCAGCCCCTTGGCGTCGAAATCGACAATGGCGCTGTAGACCGTGGTGCCGCGCTGCGATGAAGCGGATGGGAAAAGCCGCGTCACTTGGCCGCTCAGCTTCTCGCCGGGAAACGCGTCGAGACTGATCTCCACCGACTGCCCGACCAGGACGTTCGCCACGTCGATCTCGTCGATGTCGGCGTCGATCTCAAGCGCGTTTAAGTCGGCCACCGCCGCGAGGGGCGTTCCGCCGCCGGCGAGTTCGCCCACGTTCACCAGGATGTCGGTGACGGTCGACGTGTACGGCGCGGTCAGTCTCGTTTGAGCCAGCGCCTGCCGCGCCGAGTCCAGATCGAGCTGCGCGCTCGTGATCGCGTTTTGCAGCGCGTCGAGTTCCTGTTGGGTCGGACCGTTCGTCACGCGGTTAAAGTTCGCGCGCGCGATATCGAGATCGGCTTGCGCGATTTGGCGCGCCGCATCGGTCTGCGCGGTAGGGTTCGCGTCGTGTGCGGCTTCCGCCGCGGCGGCGGCGAGCGTGGCTTTCTGCAGGTTCGCGCGCGCCACCTGAATGTCCTCGTCGCGCGGGGCGGCTTTGGCGCGCGCCTGATCGAGTTGGCGCGACTGCAGGTTCAACTCCGCCTGTTTGACGCGGCGCGTCGTGTCGTCTGCGCGGAGCGAGAGGATCACGTCGCCGGCATTCACGTCGTCGCCTTCGTGCTTGGCGATATTCGCGACGATACCGCTCAGCGGCAGCGCGAGCCGCGCGGTTTTCTTCGAGCGGACTTTGCCGGTCGCGTTCACCGATGCGCTGAGATCGCCGCGGCGGACGACGGCGACATTCGCCGGCGGCGTCCGGGGCTGGATCAAGAAAAACGCCATCACGGCGATGACGATCAGGACAAGGATGATTCCAATTCCAATCGCCACCCGGCGACTTAGTTTCACCTTCATGATGTACTCCTGACGGGGCGTCGCCTCGTCTCTACCGTTCGAAATCCCTCGCGCGGTACGCGTCGGTCGTCAGGGCGTTCGGGGCTTCGTCCACCTGCACTGCCGCCCACGCTGCGTCCATGAGAGTCAAGTCAATGGTGTAGGGACCATCAACTCCCGCGGCGCGAATATCGCGCCCCGGGATCGCAATCGACGCGGTCTGTGCGCCGGCGGTCAGCGTGATCGGCGCGGTGAGCGACGCGACAAGCAGATCGTTCGCTCCGCGCAGGGTTGCCGATAGCGCGAACGCGCCCGCGCGTGCTGCGTTCACGCTCGTGTCGATCACGAGCGTCGAATAGCTGCCGGCGGTGCCTTCCACGCGCGCTTGGGGCGCGCCAGCAAACGCGGCGGTCTTGGGCGAAACGGCGAAGATCACCTGCCGCTCGCGCGCAAACCCATTGCCGCGCGCGGTCACGCGCACCAAATAGTA
>Ga0208047_1000415_pt1 | contig 15930 bp, 18 predicted proteins | sample Kivu_220m_FD_184162 | JGI IMG/M metagenome (GOLD analysis project Ga0208047, IMG submission 184162) | Freshwater microbial communities from Lake Kivu, Western Province, Rwanda to study Microbial Dark Matter (Phase II) - Kivu_220m (SPAdes)... | ecosystem: Environmental > Aquatic > Freshwater >...
AAAAATCGATAAAAACGGCAAAAGGAAAACAAGGGCATAAACTGCGATTACTTTAAGAACGGTTGGATTTTGAAAAAGAAAAAGAAGCAAAAATAAAACAATTAACGGAAGATAAATATGGATTTTAGAAAGCATCATAGCGATTTTATGCCGACACCATGGCTTCCGGATTGATTTCCTCCCAGTCCGCGCCCGATTTTTGTTTGTAAATCTTAACCTCCACCACCAAATCTTCTTCTGAATAAACGAAGTCAACAGCGGTCTTCCCGCCAATTCTTTTAGTGTGAAGCACTTTTTTGTCGATTACCCGCGGCCGAGAAACCTTTTCCAGTCTTATCCGTCCCAAAGGAGAATTAAACTCCACGATTTCTTTTCGTCCCATTATTTTTTTTCCCATCGAAGTTTCGGCCACGACAAAATCCTCGGCGTATTGCTTGTCAATACCGAATTTTTCTTCGGCCAAATAAATCAAATTTTCCCATTTATTAGGATTCATCCCATTAGAAATTAAATAAATTAATCCTGTTATTAAATTCTATTTTGCGGATTGAAAATTCTGACGGAAAAAGCGCACCCGCAATAATTTTGGCGATAAAAATTATATTTTTTACTCAACTCAACGCTCTTTTGAAAGCCTCCTTGTTTTTTGAAATCAGCGTTAAAAAATTTCAGGCCCTTTTCTTGAGCCAATTTTTCTCCCCAAAAATTAACCGTTGCCGCCCTTTTTTGGGAACCGCTGGTTAGGGTCGCGGCAAAATAATCAAATCCTTTCTCTTTGGCCACTATCGCCGTTTTCTCCAGACGCATTTGAAAACAAATTTCGCATCTTTTCCCGCCTTCCGGTTCTTTTTCCAAGCCTTTTACCAATTCAAACCACCTTTCCGGATCGTCTTTTCCCGCCAATAAATCCACCTGATAGATTGCCGCCAATTTTTTAACCTCAGTCAGCCGTTTTTCGCTTTCCCTTTTCGGATGAATATTCGGATTATACCAAAATAAAGTTACGTTAAATCGGGGCGTCAGCGATTCAATTGGAACTATCCCGCAATTGGCGCAACAAATGTGAAGAAGCAATTTTTCCATTAAAATATAAAGTAAAGGGATTATAAAAAAACAATAAAGAACAAATATTTTCAAAATCCAGGCCGAGCGCCAAAATTTTCAGAGTCGGGATACCCAGATTTGAACTGGGACTAAATCCTCCCGAAGGACTCGTGCTACCATTACACTATATCCCGTTAAAAATTTAATTATTGTAGACGCCTTTCTTTTAAATAATAATAAAAAATTAAAAGAATGACAAGAGAAGATAAAAGGGGCGTCATTATTTTAGACGCCCCGAGAGTTAGAAAAAAAGATAAACAATCAAAACCACCACTATCATCCTGGCGATGTTGGCCAAAACCATCCAAATCAAAAACCCTTTTATCCTTTCCAGACGCGCCACCGCCACCGCCGCATCTTTAACTAAAGGCACGAAGAAAAAAGGACAAAAAGTAATCAACAAAATAATCAAACGGTTATGATTCAATAGCCAAGAAACCGTTTTTTTCTTGCCGCGAGCCATTGATTCGCGTATTTTTCCAACCCAGGGCAGCTGATTGAATTTATTGTCCCAGTGGCGGGGAATAATAAACCAATAATCAACCGCGGCGGTAATATAAAAAGTCGTGATCAGTCGAAAGGTTGACCAAGCCGTCACTAGAGAAAAGGTGAATTTCCATGGATAACCCAAATAACATAACTGCATTACCGCCAATTCCGATTTCAACATCAATAATACGCCGGCAAAAATCTCTCCCATTAAACCTCCTTTTTATTTTTTATTTAAAGAACGTAATTTTATTTTTGGCAATAAGCGCAATAACTGGTGCCGCGGCCGGCCAAAGCGATTCTTTTTATTTTTCCGCCGCAACGGAAACAATTTTGGCCGTCTCTTTGATAAACTTTCAGTTCCGAAACGTATTTTCCTTGATTTCCCTGGGCGTCGACGTAACCGTCGTCGGCCGCGGTAGTGCCTCCCCTTTCAATCGCTTTTTTTAAAATTCCCAGCAAATAACCGTAAAGTTTTTTAATCTCATCTTTTTTAAAAGTTTTTACCAGCCGCGTGGGTAAAATTTTAGCGCCCCAACAAGCTTCTTGGCTGTAGATATTGCCAATGCCGGCGATAAAGGATTGATCCATGAGCAAGGGTTTTATTTTTTTATTTGGTTTTTTATTCAGCAGCTCGCTAAATTTTTTCAAAGTGAAATTTTTGTCCAGCGGCTCGGGTCCATAATTCTCTTGGATAAAAAAATTTTCTAAATTTTCTGTTTTAAACAATTTGACATAGCCAAACTGCCGCAAATCGTTGTGCAATAAACAACTGCCGTCGGAAAAATAATAAATAAAATGGGTAAAATTTTTTAAATTTTCAATTTTTTCGCCGGCGGCAGACGGACAACTCTCAATAAAAATCACCTGGCCGCTGATTTTTAAATGAATAACCAAAGAATAGCCGTTGGACAAATCGATAATTAGGAGTTTAGCCCGGCGGTTCACGCTTTTTATCTTTTCTCCTTCAATTTTTTTCTTAAAAAAATACGGAGAAACATTTTTAATCATCTTCGGTAATCTGACTTCAATTTTTTTTATTTTTTTTCCTTTGACTTTCTTGTCCAACTGATTTCTAATTGTTTCCACTTCCGGGAGCTCGGGCATAAGCACCGATACTAAATAAAAATTAAAAATAAAAAACTATCGTCAAAATTATAATGTATGCCGTCTTAAAGCGCTGAAAATAGATTATAATGAAATTATGTTTTTTGTCAATTCTGCGGGTAAACATCAAATAATGCCGGCGGCGCGCAAAACCCAACTAGTGCTCGATAATAATTATGAATCTTTAAAAACTATATGAGTTTCCGAAAGAAAACTCTATTTTATTTAACGGAATGCATTTATTAAGCCAAATCCGAACCTATCTTGAAAGAAACTGACGGCGCGCTTCGCGCGGCTGAATCGGTCGGCAAAATTCCTGAAAGTTTAATTCTGGTGGGCGCTACAGGATTCGAACCTGTGACCTTTTGCATGTGAAGCAAACGCTCTACCGCTGAGCCAAGCGCCCCAAATCGCCCTTAAATTGACAGGGTCCGACCCTGTTTAACCGTGACAGGGTCGGACCCTGTCAATACTATCAATAAAGTTTTAAAAGGTTGAGGCCAATTGATACATTGGCAAAATAATCGCCGCCACCATTCCGCCGACAATTCCTCCCAAAAGTATAATAATCATCGGTTCAAGCAGGGTAACTAATTTTGACAAAGTATTTTCTATTTCTCGGCCGTAAAAATCCGCTATTTTTTCCAAAACTTCGTCCAATCGGCCGGTCTGCTCGCCAATCGCCATCAAACTTGAGAGCACTTTAGGAATATGGGGTGCATCCAAAAAGGCGCTGCTGACTGAACGGCCTTCTTCAACATCAACCACCGCATCCATAATCGTGTTCTGATAAACCGCGTTGCCAACCACGCCGGCGACTATTTTTAAGCCGGAACTAATGGGGATACCTCCGACAATCAAGGTGGCTAAACTGCGCGTCAGGCGAATAATATAAACCTTTTGAAATAAAGGACCGAAAACCGGCAAACGAAGAATAATTCTATCCGTAAGATTTTTCCCCACCTTGCTCTTAAAGAAAAAATACAAACCGAGAATCAAAAGGGCAAAAAGAACGATAATTAAAACGAATTTTGTCTGAAAAAATCTGCTGATCGCAATCAGTACTTTGGTGGGCAAAGGCAAATTTGCTCCGGCTTCTTCTAAAATAGTGGTCAACTGAGGAATAACAAATGTCATCATTAAAACCATTATGCCGACGACTGAGACGATAACAAAAGCCGGATAAACCATCGCCCCTTTTAATTTGCTCATCAAATCAAAATTTTTCTCGCGCTCATTGGCCAAATAAGTCAAAACTTCATCAAGTTTGCCGGCGGTTTCGCCGGCGCGAACCATATTGATATAAAAATCATCAAAAACCCTGGGGTGCCTGGACAAAGCCGTAGAAAAACGAACACCGCCGCGGACGTCATCAACAATTGAACCGACAACCCGCTTTAAAAAGGGATTACTTGTTTGACGCCCCAAAACCTCAAGAGATTTAACCAAAGGCAACTCGGCCGCCACCATCACGGCCAACTGACGGGATAAAAATACCATATCCTTGGTTTTGACTCTTTCAAGGATTTTAAGACGCAGGGGGCGGCGCCAGAAAGGCAAACTGCTTCCTTCAGTCAAGGAAATAATAATCATTTCCCGGCTCGTCAGGGCTTCAATCGCCGCATCCTGATTCAAGGCGTCAATCGTCCCTTCAATGGTTTCGCCTTGAGAATTTTTGGCTTTATATTCAAAAAGCATAAAAAATAAAAAATAATCCAAATAAGCCGAATGTATCCGAATACCACGAATATAAGAAAAAACACTTTTAATATCGGGGGCGTTCTGATAAATTTGCTTGCCTGTCGGCGAGCGGGTAGTTTCGGATTATTTTATCTTCTTAACAACGACCGAAGAACTTCTTCGTCAGCGCAATATTTAAGCGCCTCTTCGGTCATCACTTTTCCCGAAGAAACAAGGTCGGCCAAATACTGATCCAAAGAAATCGCAGTCTTATCCTCGCTAGCTTGCAAAATTCCCGCCAACTGATGGAACTTTCCGCTGGCAATAATACTCCTAACCGCCGGCACACCCGGCAAAATTTCCAAAGCTCGAATCCGTCCGCCGCCAATCTTCGGAATCAAACGTGAACAAATAATGCCGGCAAGATTCTCACTTAAAAGATACCTAATATTTTCTTCTTCAGCCGCAGGGAAAAAATGTAAGATTCTTTTTAAGGTTTTAATGGCCGATTCCGTATCAATAATAGCAAACACCAAACTGCCGGCTTCGGCGATGGCAAAAATTTCATTTATCACCTGGGAGTCCTTAACCTGACTAACCATAACCACGTCGGCATTTCTCTCCCGAATATAACGCAAGCCGTCCAAAAATGTATTGACGTCTTTGCCCACTTCTCGCTGTTCAATAACGCTTTTTACTCCAGATAAGACCGTCTTTACCGGCTTCTCAACCGTGGCGATAAACTTAACCTCACGCTTATTAATGTCGTTTAAAATAGAAACCGCCAAAGTCGACCGTCCCGAATCTCTTGTTCCAGCAATAAACACAATTCCTCTTCTGGCTCGAGAAAATCTTTTAACCATCTCCGGCACTTCCAGTTTTGCCAATTCAATTATCTCTCGGCTCAAGAGCTTCAACCGCAAACCCAATTCTTCTTTTTGATAATAAATATCCACTTGCGTATTGCCGATCCGACTAATCTCTTTAACTATAATAATTTGTTTCTGTTCCTCCAATTCTTTTTTCTGTTCATCGCCCAGCGAACTATCAACCACATCGTTGATAAAAGAAGCGGCAAGAATATTCTCGCCGATTAGGGGCTGCATTTGCCCGTCAATTCTGACAAAAGGCGTTTGCCCGGGCAATAAATAAATCTCCGATGCCCTTTTTTCCGCCGCTTGCTGACAAATGCGACCGAAAATTGATTCTGTTTGAATACCCATAAATTCATCGTATAAACCTCCTTGATATTTATTTTTATTTATTGCTTTGCCGCCCGCAATACTTCCTCAACAGTAGTTTCCCCTCTCAAAGCCTTAATATAACCGTCTTTAATCATTTCAATCATTTTTTGCCTTTTAAATTCCGCTTTAACTTCGTCTATTTTACAACCGCTGGTGATAATTTTTTGCATTTGTTCGGTCACTTCCAAAACTTCGAAAATAGAGGTTTGCCCCCGATACCCTTCGTTATTACACCTTGAACAACCCTCACCTCGATAAAATTTAAAATGGCCGTCCTTTGAGCGGAAATCGTTTATTTTAATTTCCTCGATTCCTTGCAACTCCTGTTCTATGTGTTTTTCCGTCGCTTCGGGCAAGGTGATTTCTTTTTTACAATGCAAACAAATTTTCCGCACCAATCTTTGGGCCACAATCAAATTCAAAGACGAAGACACCAAAAACGGTTCAACTTTCATATCTATTAAACGCGGGATAGCCCCGAAGGCGTCATTGGTATGCAAAGTGGAAAGAACAATATGACCGGTCAAAGCCGCGTGGGTCGCCAATTCAGCCGTTTCACTATCGCGAACCTCGCCGACCATAATAATGTCCGGATCCTGACGAACGACCGAACGAAGACCCGAAGCAAAAGTATATCCGATTTCCGGCTGCACTTGAGATTGATTGAGTCCGGGCAAAAAGTATTCCACCGGATCTTCCAGGGTAATAATATTTACTCCGGGCTGGTTAATCCGCCCCATGGCCGCGTAAAGAGTAGTGGTTTTGCCGCAACCCGTCGGACCGGTAATCAATAATAAACCATGAGGGCGGAACAAATTTCTTTTTATAATTTCGGCGCCGCTGCCCCAAAAACCCAAGTCCTCTAAAGTAAAAATTCTCTTAACCGGGTCGAGGACTCTCATCACCGCCTTTTCCTTGTCAAGTAAGGGGAAAACTGAAACACGCATATCTACCATTCTTTGGGAGACAGAGACTCGGATACGGCCATCCTGAGGGATGCGCGTCTCGTCTAATTTCAATTCGGACATTACTTTGATTCTGGAAATAATCGCCGAATGAAGATGTCCTGGCAGCATCGCGGTTTCTCTTAAAACGCCGTCAACTCGATAGCGAATTCTGGTTTTATCAAGCAATGGCTCGATATGAACGTCTGAGGCGCCATTATCCACCGCGTATTTTAAAATTGAACCGACCAGTTTGGCGATTGGGGCCGACTTACTAATCTCTTCCAAACTGACAGCCCGCTCCACAGAAGGTCCAACCGGCGCAAATCTTGATCCGGCCGCGCCAACCGCTTCCTCCACCTCAACGGCTAAACCGGTATACTGGGCAATAAGATTTTTAATCGCCGAAATCGGCGCGGTATAAAGATCTATTTTTAAATTTTTCTGCCGGCCGACAAAATTTACCGCTTCTCTGGCTTTAAAATCGCCGGGATCGGTGATAACCACTTTTAAAACGCCGTCTTTTTTATCAAAAGCCGCCACTTGATAATTCTCCGCCGTCTCCACAGGGATAGAACGCAAGACATCACGGTCAACGCTCAGGCCATAAATGTCGGCCACCGGCAAATTATATATTTCCCCCTTTGCTTGAGCGATTTCATCTTCGGGAATTATTTTTTTCGTCTCCAAAAGAATGTCCGGAGATAAACCGATTTTCTCGGACTCAGTCAAAAGAACTTGATAGTGTTCTTGAGAAAGCCGACCTTTATCAAGCAATATTTTGGCAATTTTATTTTTTGTCTCCGCCATAGGCATTGATTAAAAATTTAACCAGATTATAAATAAAAAATTTCTTTATTCGCCCGCTTGCTCTATAAACGGCACAAACGGGTTAGAACGTCCTTTACTTATGACCGTTACTGGAGTAAACAACTCCCCGACATAAGTCATTTCCTTGAATTTAGGATTCAAAAGAATAGTTTTAACCTTGTCCAGTCTAGGCAGGGGTTTTAACAAATACGCCGATCTTAACGCCAAAAGAGTCGCTCCGGTCGGGGTCCGCGTTTCAGTTGAAGCGATATATCTAATCAAAATATAACCGATAATCACGACGACTACGATAAAAATAGACAAAAATAGATGTTCCCGTTTAAATTTCATAAATATCTTATTTAAGAACGCTAATCCGCGAAACGCAAAATTCGCGTTATTTGCCGTCAAGATAATAACTCTTGACCGAAAACGAAAGAACGTTCCCCAGTTCTTTCATATTTATCGTTTCTATGTCCATAATCCTGATATTCCTTTCCATGAAATCCAAATATCTCTTAATCCCTTCGTAATTTCCTCCTTTGAAAGTAAAGTTCATTAGAGTTTCTCCGTTTTTATAATCAAAACCAAAACTAATTAGCTCCCACCCCGATTGAACGCTTAAAAAATCAATTTGTTTAAGCACGGTTGGAAAATCCATTTTTTCCGCCACGACATAATTTAGTTTGTCCAGCTCTCCCTCGTCAATTTGTTTTGTCTCCTGATACCATTGTTCCAAATTTTTAAGATATTCTTCTTGCTCGGCTAAAATCTGTTGATAGGTCGCCAAGTCCAAAGGACCGCCATTTACCGTCTGCTCTATTTTAACCCTGATAAAAAATAAATATTCGATCAAAAAAACCGCGAGAATAACCAAAATAGTCAAAGTCCACCAATACTTGACGATAATTAGATGATACCACTTCGGCTTAAAAGTTGTTTGCGTTATCTTAGCCATATAAAATCATATTTCGCGATAACTGATAACTATTTTTTGAATACGCCGTCAACTAAAACTAAATCAAAAGAAAGACTAATTCCGTTAGGTATTTTTTTTACGCCCGAAGCTTTTACTTCTTTAACAAAATCAGAGGCTTCAGAAAAGGCGATATATTGTCTGGCCGCGGAAAGCAAATTTCGAGCAGTGGCATTCAAATGGATCATACCGCTGGTGTCGGCGCTAAAATCGCCATAATAAATATCGGGGATAGTATAGGCCTCGAGTAATTTAAAAAATTTAGTCCAATAAATATGGTTATTTAAAATGCTTTCAACTTTTCTCGCTTTTTCTTCCAATCCGGTTATCTTGTCTCTGGTTTCAAAATAAAAAGAACTTTTCCCCGTCAGCAGTTGTATCTCCCCTTTTATTCTCTCGACTTCCGCGCCTATCTTTTCAAAATGCCAATTGGTATATAACCAGATGACAAAAGCGATGGTTAAAACCGTAACCAAGGTGGCGATAAAAATCAAAAATCTCGAACGAATAATTCGGGGAATGACTATGGCTTTTCCCGGCATCAAACTGATCTCGATTTCCCGGTCCTGTCCGGCCATTTCAGTTTTTGATTTTTCTTTTTTCTTTTCGTCCGTTTTTTCCGCTTTTTTCTCGGACGATTCGGTTTTTTCTTTTTCCGATTCTTGATCGGAAAATGGATCAAAAGGCATAAATATTTTTCGTTTTTAATTTTTTATTTTTACTCTTAATCAATCTCTCTTAACGCCAAACCCACGGCCACGGCAAACCTCGGGGCAACTTCTTCCAAAGCCGGCTTCAAATCCTCCGCGTAAGCAATCTTTGACCAAGGATTTCCGACTAAAATACGCAGATCAATCACTTTGGAAAAATAATTAACTAAATTGGGTAAATAAGCCGACCCGCCGGAAAGAATTATCTGTTCAACCATTTTCCCCGACTGGTCTTGATAGAGTTTGAGAGAATAATGCATTTCATCGACTACCGGTTTCAATATACCTTCGATAACCTGCGGTATTTTTGAACCGCCAGCCATGCCAATATCTCTTTTAAACTGTTCGGCTCTTTTAAAATCAACGTTCAAGCTGTTGGCAATAGCTCGGCTAATAGTAATGCCGCCCACATCGATGCTCCGATTAAAAGCCGGAATGCCTTTTTCAATAATAATGATATCGGTCGTCAAGGCGCTGGTGTCGATAATCATCGTCGTGGCTTGACTCTTACCTATTAAAGAACGGGCTAAAGCGAATGATTCGGTTTCCAAAGACAAAAGTTCCAAATCGGCCTGCTTAAAAATTTCGACATATCTTTTAACCAATTTTCTTGAAGCTGCGGTCAGAAGAATCCGATAATTTTTTCTCTTTTGCCCGACTTGAATCGTATCGATGATCCGCCAGTCCAAAACGACTTCCTCAATCGGCATGGGAATAAATTTTTTCGCCTCCCAGCGAACCGCCGCTTCGAGCTCTTTTTTATTCATGACCGGCAAAGTGATAACGGAATTAAAAACGGAAAAATTCGGCAAAGCGGTAACCGCTTTATAGGTCTTTATTCCCGACTCGGTATACAATTTTTTCAATAAAGCCGCCACCCGAGCCAAGACCACTTTTGGATCTCCTTTAATCACATCCCCCAGCGACCTCTCGGCATAGCCATAAGTAAGCAAATAAGGAACCCCTTTCTCTTTCGTGAGTTCCACCAATTTGAGACTGGTTGACCCGACATCAACCCCTAAAAAACTATTCTTTTTTCCTAAACCGAGAAAAGACATATGGCGCTATGTTTAAAATCCCAATATCTAAACCCCCAAATCATAAATAATATCAAAATTCAAATTTTCAAAATTTATTTTTAATTTTGATTTTTTGATATTTGAATTTATTTAGGGTTTTATTTTTCCGTTTATGTTATAATTATATAGTAAATCCCTATTTAAAACAAGTAAGATGTGGATAAAAATCAAAAAATTTTTTCTTGATCTTTTTTTTCCAATTCGCTGTTTCGGTTGCGGGCGAGAAGGGTTTTTCCTTTGTCAAAACTGTTCTGACGGTATTCCTTTGTTAATCCCTTCCTCTTTCGCCAATCCTTGCCCTCATTTAGACAAAATTCTCGCCGCTTTTGATTATCATCATCCTTTAATCAAAAAATCTGTTAAAACCATGAAATATCCCCCTTACGCCTATTTTTTATCGGAAAATCTAGGACGATTACTGATTAAATATCTAAAAATCGAGGATTCATACTCCGGTGCCGTCTCTTACCTAACGAGAAACAATTTTGTCCTGATGCCAATTCCGATTTTCAAACAAAAATTAAATTGGCGCGGATTTAACCAATCCGAGTTGCTCGCTAAAGAACTTAGCCAAGAATTCAACTGGCCGTTGAATTCAAAACTGCTAAAAAAGACGGAAAACAACCAGTCGCAAACCAACTTGAATGCCCGTCAGCGAAAAACGAACATCAAAAACGTTTTTGCCGTCGCTAAATCTTTTAAAAACGCCTTGCCTAAAAATATTATTTTAGTCGACGATGTCTTGACCACCGGCGCCACCCTTGAAGAAGCGGCTAAAACCCTGCGCCGAGCGGGAGTTAAAGAAATTTGGGGCATTGTTCTGGCGAAAGAATAATCATTAAAACGAAAAAACGCCAAAACGCTAAAAATAAATTTTCTTCACAGAAATCAGATGGGAGTCTAACCTCTATAATCTTTTTTAAAAAGGGCCGGGCTTTTTTAAAAATGAACGGTTTAAAAAACTTATCTTGGCTAAAATAAACAAACCGGCAATAAAACCCGCCAAAGCCGTTATCTGTCCCATTCTTAACCCCCGCCATATCGGCTGGGGGTCGATTCTTAAAAACTCCAGCCAAAAACGGCCGAAACAATAAAGGATTAAATAAAAAGCGAAAACGACGCCTGAAAAACGCTCATCCACCGACGCGGGCAAACCTACTTTTACTGCATTACCTGGGCTATTTAGGCGCGTTCGGTTATTAAAATTGCCGTAAAACTTTTTAAACATTAACAATAAAGTGCCGAAAACGAATAAATTCCAAATCGACTCGTATAAAAAACAAGGGTGAAAATATTGGCTTGATAAAAACTCCTCCGGCCGCTGGGCCAAAGAAATCGGAATCCCCCAAGGCGAATCAGTCGGCCGGCCAAAAAGCTCGGAATTGAAATAATTGCCCCAGCGGCCGAGCGCTTGGGCAATAATCAAGCCGGGTGACAACAAATCGGCCAAAAACAAAAAAGAAAACTTATGTTTTCGGGCATAAATTAAAATAACCAAAACGCCGGCCAAAACCGCTCCGCCAATTCCCAACCCTCCCTGCCAAACTTTCAGAATTTCAAGTGGATGAGCGGAATAATAAGAAAACTCGGAAAGGACATAATAAAGCCGAGCGCCGATCAAACCAAAAATCACCAAATAAAAACTCAAATCCCGCAAATGAGCCAAAACCGAAGATTGAAATTCACGCCCCCGCCAACGACGAACTATTCTAATTGTGATGAAATAAGCCAGTAAAATGCCCGCGGCGATTAAAAAACCATACCAATAAATATTAAAAATCCCCAGCCGCAGAAGAGCCGGCTGAGGTTGATAACTATGCAAAAAATTAAGCGGCATAATTAACTAAAATTAAAATCCGGAGCGTTACAATCGCAAAAATTTCACAATGAGAAATTGGTAAGAAAAAATTTTGCGATTTTAAAATTTTAAAATAATTATTTTTCGGATTTTTATTTTTTGGTTTAAGCCACCGCGACTTTATTCGCACTCGCCGCTGTTCGAAGAAGCGGTCTCGCCGCTGCCAAAACCCGGAACTGGGGTCGCCGTGGAAAGAACTTGCGAACACTGTTCCGGCGCTGAATTAAAGGCCTGGCAAATCACCGACTTGAAATTCTCCGGCGATCGAGGATTAACATTAACCACTTGTCCATTAATGACTATGGTCGGAGAACCGCTGACGCTATATTGAGTATTTAAGTCGCCATCCACGCCGAATAACGGATACTGACCGCTGAGCCAGGTGGACTGGTCTTCATATTTGGCGCTGATTTGATATTGGTCGTCAGTGGCGGAAACGCAAGAAGCCAATTTTGTTTTATTGATTTTCGCCGCGGTTAAACAACCGGCTGAATCACTATTAGCGCTCTGAACAAAACAAGTTAAATACTGGCTGAATTTTTCCGGTTCGTTCTTTTGCGCACAATATTGGGTCAAATTTTCATCCAACTCCTTTTTCCCGTGCATCGCGTAATTAACGAAACGTATTTTTATGTCCGCCTCGTCTTTTAATAAATCATAAGCCGGCAACAAGGCCTTTTGTGTCTGAAGACCATAAGGGCAATAAGACATCACGAATAATTGCACTTCGGGCTTATCTTGTTTAGGGACGGCCACAGGTCGAGCGGCCTCTTGTTCCGCCTCGCTATTTTTCTGAGCTAAAAATTCCTTGACATCGACCGCGTCGGGAAAAAGAAGGTTGCCGTCCGTCGAAACGTAAGAATTATATTCCCTTTCATTAATTTTAATGGTTATTTTACAAAGTCCGACCTTTCCTAAACAACTCGAAGAAATCAAAGAAGCGCTTGACTCACCAGCCAAAAGATTTTCATTGATAAATTTGATTGCTTCCTGGGATATTTTATCAACCGGATATTTATTCAAGACGTTGTTAAGCCCGAAGCCGCCGGTTAAAAGAGAAAAAACAAAAAGAATAAAAACAACAACGGCAATTATTTGCCAAAATCCAAATTTGAGACAGCAACACTTTTTTTTACTTTCCGAATTTTTTATTTCTTCCATAAAAAAAGGTGAATTACAAATTAATTTTAATTTATTATATTATGAAATCTTTTATTTTTTTGTCAATCTTTATTTTAAAAAAGTCAGACCTCTTGTCTCTCTAAAACTCGCGATACGACTTGATACGATCGTGTCAAGTCGTATCAAGGCGATTAAACTGATTTTTCAATGATTTTACCGATCTGCAAAATCTTATCCTCTTGAAAATAATCGCCGATCAATTGGCAGCCGACGGAAAATCCACCCGCTTCGCCCGCGGGTAAAGATAAAGCCGGCAAGCCGGCCAAATTGGCCGAAACCGTATAAACGTCGGCTAAATACATACTCAAAGGGTCATTGATTTTTTCTCCCAATTTCCAGGGCAAAGTCGGACTGGTCGGCGTCAATAAACAATCAATTTTTTTTAAGGAAAAAACGTCGGCAAAATCCTTTTTAATCAAAGCGCGAACTTTTTGCGCCTGCAAATAATAAGCGTCGTAATAGCCGGCGGAAAGAACGTAGGTTCCCAAAATAATCCGACGTTTGACTTCTTCGCTGAAACCTTGACTCCGCGATTTCAAATAAACATCTGAGATATTTTTTGTTTGGCCTGCGGAAAAGCCGTATTTAACGCCGTCATAACGCGCCAAATTAGTCGAGGACTCGGCCGACATAATAAGATAATAACAAGCCAACGCTTGTTTAGTATGGGGCAAATTCACTTCAATAATCTTTGCTCCCCCGGCCTCCAATTTCTTAGCCGCTTGTTCAATTATTTTCTTAACCGCCGGATTTAATCCTTGCACAAAATATTCTTTAGGCAAACCGATTTTAATATTTTTTAATTCTATTTTTGCGGATTTTTTTTCTTTTACTTCAACACTGGTGGCGTCCATTTTGTCTTTGCCCTGAATCGCTTGAAATAAAATTTCCGCATCGCCGACATTTCTTGCCAACGGTCCGATTTGATCCAACGAGGAAGCCATCGCCATCAAGCCAAAACGGGACACTCGGCCATAACTCGGTTTTAAACCGACCACGCCGCAAAAACTCGCCGGCTGACGAATTGAGCCGCCAGTATCCGATCCCAGCGCCCCCAAACACATGCCGGCGGCCACGGCCGCGGCCGAGCCGCCCGAAGAACCGCCGGCCACATAAGCCGAATTTAGCGGATTTTTAGTCGGACCAAAAGCGGAAAATTCAGTCGAACCACCCATGGCGAATTCGTCCAAATTGGTCTTACCCAGAAAAATCGCGCCGGCGGTTTTTAACTTCCCAATAACTGTGGCGTCGTAAGCGGCCTGATAATTTTTTAAAATCTTGGAACCAGCGGTACAGAGAAAACTCTGAATTAAAATATTGTCTTTAATGCCCAGGGGGATGCCGAACAAAAAATTATCCGGCGACTGAGATTTGATTTTTTTATCCGCCTCTTTCGCCTGATTTAAAACCGATTTTTCAAAAACCGAAACAAAAGCGTTAAGCCGCTTGTTATTTTTTTTAATTTCCGCCAAACAAGATTTTGCCAATTCTTGAACGGAAAATTCTTTTTTCCGCAAACCTTGATGGGCGGCGGAAATCGTCAATTTGTTAAAATTCATAAAAAATTTTTTTTGTTTTTATCATTCCCTTCTCCCGTTCCGGTGCCGATTGAATCAATTTTTCCGTTTGTTTTTCGTCTCTCAGTTTTGCCTCGTCAAGACGAAAAATATTGATAGAATCCGTTTCACCGGTAACGGGCTTGGCGCTTCCCGTTTTCGTTTTTTTTAGCTGGTCAACATAATCTAAAATCTTAGCCAATTGCTTTTGGTATTTTTTTATTTCGGCCTCGCTTAAATCCAAACGGGCCAATTTGGCAATATATTTTACCTCATCTTTGGTAATCATAAGACGTTATGACAAAATCGAAAATAAAATATAAAAAATAAAAAACACAAACAAAAGGCCTAAAAACATCTATTTTTGAAATCATAATTTTTCTATCGCTTCCTCGTATCATAAAATTTTTGTGTTTTTAAGTATGTACTTTTTATTTTTTATCTTTAGTTTTTCATTTCTATCCAATCATCTCTAAAAACTCCTCTTCGCTAATTATCTTAACTCCCAATTTTTTCGCTTCTTCGTATTTGGACCCGGGTTCTTCGCCAACCACGACAAAATCAGTTTTGGGGCTGACCGCTTCGGAAACTCGGCCGCCAACGGAACGAATTTTTTCCTTCGCCCGCTCCCGCTTCATTCCTTTCAAACTGCCGGTTAAAACAAATCTCTTGCCTTGCGCCTTTAATTGGCCGGCTCCTGATTTAACCGGCGGAATAAAATAAATCTGAACGCCGGCTTTTTTTAATTTTTCCAAAAATTTCTGATTTTTTTTATTTTTAAACCAATCAACTAAACTTCGGCTGACAACCGGCCCAATATCGTTCACGGCTATAAAATTATTTTCTTCGGCCTGAGTCAATTCTTCAAGATTTTTAAAGCGCTCGGCCAAATCAATGGCGGTTTGTTCCCCGACGTGACGAATACCCAGGGACTGGATAAAACGAGGCAAGTCGATTCTTTTACTTTTAGTAATGGCTTTAATCAAATTATCCGCCGATTTTTCGGCAAAACCTTGGATTGAAACCCGGGAATCGCGCGCAGAACTTTCCAAAGGAATAATATCCCCTTTTTCCAATTTAAACAAATCGGCGGGGTCGGAGATCAACCCGGCTTCCAAAAGTTTATTCACGATTTTCGGTCCCAGTCCCTCAATGTCAAAACATTTTTTAGAAGCGAAATGAGTTAAATAC
>Ga0208047_1000424_pt1 | contig 15762 bp, 17 predicted proteins | sample Kivu_220m_FD_184162 | JGI IMG/M metagenome (GOLD analysis project Ga0208047, IMG submission 184162) | Freshwater microbial communities from Lake Kivu, Western Province, Rwanda to study Microbial Dark Matter (Phase II) - Kivu_220m (SPAdes)... | ecosystem: Environmental > Aquatic > Freshwater >...
CGATCAGGTAGGTCCTGACCCCGACAGCAAGAGCATCCTGGCCTACTATCCCGAAACGAAAGGTGATCTGGTATTCTCAGAGTTGCATCCGAGCGGGTTCTTCATGGTATCATCGATGGCTCCCACATCCGGGCGCAAGGAAATGGTCTCGGAACTGACTAGGCGTCGCGCCTGCTGAGACCCCACTGAGTATCTGGCACAGCTCGAGTCACTTTGTGCACAGAATATTGTTCAGTTCCGGATTGCCCTGACTGCTCCCGCTGCTGAACGCTTGTAAAGGAGTAGCCATCTACTCTAGCTTCCAGAACCCATCATCCGAAGAAGGACTGTTCGATATTGTTGGTTGAAGAAGGTAAGAAGGCTCCCGATTTCTCGCTCCCGGACCAGGACAGGAAGAAGCGCACTCTGGAAGATTTCTCAGGAAGGAAGACAGTGTTGGCATTCTTCCCGGGCGCATTTACCAGCGTCTGCACGAAGGAGATGTGCACCTTCAGAGACAGCATTCAGACACTCAACAGTCTGAACGCTCAAGTCGTTGGCATAAGCGTCAACGATCCCTTCACGAACAAGGCTTTTTCCGTGGCAAACAATCTACAGTTCGCAATTCTGAGCGACTACACAAGAGAGGCTGTCAAGAGATTCAATGTCTTCCATGACAACTTCGCAGGATTGGAGGGCTACACCGCCGCAAAGCGTTCCGTGTTCGTTTTGGACGGGGATGGCATTGTGCGTTACAAATGGGTCTCCGACGATCCGGGGATGCAGCCAGACTACGACGCGATAAAGAAGGTACTTGCCGCAATCTGAGGAACCCAACATGTGCCTGCTCTGAGCCGCTTCAGCTCACCGTCACTCGAGTTGGATGAGTCGTCACTCATACGCGACGGGGCGGCATGGCCTCAATGCTATAAGATACCTCCTAGTGATCTGTGCGTGGTGAGATGACTGATGGGCAAATTCAAGATGGTCAAGAAACCCAAGAAGAAAGAAGAGAAGAAGGGACCGCCTCCCAAGACCGCCTAGCAGCTCAGGTGCCAGTGGGCACATCAACCCGGCCTGGTGCCTGCCCACCTCGCCTGGTTTGCCCGGCGGATGCCTGCCTGCGATAGTAGTGGGGGTGTTCTTAGCTGCAACTTTCTCGTCTCACTCGTATTCAGGCTTCAAGGCTTTCATCAATTCGTCGACGCACGCTTTCGATGGCTTGCTAGGAAGCAGCGACGAACCTGATCAAGTCGTAGGCGTCGGATTCTCAACCAGCTCATGTGAGTTGCGGGTGACGACCTGATCACTTTGAGGCGAGTCTTGCACTCACGGCTAGATCCATTTGCATCTGACGTAGGGAATCCCGTCGAAGTGTGGAGAATCAGTTATGCACACGGATTTGCTCAGGGCGCATGTCGCAGCGATGAGGCTATCAGCCATGGGCATATCTTCGTTCTTCTGCAGTTTCATCGCATGCTTAAGCTGTGCGCCGCGAACGGCTATCGAATCATCCACGGGAACGACCTCGAACTCGGTTCCTATTCGCAGTATTCTGATCTCTGCCGTTTCTCTGCCCTCCCTTTCGAGGGAGAGCTTGTAGATTTCGAACAGGGTTATTGTTGAGACCAGCCTGCGATCGTACCTCCGCATCAATTCCAGTAGTCGACGATGAGTTCGCTCATCGGGCGAGGCAAAGAAGTGGACGAAGAACCGTGTCTCAAAGACGGCTCTAGACATTCTCCCTACGCAGCTCTTCCAGTCGTTTCAGCATCGCATCAACGGTCCAATGCTTCGAGGCTGACCCGGCTAGCGCGCCGAAGTCCCCTCTCTCTCTTGCTAGTCTAACGAGAAAGCCGTCCGGTTGCGGAAGGAACTTCAGTTTCGTCTGCGGGGTGATGCCGTACCGTCTTCTGATCTGACGTGGGATAGTGACCTGTCCCTTCGAGGTGATCCTTCTGGACTCACCAGAGGGATGCGTGGATGGGTTCTCGAGCCTACGAATGGCTGGATTCGTTCTTCTCGTAGCCAATTCCCGCATTTCCTCTTGGCTGGTAAGAACTCGATGCTTACATTTCAACCTTGCCTGACGGCAAGTTCGGCGGCATGAAGCCTGACTGGCCTAGGAGTGGCTTGCCGAGGCCGCTGTGACGGGTTTCGTCCCGTTGGCCTACGTGGTTCCACGCTCTCTTGGACGATCAGAAGCCCGGAAACCAGGTCCTTGACCCAACAGCTAGTAGGATTCCATGGCCTCAAGCTTCGCGGGCAAGTACTCGTCCACGATGTAGGCTAGGCCGTATCGGCTGAATGCCTCCTGCTCCGCCTTCTTCTTGACTTTCAAGAACGTCTCGATCTCTCTCTTCCAGAGCTCGCCTTCGTAGCGAGGGTCTTTCCCGAACTCGTAGAGTCTCTTTATGTCAAGATCGGTGAGCTTGTCGCTGGGAAGGTCGTAGTCTACGATGTCTGATGCCCAAACTCCTGACCACTTAGCGTCAGGTGTATTGAGGTCTCGTAGATGTGCCGCGTTTGCTGATCCTGAGATTATGACCATGGCGATGTGCATTCCCCACGGGTCAGCGTCACAGAAGATGTAGACGGGAAGGTCCAACTCTTGGTTTAGGCGGCGAATGAGCGATCGTGTCGCTCTGGGTGCCTGGCCTGCGGTATGTACTAGAATGGCCTTGTGTTTGTCGTGAACTTTCTCTTCTACGAATCGCGTGAAGAGGCCGCCCTTCTCAATGACTATTACCTTGTCGGCTTTGCATTCGGCGAACTCAGCATTTGTGAGCGCCGGCCCTATCATCATCCCATCAGGGTGCGAGGAGAGATTCAGTTTCTTTCCTTCGTAGCCGGGAACTGTGTATTCTACCACTAGGTTTCCGAAGATGGACGATCTTTCTTCTGGGAATACGTTGAAGTCCTCTCGGGAGTGTCCAATCACGGTCTCGAGGTCTGTGATGATGTTGTCGCTTTCGGTTTGATCTGTGAAGCTCATGTCGTAGGCTTGAGCCGAATAGAAGACGTCTCTGAGTGTTGAGGTCCTGTCTTGTCCTCTAAGCTCGTCTACGAAGGACGCCGTCCAGACCAGCTGAGTCAGCGGCCGAATATGCTTGATGTTTCTTGCGCTGCGTTTGACGGACTTGCTCCCAAGAATGTACTGTCTCAGTTTCTGGTCGTACTGTATGTTGTGGATGGATCGATTGGGCATCTGTATCCAGGGGAATTGCCTGTGTGTCATCTGGTTGTAGAGTTGGTCTCCAAGTCCAGTCAGCGCCGACAGGACTCTGGCTTTCTTCTCCTTGACCAGCCCAGTCTTCTTCGCGCGCTTTTCAGCCGCCGTCTTCTTCGTCGCCTTTTTCATATTTCAACACACTCTTGAGTAGCGGTTTAACGTCAGGTTCTTTCTCTTTTCCAGCAAGCTTGGTCGAGAACAAAGCTATCTTGGGCAGGAACTTCTCGAAGACATCAAGTCGCTTCTTCTGCCGTTCGATAGTGTGCTTCCGCGAGAGGAAGACCGACAAGCGCCTCGCAACCTCTCGGACAGCGTTCAGAATCTCTCTTTCCACATCGGGCCGGTCGGCAATGAATTCCTTGCCCACGGTCTTGTAAGGGACCTTTGTGGAACACAGATGAACAAATACCGCAATGGGCATGTCAGGGAGAACTTTGTAGTGTCGCCAGTCAACGAGAGAGTTGACGACCTTGTAGGAGACATCACTTGCCTCGTCAAACAAGAGCGGGATCTTGTTTGCGAATCTATAGAGCACTATTCCGCCCGTATTCGGGATCTCCCCACCGTACGCCGCGCCAACCTCAACTATGAATGGGAAGCCCGAGTAGGCAGACGGTTTCCGTTGATAGACCTCGACGTATTCTGGAGAGAGTTCCTTCTCAATTCCAGCCCTGAGCAGTTCTTCGCCCAACGGTGAAAGGCAACTTGAGTCGGGTGGGAGGAAGTCCTCGAAGTTCTTCATCGAGTTGGTCAAGCTGACGATTTCCTCGTTGGTCAGCTTCTTTGGGTTCTTCTTCCCTGCTATGCCCGCATGTTCAAGGAATCGCCTAGCAATCGTATCTCCGACTCGTTGGAAGTGCACCTTCATGAACGCTTGAAGTGACCGCGCCTGTGTCACATCTATGACGCGCTTCATCGTCTCGACATCGACGCCGTGTGGATGGAGCGTGGTCTCTTTCGGGGCATCAGGCATTTGGGCAGTGGCACGTTCGAAGCGGTAGAGTCTTCCCCTCGGATCCACGAAGGTAAGATTCGCGTATGGTGCGACAATCGCCGTTTCCTTCAGGTAGTCGAGGATCTTGGGCATTGCTCTTGTATAGTCGGCTTCGGTTGAGAATTCCACGATCGTGCCGTGCCATCGATCCGGATTCGGATGCGTCACCTCTTTGATCTTCTCAGGTTGATTTCGCTGGATGTCTATCCGAAGTCTAACATCATGAATCTTCGTCGCGCCGGTGCTTGAGACTATGGTGGCTTCCGAATGTGTTGTGATCTGCCCATACAGGATTGCCATTTTGCCGCCGAGGCCAAACTGTCCGCGTGTCTGCCTCAGTTTGTACTTCGATCCGAAGAGGACTTGACCAAATGCTGATGGAATGAGCTTCGACGGCACGCCCAATCCGTTGTCAGCAACTCTGACTCGATATACCCCCGGCCCGTCCATAGGGCCTGACTCATGTGAGATCCTCAGGTAGATATCCGGGGCAATACCGTGAACCTCACACGCGTCAAGAGAGTTCTCGACTAACTCTCTCACTGTCGAATAGATAGCTCGGGTAGGATTCGTGAATCCTGCAATGTCTCTATTCCGGTAGAAGAAGTCAGCAGGTGAGATCTCCTGGAAAATCTCGGCTGCTTTCATCGCGAGATTCCACGCGCAGAGACTCCGCCTTTCTCACCGCTTGCCATCAAGTTCGGAAGCCTCATCGCGGGGGCTTCTCCCAGAGTTCCAATGTCTTTCTCTTCTTGCTCTCGCTCTTTGTTCTTCTAAGGAATTTGTACACGGATGAGTGCTGTTTTCCCTTGAGTAGCATCTCGATTGCTTGTCTTGCAGCGGAAACCTCTTCAAATTCCCCAATCATCGATATGGTGGAGCCATAGACGGACACTTTCGCGTCCGTCATCTCTTCCAGGAGGCGTCTCATTTTCCCTTCGCTGCCTATGACTCTGCCCTTCATTCGGTTGATGTCGCTCTCATTCTTCCCAAAGAGTTCGCGAAGGTCTATCACATCGAGCACTGCGTCATCATCTAGTAGCGTCATGGCTCGGTCGGGGGCGAATCCTCTTCCAATAGCCGTGACCACGTCTCTTGCACGGAGTATTGTCGAAGGGTCATCGTTGTCTTCAGATGGAACGACTTCGATCGTTCCCGAGTCGCTGCTGATCGTCAGTTTGACCTTGAATGCTTGTTCAATCCCGGTCTTTGTGGCGCCTTCTCGACCGAGCACCACGCCTATCCTCTCGTGAGGAATCATTGTGCTAATCTTCGTCGACATTCTTCCTTACCACCAGATCGTACACGTCGTCTTCGCTTTCGGTCTCGACACCGATTTGGCCGAAGTACTTGTTCAAGTTCAGGATGTCTCTCATAAGTAGTCGGTCCGCAAGCGGATGCTCAGTCGCGACAGCCTGAGAGAGATCAAAGATTACAGGGTGACCACGCCACATCATGATGTTGTACTCGCTCAGGTCCCCATGAACCAACGAGGCTTTCTGGTAGAGGAGTCGAAGGCCCAAGAGGAGGTCGTTGTAGGTCCTCTTGGGGGTCCTCATTACAGTCTCCCTAAGAAGTGGTGCTGGTTCGCCATTCTTTCCCACGAAGCCCATGAGGAGCACGTTCTTGTCGACCGCAATCGGGGTTGGAACCCGCACTCCTGCTTCACGAGCCTGTTTGAGGTTCCTGAATTCCTTCTGAGCCCAGACATATACGAGAGACCGCGTGTCGGTGCGGGTCCTCGCGAATCTCGGGTCCCCCTCTATGTAGATCAACCTGCCCTTCTTGAACTCGGCCGACAATGTCAGGTAGATCTTGATCGCGATCTCTTTCTTCCTCGGGCCGAATCCCCAGTAGACTCTTGCTTCCTTCCCAGACCTGACAACGCCTGAGATCTTGGCCAGTTTGCCGGTGTCGAGCATGTGGTAGATTACCATGAGGGTGGACTTGTCGAAGACCTGCTCGAGAGCTTCCAGTTCCTCGCTTCTCTTGTCTCTCATCAAGCGAGTGGTCTCGTACCGAACCTGCCTTAGTCTCAGCCGTTCCTCGGTCTTCGAACTCCACGGCACAAACAGGCACCCTTTGGGTTAGCTCACATTGCAAGCTGACCCTTTGAACGAAGTATCTGAGCCTGGGCTTCGGTGTACCTCCACAGGATGTCGCCACGGGTCTCAAACTGAAAGTCCCATGGTGCGACAAGCACAATGTCCCCGACCTTGATCCAAACGCGCCTCTTCATCTTTCCTCTGATTCGGCAGACTCTTTCGTGTCCGTCGGCGCACTTCACCATGAGTCTGTCGTATCCGAGCATCTGCAATACGATACCATACATCTGACCCTCTCCGGGTGTCACCATCTCGCGAAGCTGGCCTTCGCTGAGGACCTTCTTCTTGCCCAATCGCTCACACTCGATACTCGCACGTTGTAGTTCACAAGTCACATTAAAAGGGTAGGGCTTGCGGCGCCCAGTCAAGTGGCGACAGACGATTCCCGGCCCACCATGGTGAGCGCATCCGGAAGTCAGTCAGACCGTTACCGATTCTACAGCCTGACTATCTGGACATGTGGGACTTCGCCGAAGTAGATGACGGCTTGAGGGTCAACAAGTCCTCTCTGGACGGCTGCTTTGACTGTGGCCTCGCCAACAAGGTTCGCAGTGTCTGCGTTTGCCAGGGCTACCATGGCTTCCTCGATAGCGCACAGTGTTCCGCCATAGAATCCTGTGCTGACTTCGAGTTTCATCTTTCCCTGTCTGAAGGTTTCGCCTAGTAGTCCAGAGTCGCAAATCGCTACTAGGACGCCCCTCTTGTCCTGGACGACCTTGAGGTGCACTTCCACTCTTACGCACTTCTCACGTCATCGATATGGAAGATCTTGCGCCGCAGGCTTCACAGACAAGGAATGTGTATCGTTCCTGCTTCTCCATCTTGGTGTCAGGCCTCTTACAGACGGGGCAGATCACGAATCTCTGCGTGTATATGTTCACCAGTCTATTCATCGACTGGACCTTGAAAACGCCTTGAAAGATCGCTCGGGCCCCCTCCACAGCCGCAGCTGTCGCAAGCTCCTTTGAAAGGAACTTCAGGAGATGGTGGGGATCTCGGTTCATGCGGTCAGCGATATCCTTGAAGTTTTGGATGATCGTTCTGTTTCCAATCCTGACACCCTGAACGCTAGGCAGTTCAAACCTTTCTCCCGATGAGTTCCTCTTTGGGATCTTCTCGATTGCCTCGTCCAGAAGCTTCGTGTATTCGTCGCTCATCGCTCTGTTCCTCGCAATCACATGAAGTGTGCTCTATTTCTCCATTCCCATTCCGCTGCCGATAACGTTAATCTATCCGAAGAGTCGCGTATCCGACATTCACGCTTCGGAGGGGCAATCTCGAGGCACCTGCGCAATCACATCGCATCTGCGATGCCGTGGGATGCCTCACTTGGTCAAGCACGTGCGGAAGGGTCTGAGATGGGAAAGTGGATAGTCTGCTCAGCATGGCCATATGTCAATACCCTTCCCCACTTGGGCACTTTCATCCACCTTCTCTCTGCGGATGTCTTCTCAAGATACCTTACCCTCAAAGGCGAAGAGGTGATCTCGGTCACTGGATCCGACGAGCATGGAACTCCTATCGAGGTTGAAGCAATCAAGAAAGGAGTGCCGCCGAAGCAGCTCACGGACCAGTATCACGCCACAATATGCGACCTGCTCGACAAGTACCAGATCCGCCTCACAAACTACACAAGAACCGAGAACCCAGTTCACACACGATTTGTCCAAGAATTCTATCGCAAGATATACGACAACGGTTTCATCTTCAGCGAGACAGTCAATCTTCCATTCTGTCCGAAGTGCGCGCGTTTCCTTCCAGATCGATTCGTCGAGGGCATATGCCCGCACTGCGGTCAAGACAACGCTAGGGGAGATCAGTGCGACAGCTGCGGCCGAGTCTTGGATCCTCTGGAACTGAAATCGCCTCGCTGTGTCTTCTGTGGGACTGCCCCTACCATCAAGCCCTCGAAGCATTGGTTCTTTGACCTCCCCAAGTTCGAAGATGCATTGAGCAAGTACATCGACTCAAATAGCCAGCTACCAGAGAACGCTCGCAACTTCTCAAAGAGGTGGCTCACGGAGGGTTTACACCCAAGGGCACTCACGCGTGACAACAGATGGGGAATACCTGCGCCGTTCCCCGGAGCCGAAGGCAAAACCATCTACGTTTGGCTAGAAGCAGTTCTCGGATACGTCTCCGCAGCTGTCGAGTGGGCAGAGGAGAGTGGACGACCCGAGGATTGGAAGCGTTTCTGGTTTGACAAGGAAACGAAGAATGTGCACTTCATCGGCAAGGACAACATCCCGTTTCACACAATAATCTTCCCAGCGCTGCTGATGGCGACCAAGGACCCATACGTTCTGCCTTGGCAGGTGTCCTCAACGGAGTTCATACTATTCGACAACAAGAAGTTCTCGAAGAGTCACCGAATTGGCGTCTGGATGGACGAAGCTCTCCAGGTTGCGCCCTCGGACTACTGGCGATACATGCTGATCGCCCTGAGACCCGAGACCAAAGACGCCAACTTCACCTGGAGAGAATTTCAAGCACGCGTGAACGCAGACCTTAACGACGTACTAGGCAACTTCATCCACAGAACGCTGACTTTCATAAAGAGCAACTACTCCGGCTCACTTCCAGGACCGGGTGAACTCGATGAACGCGACAAGGTGATTCTCTCCAAGATCAGGGAAGCTCCCGAAAGGGCAGGAGCGAACTTCGACGAATGCAAGCTAAGAGAAGCTCTCCAAGTGGCAGTCGACCTTGCCAGAGATGGAAACCTCTACCTCAGCGAAACCGAGCCATGGCACGCGATGAAGCAGGATCCTGCTCGCGCTCGTACTACGATGTTCATATGCGCACAGCTTGTCAGGTCCTTGGCAATACTGCTTGCTCCGTTCACACCGGGGGCAGCGGACTCGATCTGGTCACAACTAGGCTTGGGGGGGAGTGTAACCAGTGCCCGTTGGGAGGACGCAGGTGAGACATTCCTCCATGAAGGCCATGCCATAGGTGTCCCTGCCCCACTGTTCAAGAAGATCACCGACGAGCAAATTCAGAGCTCCACGCGTGGCACAGACTAGAAAGGAGCTTCGCGGATGAAGCTGAAGATCGACCTTCATGTGCACACGACAGGCTCAAAGGATGCATTCACAGATCCAGAACAACTGCCGATCATTCTCCGGCAACGAGGTCTGGACGGTGTGGCAATCACGAACCACGACGCATTCACAGCAGTCTCCATCCCGAGAATCATCATCTTGCCTGGAATCGAAGTCTCAACGCGCGGAGGACACGTGATCGGACTCGGAATGTCTGGCAGTATTCCGAGGGGAAGGTCTGCCGATGAGACTATCTCAATGATTCATCGTGACGGAGGGATTGCGGTCGTGCCCCACCCCTTCGATCCAGTATCGCGATGTGTCAATCCATCGAAATTGAGATCCAAGCCCGAAGCGATAGAAGTGATCAACTCCGACGCCCTCTTCTTCGGCCTCAACAGCGCTTTCGCGAGACGTGCCGCGGAGCGGCTCAAGTTGCCGATGGTTGCAGGAAGCGACTCACACATACCAGAGACTGTGGGTGATGCCTACACACTGATCGACAGCGACACCAGAGAAGTTGGAGACATCCTGGATGCGATAAGACGAGGATCCGTGCAGCCGGTGGGCGCACCAACGCCGCTGAAGAAGAAGCTCCTCAAGTGGGCAAGGACGCTCAGGAAGTTCTAGGGCTATTCGAGCTGGTCCAAGTCCAAATCGAGGTCTATTTGTCTCTCTTCTTCTCCGTCAGGTTCCATCTCGTCCATGTCCAATGGCAGTCTCCTGTAGCCGCCGGGGATGTATGGGTATATCCCTCCGGTAAGTAGGATCGAGACTTGGCACCCATCGAGCGATGACTCTTCCGCATGAGCGCCCACTATGATTGGCATGTTCCATCCTGCGCGTTCCGCGACGAGGTCAGCTGCTCTCTGTGCCTCTCCAATCGTGAGGTCAGAGTCGCCTCGCACGTTGACCAGAGCTCCTCGGTTCCGCGTGACACTGTCGTAGAGCAGTGGGCCTCTGAGGGCCCCCATAGTCGCCTCCTCCACTCTCAGTGCAGATGTTGAATGGGCAACTCCGAAGTGCGCAATACCTCCGTGAATCATCAGTCCCCGGAATGCTGCAAGGTTGATGTTGACAACGCTCGGGCAAGCAAGGGTCTCCGCAATTCCAGAAACCATGTCCGCCACGAGATTGTCTGACGAATCTTCATACAGGCTCGGCGGGAATGGCACGAGTTGCTTCGATCTAGCAGGATCCACGATCGCAAGGGTATGGCAGGCCCGTCGCATTCCTGCGAGTTCGTGAGGCGCGAATCCATCGGTGATTCGGGATGGCGGGGGCATGATGGCGACTCCAACCGCCACGGCCCCGGCTTGCCTCGCAATCTCTGCCACGATAGGTGCCGCGTTCAGGCCTGTCTTCTCACCCATCTTGGCGACTATGAAGGCGACGTCGGCCCCGACGAGGAGCGGCGCAAGGAGACCGGCACACTCGCTGATGACCCGCTCTCTGGCTTCGTCACTGTCAGCTGGTTGCACATCGGGTTCGATGAAGACCTTCTCGTGTGAGTAGACCTGTTCGAGATGCTCCTTGTCGGTGTTGGCGGCTATGCATTGGGCTCCAGAGCCACCGCCTTGGAAGATGTGGCTAACTATGGAGTTGCCCTCGTCACCGAGGCCTACGATTGAGACGCGAGCAAATCTTGCCGTGATTTCACTCAAACGTTCTAGGGCGGGATTCACAATCAAACGAGCTGAGCTCCAGACCGGTCCGCGTGAGTGCGATGCAGGGTTGTTGGAAGTCATGGCAGCAGGCTATATAGTGTTGCGTATTACCATTGAATTACAGGAGAATTACGCTTTCGGGCACTCGGGGCTTAGTGGCTGGGCCGGCTCGCTAGATCATCATCTCTTCTACAATCTGATGCCTCAGATGGCTCGCGTCTGAAGTCCATCGTGGCAATACTTTCTAGCCGCCGCCGACTGGCGGCAGAATCGCGAAACTGCATCCCTCTGATAGGGGCGTGTCGAGCCCCTGCATCAGCACGATGTTTCTGCCGTCGATCAGGAACTGCAGATGTCCTCGTGGTTGCCTAGATACGGGGTCAAAGAGGTAGTCGTCGAACTTCTTCCCGTATTCCGTCACCAGCTTCTCAAGCAGCATACGAACAGTCGTATGGTCGTCGAGTTCGACAATCTCCTCTCTCTTTCCTGTGAGTTCTCTCACGAGGGCGAAGAACTTCACTTTGACTTTCATGTGAGATCAGGCAGAGCTTGGTCTACCGCCCAAACCTTGGGAAAAATGTTGTGCTGTTCGAGACGACTATGTATCGGATCTCCATGTCAGCTTCATGGTCTTCGGATGAGACGCTCGTGCTTCGTCGATTCTGCTTACGGCAGTGCTATTCGGGGCGCTTCTCACAATATCGGGGGTTGAGTACGCTTCCGTGCTGATCTTTGAGAACGCCTCCGCGGCCTCGTCTAGATCCTGCTTGCTCACTGTCTCGGTTGGTTCGATCATCAGAGCTTCATCAACAATCAGAGGGAAGTACACAGTAGGGGCGTGGATTCCGAAGTCAAGCAGTCTCTTCGAGATGTGAGCGGCTGTGACCCCTGTCTCGCGTGACATCTTGGCGGCGCTCAACACGAATTCATGTTTCCTCAGCTTGTCTGCGTATGGCAGCTCGAGACCGCGTATCTTGCTGAGTTTCTTGGCGAGGTAGTTCGCGTTCAGAACAGAGACATCTGCCACTTTCGTGAGTCCGTCTTGCCCCATCATCGATATGTAGGCGTAGGCGCGGACCAGTACAGATGAGTTTCCCCAATAACCTCTGACTTTGCCGATGCTGTCTGGCCGGTCGAAGTCCAGATAGTATTTGCCGCCTGCACACTCGACGGTCGGAATGGGCAGGAATCTCTCAAGTTCTTTCGTGACGGCAACTGGGCCGGAGCCGGGTCCTCCGCCTCCATGCGGGGTGGCGAATGTCTTGTGGATGTTTATGTGGACTATGTCAAATCCCATTCGACCAGGCTTTGCCTTCCCGAGCATGGCGTTCAAGTTAGCTCCGTCGTAGTACAGGAGACCGCCGTCTTCGTGAACGAGCCGTGCTATCTCCAGTATGTCTGCTTCGAATATCCCGAGCGTATTGGGGTTCGTGAGCATTAGGCCAGCCGTTCTGGGCGAGAGAGAGGAACGAAGAGCTCTGACATCTACGCACCCATCTTCTCCTGAGGGTATCACGACGACCTTGAAGCCCGCCATCGCTGCACTTGCCGGATTTGTCCCGTGAGCAGAATCAGGTACGATCAGCTCGTCCCTCTTTTCCAAGTCTCCGTTCTTCTTGTGGTAGGCTCTCATGATCATGGCGCCGGTGAATTCTCCGTGGGCGCCTGCTGCAGGTTGCAGCGAGACTTTGCTCAGCCCGACTATCTCGGTAAGCCACTGTGACAGCTCGTAGAAGATTCGCAGGATACCCTGTACTGACCCATTGTCTTGGAGAGGATGCAATTCCTGCAGCTTCGTGGTTGCGACGACGCGATCCAGTATCTTCGGGTTGTATTTCATTGTGCAGCTTCCGAGCGGGTAGATCCCGAGATCAACTCCATAGTTCTCCTGTGACAGGCGAATGTAGTGCCGGACGACCTCTGTCTCTGAGAGTTCTGGCAGTCTCGGAGGTCTTTGCCGAAGCAGTTCGGAAGGAATGCCTGTCGTATAGGCCTCGACGTCCGGGAGGGAGAAGCCGACCTTCCCCTCTGAGGATCTTTCGATGATGAGTGGCTCTTCCCACCGTGCTTGTCTGTATGGCATCATTGTCCCTCCAAGATGGCTTTCATCGCCTCCACGAGGCGGTCGATGCTTTCGCGCGTATGCGTTTCTGTCACACAGTAGAGTGCTGATTGGCCAAGCTCAGGGAACTGGTCGTGAAGACAGTTTCCTCCTTGGATGCCTCTCTGCAGAAGCGCGGCATTCACATCCGAACAGGTGAGCCTGACGCCGTCGAAGCCGATGGCGAATTCCTTGAAATGCTGGGCATCAAAGATCGGCACCTTCAGGCCATTCAGCTTCCCCAACTCTCGCATGGCATAGTTCGAATTGGCCAGTATGGTCTTGCAGAGCCTCTCGAGTCCCCGTGGTCCCATCAATGCCAAGTAGGTTGCAGCGGCAACTGCACACAGCGCCTCATTGGTGCATATGTTTGAGACCGCTTTCTCTCGCCTGATGTGTTGCTCCCTTGTTTGCAGAACCATGGTGAAGGCCTTCGACTTGCCGTCCTTCGTTGTTGTCATGCCTATCAGGCGGCCTGGCATCTGTCGAAGCAACCGATCGCCTCTACAGGCGAAGAGCCCAAGCAGAGGTCCGCCGTAGTTCATGTGATTTCCGAGAGGCTGCCCCTCTCCAACTGCGATGTCGGCATTCAGCTCTCCAGGCGATGCAAAGAGGCCAAGAGACAATGGATCCACGCCAACGACGAACATTGCTCCCTTCTCGTGCGCGATCTCGCCGATCCGTCTCGCATTTGGTTCAAGGAGGCCGAGGTATGACGGGTTCTCGATGTAGACGCCTGCGGCCTTCGAGCTGACTTTCCTCTGCAGTTCGTCCTGCAGAATCGTCCCTGTTCTTCTGTCGCCCTCGACTTCCACTATCTTGATTCCCGCAGGCTCACAGAATGTCTTCAGAGTACCGAGTCTGTCGGGCTGCATGAAGTGAGGCACTAGGAACTCGTTTCGACCAGTTACTCGGGAGGCCATTCTGGCTGCTTCGCCGAGTGCCGTTGCCCAATCATACAGTGAGCTGTTTGCGAATTCCATTTCCATGAGCTCTGCAACCATGCTCTGGTATTCGAAGAGGGATTGGAGCATGCCCTGCGAGATCTCGGGTTGGTATGGGGTGTAGGACGTGATGAATTCGGACCGTGAGACAATCTCATCGACCGCTGCGGGAACATAGTGAGGCCAGACGCCTCCGCCTAAGAAGGAGATGACATCTCTGGTTGAGATGTTCTTGGACAGCAAGCCTGACACCTGCACGCCAGTTTCCATCTCAGATCTCGAGCCAGGCAGTCGTAGTGTCGAGTCTTTCCTGATTGATTCCGGGATATCAGCAAAGAGCGCCTCGATGTCTCGGATTCCTATCTCTCGCAGCATCTCTTCCATGACTCTTGGGGCGCTATTGGGGATGTACGGATGTGCTTCGCTCATCGGTCATCAATTGGACCTGTGCAAGTTGCCTTGGAACCAAACTAATATCTTACTGTGCCAAGACGACACGGACTGGGAAAGCCCTTCTTGCCCTCGCTTGGCGGTTACGGTGCCCCTCTTCTCAACGATGGCTCGCCGAGTTTGATTCCATCGTCTAAACGCCTCATTCGAGATGACAGATGGGGCGATGGCCGCGACCACTAAGCACGAGATCCTCGCAGGCGCGGCAGTCAAGGAACTCGTCATACTCTCTGATGACGGACCACGCTGCCAATGCGAGACCGCACGTTCCCGGTGACGTAGCCTAAGTCCTATTGAAGGTAAGTGTCGAAATATGTTGGAGAAGGTTCCTTACTACTTCAGGAAGGCTGGCCTCTCTAAGCTTGTGTCACTTTGGCAAAGAAGGCCTGTGGTTCGGGAACCGTCTCACTGTTGACCACAATCATTCCGTAGAAGTCGCATTCTGGGTTTGGGTATACCTCAAACATCTACTCACATATCAGAGTCCTTCACCTCGCCTCCACCGGAACTCCTATTAGCCACGTACGAATCCGACCTTCTGGAACTGACTTGAGCGAGTCCTTGTCTGTGCCAAGATCCGTCCTGAAAGAACTTCAGGAACACGCACGCGAGATAGAGGAAATCATTGTAACCCTTGAGGAGCTTGCTGATCAGGAGGGAATGCGCAGGATTAGGAGTAGCCTGAAGGAGTACGAACAAGGCGAATTCGTAGTCGTCGAAGACCCGAAGAAGATCGGGTCGCTACTTGAGGATTAGATGATGGTGGAGTAGCGCTTTCGGAGCGCGCCTACCAAACACTTTCTGAGGGAGCTCAAGAAGCTTCCGGCTGAGATAAGAGCGAGGGTTCTACTCGCAACCGTGGAAATAACGTCCAACCCGTACGCAGGCGTCAGGCTGAGAGGAGAACTAGGCGGTCTTCTTCGATGGAGAACCGGCGACTACAGAATAATCTGCAAAATAGATGAAGAGAGAAGCCTAGTAGTCTTGCTTGACGTAGGGCCCAGAGAATCTGTCTATGGCTGAACATTTCCTCTCTCATTCGCCTTCGCGTTTGGAGCCATCCGAGAGATGTCCAGAATGGCCGTCGTCCCAGGCTTGTGCCGATCAGACACACGCGCGTTGCGCATCAGAGCCAAGATAGACCCGTACCTGATGGGAGAGCGACATGAAAGTACCTGTTGGGCTTCCCCTCAATCTCCGCATTTACAATCATTCTTGTATGGCTATTCAGAGTTTGGTTTGGAAA
>Ga0208047_1000426_pt1 | contig 15742 bp, 14 predicted proteins | sample Kivu_220m_FD_184162 | JGI IMG/M metagenome (GOLD analysis project Ga0208047, IMG submission 184162) | Freshwater microbial communities from Lake Kivu, Western Province, Rwanda to study Microbial Dark Matter (Phase II) - Kivu_220m (SPAdes)... | ecosystem: Environmental > Aquatic > Freshwater >...
TTCTATATAGTCAAACCCGGCTTTCTTTACAGATTCAAGTTCTGAAGGTTCTATATTTTCATATCCTTCAAATATAATTGTACTTATACCCAAAAGCATGCTTGCTATTTTAACATTTTTAAAAAATTTTCAAGCGAAAAACCCAAAAATTTTTTAAAAAATTTTAAAAAAATTTCTTGACAATAATTCTAAAATATATAAAATATAAAAATGAACCGATTCACTGAAACGGTTCACGATAAATATTACAACTTTTTATAATTTAAAAAAACAAAAGATATTAAAAATAAAAATAATATGGCAACAATAAAAGAAGTGGCAAAAAGTGCAGGCGTATCAGTTGGGACAGTATCAAATGTCCTGAATGGCCTCGGCACAGTGTCTGAAACAAATAGAGGTAAAGTGGAAAATGCAATAAAGAGTTTAAATTTCAGGCCAAGTAGAATTGCAGCGAGCCTTTCAAGAAAACAGACTGGAAACATCGGAGTAATAGTGCCGGATATATCGAGCCCGTTTTACTCCGACCTTATAAAAGGCATTTCTGAGACACTGGAGAGCAATGGTTACAATATTTTCCTTTCAGGTTCAAATGATAATCCTGAAAAAGAAACAAAGCTTATTAATGACCTGATGGCACAATGGGTAGACGGCATAATTATAGTGCCTGTTTATGCAAGAGAAACCGACCCCGCAATACTGGCCGAAAGCAATGTCCCGGTTGTTCTTGTGAACAGGGAAATAAAAGGATTAAGCCTGGATATTGTGGTTTTTAATAATTTTGCAGGCGCTTATGAGACAACAAATTACCTTATTGCCAATAACCATAAAAAGATAGCTATATTATCGGGGCCGAAATATTCAAGGTCTTTTGAAGACAGGTTCCTGGGATGGAAAGAAGCAATGGAAGAGCATGGATTATATGACGAATCTCTTGTATTTGCTGATGAGTATTCAGTTGAATCCGGCTACCGGGCAATGAAAAAGGCTCTCGGCAGGCTCAAGGAAATCGATGCAGTATTTGCATCAAGCGACCTTATTGCACTTGGCGCAATCAGTGCAATCAGGGAAAGCGGCCTGCACATCCCGGATGAGATATCCATTACAGGTTTCGGGGACATTTATCTCAGTAAATATCTTGAACCGTCACTGACTACTATCAAAAGGCCTTTTTATAATATAGGCAAAACAGCAGTGTCTATGCTTATGGAAAGGATGACCCGCATTAAAGCAGGCGAAGACTTCAGGGAAAAACCTGTAAGAATCGTGCTTGAGGGCAGCCTGGAAATAAGAAACTCTGTAAAAACCAAAAAAATTTAAATTGGAGGTGAAAATAATGAAGGCAAAAGTAAAAGAAACAGCAATATCTTTATTGCTTAACTTCTGGCTCATACCTTTTACAGGTATTATTGTATTACTGGCAACACTTGTAAAATAAATAAGTGAGGTAATTCAAAAATGAATGGTTACAAATTGGGTGCCGCAGTTTTAAAGATTTTTTAAATCAATAAAACAGCCAGCACCCGGTTGTTTTTTAAGCCTTAAAATATGATTTTTTTCTAATCTTCAAAAAAAGTAACTTCTATGCCCCCTATTCCCACTTCCTTCCGGCTGGCACCCGGCGCAGCCATTAAATTTTTATATTTAACAGGAATACAGGTAAATAAAGGACAATATTTGTAAATATTGTATCAGAATATAGGAAATGCACAGCACTGCTGGGTAAACTTAAAATCAATGCCATTTTCTATCGCAAAATCAACGGTTCTTTCAGAAGGAAATGCAATGGCATCAACACCCCTTTTTAAAAGCTCTATCTCAAGTTCTTCATTAGCGGGACCAGGCGGCCTGGCGCAACCAAGTGTCAATGGCACATATGGCATTATTTTTTTTGCATATTCAAATAATTTGATAACATCCCTTGATAAAACTTCAGAGTAGCCGGTTCTGTGGCTTTTTGATAATTTTTTTTCAATTGCAAATACAAGGCAATCTGCACCTGTTTTTGCAATCTCATCGATAGAAACAAACTCCCCTCTTATGTCTGCCATGCTCCCGAGCCCGAGAATAAGGTGCGGAGCTACTTTAATTCCTGAGTTTTTTATTTTTTTTAAATTAGTATAGAAATCCTGTGGGGTAAAACCTTTAAGGTTGTAAACTTCTTCAATAGAATGCTGCTCAGAAAAAATATTTACAAGCACACCATCAATGCTTGAGTCCCTGATTAGTTTTATTTCTTCATCATTTACAAAACCAAGGTGAATAAAAACCCTGATTTTTTCTTTCATTAATGATTTAAGCTCTGCTACCTCTTTCATCACATTCGAGTCTAGAGGGAGCCTGCCGTACCTGTCAAATCCTCCGCTTACCAGAATACCCTTTACAGTATCCTGTCCGAAGCTATTGATTATATCCTGGAACCTGTTTGGTTTAATTTCCGGGTTAATTTCTGATTTGGTTTCTATTTCTGATCTGATGCCTGATTTATTGTTGCTTTTAAACTGCGGGAAATTGTTTATATCGACCATGTCCTTAAGCAGCAGAGCTTTGCAGTGGCTGCACATCAACTGGCATTTCGCTCCTGTAAGGCTGATATTAATGAAGCTGTTAGGGCTGTTTTTATAATGCCTGTTTATATAGACTTTTGAGCCCGGCACTGAAAAAATTATGATATTCATCTGGTTATGGATAAAACCTGGTTTTTTATAATCTCTTTATCCTTCTGCGTCGGCATATAAGGATAATTCCTGAATACTTCAGAGGGCCTCTCATTTGCAAAGGGCCTGTTGCATGCGGATATTAAAGGGTTATCGCTGCACTGGCAGCCTGAAGTCATGAAAGCATATCCTTCATCAATTACGCTGCCTGTATCATAATCAAATGATACTATTTCTCCCCTGCCATTAAAAACAATGCGGGAAATATCAAGATTTTTTTCATTAATAAGATATCTTGCAATCTGTATTTTCCTGTAGGAATAAAGTCCGGGCCTGTCCAGATCCTCGAGCCTGCTCCCTGCTTCAGGATAAAAAGAAAAAAGATGGGTTTTTGCCCCTATTAAATGTGCCCTGTATATTGTCTCGACTGCTTCTCTTTCCGTCTCGCCAAGTCCTGCCATAAGGTGTATGCCTGCCATATAGCGGCCAAATACTTCAACTGACCACTCAAGGACCTTCCAGTATTTCTCCCAGCAATGCGGGCCCCTTACCCCTGCTCCCCTGTATTTTTCAAATAATTTCTCTGTTGCTGCATCAATTGCCACTCCTGTCATTTCTGCTCCGCTATCCTTGAATTGTTTAAGTACAGAAGGTGATTTTATAAGGGTTGGCGTAATGAGCAAGCTTACAGGAAGCTTGCAGGCGGATTTTATCTTTTCAGTAATAAAAACAGTATCTTTTATTGCACTTCCGTGTGTAATCATTGAAATGCAGACTCTTTTAAAATCGTCCTGCTTTGCCCTTAGCGCCTCCAGAACATCATCAAGCTTATATACCGGCCATCTGACCCTGATAAAAGTCTTTTTATCTTTAACCTGCCCGTTACCGGCCCCTGTTTTGCTGGCAGCATTATGGCCTGACACAGAAATGCCGCAATAGGCACACTTCCCTGTGCAGCCCTTATCATAAGTCAATAAAAGGTTAAGGCCGGTCAGTTTTACAGGTTCTTTAAAGCTTCCTGCTTCAAATCCTAACGATATTGCTGCAGCAAGGCTTGTTTGTATGTATTCAGGACTGTTCCTGTTTTCCATTATTTACCCTTGATTTTGAAAAAAGCTGGCAATAATATACACTATTGGACATCAATTTTAAAGACAGGCAATAAAATGGCAGTGATATATATTGGCTAAAAAAAATAAAATCAGGGTAATTGATACAGGGCCATTGAGCGCAGCTGAGAATATGGCGCTTGATGAGGCAATACTTGAGGCGCGCGAGGAAGATGCGGTACCGGATACAATAAGGTTTTTAAGTTTTGAACCTCACTGTGCGCTTGTCGGTTATTTCCAGGATGTCGAAAATGAAATAAGGAAACAATACTGCAAAAAAGAAGGCATAGATATTAACAGGCGTATTACCGGCGGAGGCAGCCTTTACTGGGGCACCCGTGATATAGGCTGGGAAATATTTGCATCTTCTGGGCGCTTTTCCTCAAGAATATCAGGAATTGAAGATTATTACAGCCTTTTCTGCAGTGCAGCAGCAAAAGGCATTAATAAATTCGGTTTAACCGCAGCATTCAGGCCAAGAAACGACATCGAAGTTAACGGAAGGAAAATATCGGGCTCAGGAGGCACATCACTTAAGACCTGTTTTATGTTCCAGGGAACACTTCTTGTAGATATAGACCTTGAAGTCATGCTAAGGGCTCTCAGGGTGCCTGTAGAAAAGCTCAAATACAGCGAGATGAATTCTCTGAAAGAAAGGGTCACATGGCTGAGCCGTGAAATCGGGCACTGCCCTTCACGGGATGACATAATAAAAAACTTAATAGATGGTTTTTCTTCTCATCTTGAGACAGGCTATTATGTGGACGAGCTTTCAAAACGCGAAAAGGAGATTTTCAGAAGTAAAATAAAATATTTTTCAAGCAGGGAGCATATTTACAGGGTAAAAGAGAAAAAAAACATATATACTTTAAAATCAATAGTCAAATCAGGTGCAGGAATACTAAAAGCTTCAATAACCGTTGACAGCAGCCGCAATGTCCTGAAATCTGCACTTTTTACAGGTGATTTCTTTATATATCCGGGCAAGGCAATATTTGACCTTGAATCGGCATTAAAAAATACCGGGATAAACCGCCAAAAAATACAATTGTTTATAGATGATTTTTTCAAAAACTATCCCCATAAGATCGAGGGGCTTTCAGGCAGCTCCATATACCGGGCAGTTCTGGCAGCGCTTGAAAAGCTTGAATACAGGAAATTCAAAATCCCTTTAAAATATACAAATGATATTTTCATTATAGAAAGCAGCGCAAATCCATATGCAAAACTTGAGCCGGACAAAAAAATAGATTGTTTTCTCCTGCCTTACTGTGCAAAACTTCCTGGATGCAGCTTCAGGTTCACACAGGGTTGCAGCATCTGCGGCAAATGCAGCATCGGGGAAGTAACAGAGATCCTTGACAGCTATGGCATTTCTACTATTTCAATTACAAGCTATGAACACCTTGAAGAGACACTTACAGAACTTAAAAACAGCGGCACAGGTTTTTTTTGCGGATGCTGCTGCGAGCCTTTCTATATAAAACACAAACAGGATTTTGAAAGGATAGGACTTTCGGGAATACTCATTAATATTGATAACAACACATGTTATGACCTCGGAAAAGAAAAGGAAGCGCATCTTGGAAACTTTGAGGGCTTCACTCAATTAAAGGTCCCGCTTATAAAAAAAATATTGAATATTTTTAACGGTCCCGGCAAAAATAAACAGGGTCCAATCAATAAAAAACCCATATATATGCAGGTAAGAAATACCAGATAAATATAAGCAAATAAAATGGCCAGAGACATGAATGGAAATGATATATACAATAAGATATTTGACGCCGTTGTAATAGGCTGCGGGCCCGCAGGGGCAAGCCTTGCGTACTTCCTTTCAAAAAAGAAGTTAGATGTCCTGCTGGTCGAAAAAAAAAGAAATATTGATATGCCTGTAAGATGTGCAGAATTTGTACCTGCAAACATTGCATTACTTTTTGACTTCAAGATCTCAGGAATCAATAACCGGACTGACTGTTTAGAGACATTTATTTACAGCGGTAAAGATAAAGTATTTAAATTTGAAGCAGCTACAGAGGCACCGGGATTTATCCTTGACAGGCAGGTTTTTACGCAAAACCTGGCAGAAAGGTTTTGCAGCATGGGAGGGCTTCTGTTGAAGGGCACGAAAGCCATAACTATAAATACCTTTTCTCCAGGAACAATCGATAAAACCGGCAGTGCCAAAATAAACTCTGCCGGTAACTGCATTGGACGCATCCCGGACCAGTTATTTGAAATAGGGCTCTCAAAATCAGGTAATAGTGCTCCAAATACAGTAAAGGCATCAACAGTCATATATTCTACAGGCCCCCTAGTGCCAAAAAAAATCCCTCCAGCAAAAAACAGCAGCAGCATATATGAAAAATATGAAGCTTTAGCCGGGGAAAAAGAAAGAGAATTCATGTATGCAATGGCCCAGAATCTTGATGTTTTACCATCTGAGCCGACTGTAAACAGGATTTTTTTTGCCCCCTATATTTATGGAGGATATGGCTGGGTTTTTCCAAAATCCCAAAGCTTGAATATAGGGATTGGCACTGCTTTTCCCACAGGGTTAAAAGATTGCCTTGAAACATTCAAAAGACAGCTTATTAAATCTGGGTTGCTGCATCTAAAAAAAGGAAGTTCAAATAGTAAAAGTAACAATTATTTCAAGGTAAATTCTACTGTAACTGGCCTTGCCCCGGTTTCCGGAATAATCAGCAGGCCGGCTGCAGAGGAAGGTCTGGTTACAGTTGGAGATGCAGCGGGCCTCTGCAATCCTGTCACAGGAGCCGGCATTTATAATGCCGTATGCTCGGCAAAAATTGCTGCTGAAAAAATCTTTTTATCCTTCCAAAAAAAAGACAGGGCGATTCTTCTTGATATAAACGAGGAATATGAAAAAATGTTTTCTGTATCAATCGGGCGCGCATTAAAAAAACGGGATTACATGCTTAAAAACTGGCAAAACAGCACTGTGCCATTTGATGAAGTCATAAAGAAGTCATGGATCGCATTCAGGGATTACTGGAAGTAGCTACTGCTTTTCAAGTTCGGTATAAACCATGGCGAGCTTTTCCTGTATTATTGCATAATCCCTCGGATATATGTCAACAGTAAATATCTCCAGCGCTTCTTCAATAGCTTCCCTGGAATAACCATAGAGTTCTTCTTTGCCGGCCTCTGCCATTTTCAAAAACACAGTAGCAATATTTATTTTTATGGCTCCATAATCATAAGGATACTTTTCGGCGGTAAATATACCAAGCGCATTTTCATAAGAAGATTGGGCACTTAAAAGATCACCAGGGCTATTATTGATTGAATACAGGGATTCATAAGCCAGTGCAATATTAAGCTGGATAGAAGCATAATCCCGGGGATAATTTTCTATTGTAAATTCTTTTAATGCCTCCTGGTACTGGCCAAGAGCCTTGATGAGGTAATTGGCAGGGTCTTCTATTTCTGAAAAACCGGCGTATGCATTTGCAAGGTTAAGCTTTACAATTGCCAGTTCATAATGGTACTCTGGCGACTTAAAGAATTCCCCCGCCTGGATATAACACTCTATTGCTTTTTGCAGATACAGCTTCTTGTCGCTTATCTCTGAAAGGCTCTCATAATTTATCCCCAGGTTCATTTTAGTTTTTGCATATTCAAAAGGATAATCCTTCTCATTATATACTTTAAGCGCCTCCTCATTTGCAGTAACAGCACTCTCGAGATAATTTTGCTTGTCCCTTATCTCTGATATTGCAAGGAACGCATTTGCAAGATAGCCGTTTGTCTTTGCGTATTCCTCGGGATATTTGTCAACTGTAAATATTGATGCAGCCTCTCCAATCGAAGCTATGGCTTTTTTAAAATAATCTTCACTGTTACTGTCAAATGCCAGGTAATAGTACGAGAGGCCCTCGCCTCTTTTAATTTTTGCATAAAGCTGCGGGCGCTTTTCTTTTGATATGGATACAAGAAGTTCCTGGTATTTTACAAGAGAATCCTGGGGCATGCCTTCTTCGAGCAGCTGGTCCGCATAAGCAATCGAGGTTTCGAGTTTTGAGGTCTCAATTCTTTCCTCTCTTATGCTGAAATAATATGTGGCTACAAATGAAAGTATGGCACCGCCTATAAGGCCTATTATTGTCAGGAAAAGCGGGCCATTGTACCATTTCCTCTTTGCTTTTTTAGCCATGAAAACTGATTGAACGCTGACTTATTATAATTACCGCTTCCGGGCCATTTCGGGCTAAACGGCACAATCAAAGACCGGCTTTAAATATATCATTTTAATATGATTAAGTTAATACATAAATCAAAGGACCGCATCTAAAAATGCTTTTGCCCTCGGGTGTTGGGGATTGTCAAAAATATCAGCAGCCCTTCCCTCTTCAAGTATCTGGCCCTCGTCCATAAAAATCAGGTGTGAGCCAACTTCCCTGGCAAAGCCCATTTCATGTGTGACCACAAGCATTGTCATGCCGCTTTTTGCCAGGTCCTTCATTACATCAAGGACTTCCTTTACAAGTTCAGGGTCAAGCGCAGAAGTAACTTCATCAAAAAGCATGGCTTCCGGGTTCATTGCAAGTGCCCTGGCTATTGCTACTCTCTGTTTCTGGCCGCCTGAGAGCTGGTTTGGATATACGTCTATCTTGTCTTTAAGCCCGACTTTTATAAGAAGTTCGACTCCCCTTTTTTTTGCCTCATCTTTTTTCATCTTAAGTACCTGCAAGGGCGCTATTGTGACATTTCCCAGGGCGGTCATATGGGGAAAAAGATTAAAACTCTGGAAAACCATCCCGAGCCGTTGCCTTACAAGGTTTTTGTTTACTTTTTTTGCAGTTATGTCTTCTCCATCAAAAAAAATCTGCCCGGATGTCGGTTTTTCGAGCAAGTTGATGCAGCGCAGAAGCGTGCTCTTGCCTGAGCCGCTGGGGCCTATGATTACCATGACCTCGCCCTTATTTACTTCAAGATTCACACCCTTAAGGACTTCCAGCGTACCGAATTTTTTATGGAGATTAACTATTTTTATCAAATCTTAAACCCCGCTTCTTTTTAATTTACTTTCCATATAACTTACATACCTTGTAAGAGGCAGCGTTATAATCAGGTAAAGTATTGCAGCGGCAGTCAGCGATGAGGGATTAAGTTTCCAGGTCATCATTTCTTTTGCTGTCCTTAAAAGCTCTGAAATAGCAATGACAGAAAGAAGTGACGAATCCTTTATAAGGGCGACAAACTCATTAGTCAGCGGCGGCAATACCCGCTTTATTGTCTGCGGTATTATCACATAACGCATGGCTTTAATATATGACATGCCAAGCGAGCGGGCTGCTTCCATCTGCCCTTTATCTATTGATTCTATTCCGGCCCTGAAGATTTCTGTAACATATGCGCCGCTATTTATTGAAAGAGCCGCAATCCCTGCAATTGGGGCCGGAAGGTTTATGCCTATATAAGGCAGGGCGTAATAAATAAAAATTATCTGCATAAGCAGAGGGGTTCCGCGGAAAAGGTCGACATACACAATTGCAAGATGGTTTAAAACCTTAATCCTTGTAACCCTTACAATAGAGGTTAACAGACCTATTATAATACCTATGATCTCTGAAGCGGCAGAAAATAGAATAGTAAAAAGCGCACCTTTTAGAAGGTAGGGAAGCACTTCCTTTATCACCGGTAAAGAGAAGTATTTATCTACTAGGTCTGTTAACCCCTGCATTTATATAGTTCCTATTTTTCGCCAAACCATTTGGCATGTATCTCATCATAAGTGCCGTCTTCCTTAATTTCCTTAAGTGCGGCATTTACTGCGGCAAGCAGTTCCGGTGTATCTTTTGCAAATGCAATGCCAAGTTGCTCGTCTGTAGCAATTACAAAACCTACTGCCAGTCCCTTATTATTTTTGGCATATGAATAACCAACATATGAATCTGCAATTACAGCATCTATCCTTTCTGCTTTAAGGTCCTCATAAGCCATAAGGATGTCATCGTAGGTGCTTACTTCCAGGCCTTCTATTTCCCTTGCAACTATTTCACCAGTTGTACCAATCTGCGCCCCTGCTTTTTTGCCGTTAAGCGCCTCTTTGGAATCTATTCCTGAGCCTTCCCTCACTGTTGCGGCCTGGTCAGTCTGATAATATGGCTCTGAAAAATCCATTTCTTTTTTCCTGTCATCTGTAATTGTAATAGAGGAAATGGCCAGGTCATATTTGTGTGATGTCAATGCCGGGAAAAGCCCGTCCCACGCAGCATTCTGGTAATCAAGCTTAAGTCCCAGTTTTTCAGCTATTGCACCCATAAGGTCCACATCAAAACCGACTATTTTATCGCCTTCAATATATTCCATTGGAGGCCATGTGCAGTCGCTTCCGACAGTAAGTACCCCGGGCTTTAATGTTTTAAGGCCGGGATTTTGCCCTGCAGGTTCCTGCTTTACACATGAGACCGCTGAGAAAGATATTGCTGCTATCATTATTAGTACAGCAATTGCAATAAATATCCTGTTTTTCATTAGTTTCCTTTCTTCTTTTCCAAGATTTTACTAAACTTTTATTATAAATATGCACTAAAATCCTGATTAACCAATAAAAATCATCAGTACTGCATATTTTTTGGTATTATACAATAACTTTGCCTCTTTTTAACATAGTTTGGGCCAATTATTAATATAGCTTGTGAACCAGGCATCAGTATTTATCGGGCATATTGCAAAAAAGCACCATAGAAAGTATCATTGGCAATTCAGTAACCAGTGTTATAATGTGAAAAAGGTAATTTTACTGCCACTTGCTGCAAAAAGCCTTTATTAAAGCCTGTCACATCATATTTTAATTGGTGTTACCGGAAATTAAATTAAGGAAGTGAAAATAAAAGTAAATTGGATAAAAACCTTGATAATATAGAAATAAAAGACCTTGGCGAATATATACCGGGCAAATACAACAGTGTAACCCTCAATAAGCTGAAAAAATTTGTTACAGTGCCTTACTATGTAAAATGGTATGCAGGCAGCGAATCAAAAAAAATATTTCCTATGTTCATGCAGGAAATATCTGACCTTAACCCCACAAATTTCCGGATTCCACAGATAGTGACAAGAAACCCGTTTTTTGACCATGCAAGCGTAAAGTACTTTATTGCATTTAAAAATGGCGAACCCGCGGGAAGGGTCATGGCCCATATTGATTATAATTTCAACAAACAGCATGACAACAGATCGGGCTGGTTCGGCCTTTTTGAGTCTATCGAGGACCGGGCAGTTGCAGTAAAACTGCTTGATACGGCCATTTCCCATCTTAAACAAAACGGCTGCGACAATATTATCGGGCCTGCAAAATTTAACGCCACAGGGGAAATTGGCTGCATGATAAGCGGTTTTGAAAACCATCCGTATTACATGGAACCGTACAATGCCCCCTATTACCAGGAATTTATTGAAAACTATGGTTTTGTAAAAGAAAATGACTGGCACTCAATGAACACTGATATAAACCTTATCAGCGGTTATATGGAGAGGATTTTGCGGCTTGAAGAAAAAATTGCAGATACGAGGCGTGAACTGAGCAATAATAATGGTTTTGTTATAAGAAATGTTGATTTTGCAAACCTTGGAAATGAGATAAAGATAATCAGGGAACTGTATAATGAAATCTGGAATGCAGGGAACCATCCCCAGCAGACAGAGCTTACTGAAAAAGAATTTGATGTACTTGCTATGGGCATACGGGCAATAGCTCTTGAAGATCTTTTATTTATTGTGGAAAAAGACAAAAAACCTGTGGGCGTCTCAATCAGCCTTCCGGATGTTAACGAGATAATCGAGGAATATGATTCAGGATACAAAAAGCGTAATAATGATAGTAAAAAAAATTATATGCCATCTTCAAATTTTTTAAATTTAAGGGACCTTAAAAGAGATATAGATATTTTTAATATTGTAAAATCAAGGCTCAAATCAAAGAAGTTTTATGGCACAAGGATACTTATACTTGGCGTAAAAGAGGAATTCAGGAAAACCGGGATAGACTCAAAACTTTACTTCCAGACTTTTAAAAGAGGAAAAGAACTCGGGTTTACACATGGCTCCGGCTCCCAGCTTGCAGATATAAATGTAGACATTCTTAACCCTCTCTTTAAAATGGGTAAAATGTCCATGACCTGGAGAGTTTACAGCAAAAAAATCCAGTAATCTTTACTTTTAGAAATCGATGGCCTCGGGGTCCGATGGCAAAAAAACTCTTTGCCATTCATTTTGATGAAGGTCAAAATCAGCTATTTTTCCAATAGGCAGAATAAGATACCTTCCTTCTGCTGCAACTGCAGTTTCCCCATCCGGAAGCAGTATCTCACCACAACCTTCAAAGACCCTGTTTTTAATTGAGGTTATCCTGCCGACTACTTTTATTTCTTGATTTAAAGGGATGGGCTTTTTATATTTGACATTGATTTCAAGGGTCACTCCCCATACATCTTCTTCTTTTCCGATTGTTATTGCCCTTCCTATGGTCTCATCCAGGATAGCTGCTGCAATGCCCCCATGGAGCCTGCCGGGATAGCCCTGGTGCTTGTCGCATGGTTTAAAGATGGCCACATTCCGGTTATCTTCAGTTTCATAGAAATGTGCTTTGAGCCCGAAGTTATTTTTTAACCCGCACACAAAACACATCTTTGAATTGTGCTGCTTTCGCAAAACCCTGTGATTCAATTCCTACTTATCTCCGAGAATTGAATTGACCCGGGCTAGAAGCTCTTTTGGTGAAACAGGCTTATCAATGAATGCATTTACCGGCAGCCATTCCGGATCGACATCCTGGCTGGAGAATTGCCCGACATATATTCCCCTTTCATTTATTGCTGAAAGCATTATTATGGGAACGCCGGACAGGCCTGGCTCGCTCTTGATTTCCCTGGCAATATCAAAACCTGCAGAACTGTTTTCGGGAAACATAACATCAAGTATTATAAGGTCGGGCCCGAATTTTTTAACTCTATTTGCCGCATCTTCATCATTGTATTGTGCAGCAACTTCATACCCGTTTGATTTAAGGACCATTGAAATAGACTCTACAATATCCCTGTCATCATCAATAATATAGATTTTTTTCATTTTGCCCCCGCCTTTTTACATTTTTATATGCCAGTTTAATATTCCGGAACAATTAAATGTTCATAGAATCTGTTTCTCATTGTACAATATCACTATATTAAAAATAAAGGGGAAAAGATGAATGAAGGTGTAATAGCATTAATAGGTGCAGGTAACGGGGGCCTTGCCCTTCTTAAGGTTTTACTTGATATCCCCGGAGTTAAAATAAAATATGTTTGCGATATAAACCCTGGCGCAGCGGGTGTATTATTTGCAAAACAGCATAATATAAAGTATATAGCCGATTACAAAGAAGTGCTTTCTGACAGCGAAGTCAACCTTATATTTGAAGCCACCGGCAGAATCAGTATATTTGAAGACTTAAGCGTTAAAAAACCGCATGAAATAAGCCTCATCGGAGCAGAAGGTTCAAGAATCATATATAACCTGCTTGATGCATATAATGAAATGAATATGGACCTCAATGAGTATAAAAATAACCTTGAGCAGAAAATAATAGAGCGCACAGAAGAGCTTGAAAGGGCAAATGCAGAGCTCGAAAAGGAAATGCTTGCTTATGAAAAACTGAGCCGAAAGCTCCAGGAAGCAAATGAAGAAAAAACAAAATATCTTCTATATGCAACTCACCAACTCAAGGCCCCTTTTGCAGCTATCCAGAGCTATGTAGACATAATGCTTGAAGGCTATACCGGTGTTTTAAACCAGAAAACAAGAGATATAGTGCTGAAGATAAGAGAAAGATGCGAGATGCTTACAAATGTCATAAAAGAAATGCTTGAGCTTGCAAGATTAAAGTCAAGAGAAGAAGGCGAACCGGGTTTTGAAAAACTGGATCTTATTAATATACTTTCATCTTCAGTTCAAAGGTGCCAGGTAATCGCCCAGGTAAAAGACATAAAAATAGACTTTAAACCCGTACTTGAATCTTACTGCATTATGGGAAATGCCAAGCAGGTAGACATATTATTTACGGTGCTTCTTGAAAATGCTATAAATTATTCTCCCCCCGGTACAGAAATAAACATTATAATAAATAAGATTCAAGCATCGCAGGTAACCATTGCAATAAAAGATCATGGAATTGGCATACCGGAAAAAAACATGAACATGATTTTCAATGAATTTTTCAGGTCAAATAATGCAGTCGAGTTTCACAATAATGGTACGGGGCTTGGCCTTTCGATAGCCAAGGAAATCGCGCAGATACACAACACAAACATACAGGTCGAAAGCGCTCTTGGAAAAGGCTCAACTTTTTCAGTTATGTTCCGGCTGGTTTAAATTGCAGCTTTAATTTAATTTTGGGTCCTGTTCATTATAGCTGCTTTCAAACTGGCTGTAATAAAGGTTTGCGTAAAAACCGCCTTTCTTTAAAAGTTCGCTGTGTGTTCCCTGCTCCACTATGTCGCCCTCATTCATAACAAGAATAAGGTCAGCGTTGCGGATGGTGCTCAGCCTGTGGGCGATTATAAAGCTTGTCCTTCCCTTCATAAGCTCATCCATTACCTTCTGTATAAGTATTTCAGTTCGTGTATCAACAGAGCTTGTGGCCTCATCAAGTATAAGTATCCTTGGATCAGAAAGGATAGCCCTGGCAATCGTGATAAGCTGTTTCTGTCCCTGCGATATATTTGAAGTCTCCTCATTTAACTCATGGTTGTAACCGTTGGGCAGAGCATGTATGAAGTGGTCTATATTTGCAACTTTTGCACTATTTATAACTGCTTCATCAGCAGCGCTCAGGTTGCCGTACCTTATATTCTCCATAATTGTATCGTTATAGAGCCATGTGTCCTGAAGGACCATTCCGAATATTGAACGCAGGTCGTTTCGCCTGAATTGTCTTATATTGTGCCCGTCTATATATATGCCGCCATTATTTACATCATAAAAGCGCATAAGCAGCTTGACCATTGTTGTTTTTCCTGCTCCTGTGGGCCCTACAATTGCAATCTTCTGGCCGGGTTTTACGGTTGCGGAAAAATCCCTGATTATTATCCTGTCCGGATTATACCCGAAATGTACATTTTTAAACTCCACATGCCCCGAAACCTCTTCCAGGACTACAGGATTTAAAGTATCCGGCTCTTCTTCTTTTTCAGCTAAAAACTCAAATACACGTTCGGCAGAAGCAGCTGTCTGCTGCAGGACATTGGATATATTTGCAAGCTGTGATATAGGCTGTGTAAAGCTGCGCACATAAAGGATAAAGGCCAATATATCGCCGACTGCCATGCTGCCCCTTATTGCCAGCCATCCTCCGATAACCGCAACAGCAACATAGCCTAAATTGCCGATAAAGAATGTTATGGGCATCATCATCCCTGAAAGAAACTGTGATTTCCATGCTGCACCATACAGAACATTATTATACTCATCAAATTTACGGCTGCTTTTTTCTTCACCGTTAAAGGCTCTCATGACATTATGCCCGCCGTATATCTCTTCGACATGCCCGTTCACGTGCCCGAGATAATCCTGCTGCTGCTTAAAGAATCTTTGTGAGCGCCTTATTACAACCATAATCAGGCCGAATGATATCGGTACAATAAGCATTGCCACAAGCGTCATTATCCAGCTTATTGTAAACATCATGATAAGGACGCCTATAACAGTAGTTACCGAGGTTATTATCTGTGAAAGGCTCTGATTTAAAGTCTGGCTAATCGTGTCCACATCATTTGTAACTCGAGAAAGCACTTCCCCATAATTTGTGCCGTCAAAATATTTTAAGGGCATGCGGTTGATTTTTTCGGAAATGTCTTTTCTTAACCTGTAGGTTATTTTCATTGACACCCCGGACATTATCCAGCCCTGTATATAGGAAAATACTGCAGCAATAAGGTAGAGCCCAAGGGCAAGTACCATTATGTTGCCTATATA
>Ga0208047_1000430_pt1 | contig 15682 bp, 13 predicted proteins | sample Kivu_220m_FD_184162 | JGI IMG/M metagenome (GOLD analysis project Ga0208047, IMG submission 184162) | Freshwater microbial communities from Lake Kivu, Western Province, Rwanda to study Microbial Dark Matter (Phase II) - Kivu_220m (SPAdes)... | ecosystem: Environmental > Aquatic > Freshwater >...
TCCCTCCCCCTCGAGCATCCCGCCGAGGACGAGCCTCCCGGGGAGGGGAGCGAGGCTGTCCCCGCCCGTCTCGTAGTCCATCCAGCCGTCGAGCGTGGCGGAGAGGCACACCGGAGCCGCCGCGAGGACGATGATCACCATCATGCGTCTCATCAGTGGATCGCCCCCTCGGGACAGGCCTCGACGCAGCGCAGGCAGAAGTGGCAGAGGGCGGGGTCGATCACCGCGTCGCCGTCGACGACCTCCACGGCGCCGTAGGGGCACACCTCGGCGCACCGGGCGCAGCCGGTGCAGTCGTCCGTGTTCACGACGAGCTGCGTGTTGTCCGCCGGGCCGTCGCAGGCCGCCGCGAGCAGGACCAGGGGGACGAGGAGCGCGAGCAGCCTAGCGGATCGCTTCATAGCTGCACACCCCCATGCAGAAGCCGCAGCCGATGCAGAGCTCCGGGTCGATGTGGGACTTGCCGTCGAGGATCGTGACGGCATCGGTGGGGCAGATGCGCTCGCAGTCCCCGCAGCCGGTACAGCGGGTCCGGTCCACCCTGTAGAGCGCCGTCGCGAGCACGGCGGTGGTCAGGACGAGCAGCAGGAGGACGGCGAGCAGCCTCCCGCGGGTCACTCCCCCATCTCCTGCAGCAGGGTGAGCCCGCCCTCCGCGTCCTCGCCGAAGAGGATCCACGTAGTGGAGGCGTTGGGAGCGAAGATGGCGTTCGTCGGGCAGACGGGCGCGCAGAGACCGCAGGCGATGCAGCGGCCCGGGTCGATCACCGCCCTGCCGTTCGCGTCGAGCTCGATGGCACCCGTCGGGCACTGCCGGATGCAGATCTGGTCGGCGATGCAACGGCCGGGGAGCACGATGAAGGCGGGCGGGATCTGGCAGGAGGTCGCAAACTCCCCGCTCGCCGAGTCCGGGGCAATCCTCGCAAACTCCACGCCCCAGGCGGGATCTTCGGGATCGTACGCGTCCGGGGAGCCCATGACGACAACGTACGCCCAGTCCTCCTGGACCGCGTCCCAGCACAGCTCTCCGCCCAGGCCGCCGGGCGTGAACGTCAGGCCCGCCAGGGCGACGGATGACGATGCGAGGAGCACCGCCGTCGTGGGAAGCCTTCTCATTCCTCCACTACCTCCTTCTTGATGGACCAGAGCCCGTACTCGTGGCACTGGATCCAGCACTGGCCGCAGTTGATGCAGAGATCGTAGTCGATGTGCACCAGCCCGGAATCCTCTCCGGGGGTGTTCCAGTCCGGAGTGTACCAGATGGCGTCGACCGGGCACCCGGGCCCGCAGGAATCGAGCAGGATGAAGCACTCGTAGGCGCAGTCCCCGCACCAGATCTCGTCGTTGGCGTACCGGAGGCGGTAGGTGCTCTCCGTGACGGCGATCTCCGGGGAGGGAGCGCCCGAGTCGCTCATCGCGCGGACACCGAAGTAGTAGGTGCTTCCGAAGCAGCTGTTGGAGATGGCCTGCACCGGACAGACCCGCACGCACTCGCCGCAGGCGGTGCAGAGGGAGATGTCGATAATGGCCTTGCCGTCCACCTGCTGGATGGCGCTCTGGGGACAGGCGGCCACGCACTGGGCGCAGCCGATGCAGGTGTTCCGGTAGACCTCCGGCTGCACCGTCACGAAGGCCGTGACGACGCTGCTGTCGTCCGACATCACGGTGTCGACCGGAAGCGCATGCTCCCAGTTGGCCGCCGAGATCGGCTCCGTGGAGATCCGGATCTCGTACCACGCGGCATCCTCCGCCGCGTTCCACGCGAGCGTGAACTCGGAGTTCTCCCCCTCGACGCTGGCGCCCGGGGTGTATCCCGTCTGCACGGTCAGGCTCGAGGAGAAATCGGGACCCGGGCCCGGGGCCTGCTCCTGCGAGAGGCAGGCCGTGAAGGCCACCGACGCAGTGAGCAGGGCAAGCGCTGCTGCTGGCTTCCTCAATGGTGCTCCTCCATCAGGTCACAATCGTGATCGCATGCTGTGACAGTCAAGTATAACGCTGCTACCGGGGGGGTGTCAGCGCCATTCCACACGGGTGTAGTACGAAAATCCGGTCACGGTTCCCCATCGACCGCCGCTGCCAGTTGCTTGCAGGCATCACGGCACGATGCGATATTCCAGCATCCCCGCGGAGGGGTGCCGGAGTGGTCGATCGGGACGGTCTCGAAAACCGTTGACTCCTTTGGGGTCCGTGGGTTCGAATCCCACCCCCTCCGCCAGCACGCACTTTCAGGGCGATGCCGTCCCACTTGGCGTTGTATCTTCTGTCTGGTCTTGACAATCAACAGAATGCCATTCAGTTATTTGGAGGTGATCTCAAATGAGATAGAGGTGCATCATGGCAATCCAACGTTGTCCTCTGGTCTTCCTCCTCTTCTCCCTTGCTCTTCTACCCGCAACAGCTCCAGCCGATGCTCCTCCTCCCAACACCCTGCCCATCATCGTCCAGAGACCAAACTGGGACGATATCGACACAGAGCTGTTCTGCCTCCTCTCCTGGATGGGATTCGACGGGGTACATCGGGGGGATTACGCCGCCTGGCAGATGGAGGAGGTTCTCGTTCCAGCCGCTCTCGAGACCGGGATGTACCTCAGCCTCGCCCCGGGAGAGATCCTCCAGTGGGGTCACTGGTCCTGGGGTTGGAGCGGTAGAATCTCTGAGCGTTCCTTCAGCAGTGACTCTGCGTACGCCCGGCCCCTTTGGCGGAATACCTTTGTCGCGGAGACACTCTACACGGGACCGGATATTCTGGTGGACCTCCACTCGGCTCATAAGATGGACTCTATCCTCGCCGTTTCAGCCGAGGAAATCGCTGACAACCTCTCCGACTATCGTTGCGTCTGGTTCTATACGGGCTTCAACGAAGCGCCGGCTACACAATGGTGGCGGATGGTCTTCGACTCCACGGATACTGGCTACTACCAGGTGGACGACTACATCCCCAGTATGTTCACACAGTCCCGGGAGAGCCTGTACCGGGCGGACCTGGACACTACGCTCTACCTGCCTACCTTCGAGGAGGTGGACCCCACAGGGGTCCTCTCCTGGCTCAAGTACCAAGTAGAAGCCGAAGACCACTCCCGCACCCTCACCAACACCTTCAGTATCCTGCACACGATCACGGACTGGGCGGGGATATCCAATTACGATCCGGAGCATCGCCAGATTCCTCCGACGTTTGCGGATCAGGTGCAGGCGGTGAGGTCCTTCCTCTCCATGGAGTACCAAGCCAACGGTACACCCCTCCTTCCTGAGCCAGTCGCCAACGCTCCGGACTTCTTCCTGCTCAACTGCTATCCCTTCCGACAGGTGGGACTAGCCTTTCAGGCGGACAGTGCCTACACACCCGCCCTACAGGGTCCGCAGGAGTCCTGGCTGATCGAGCATTTCGAGGAGGGGATGGACTCCACCTTCATCCCGGCCTGGAGATTCGGGCTGGATGAGCACCGGGATGTTGCCGTTCTCTTCAACCCCCAGGCCTTCGGAAGGGTTGGGGGATACGACATGTGGACCCTTGATCAGAGTTCGCTTCCCGATACAGTCTGGCTATTCACATACGGCTCCTACAATTATCGAGTACCTACGCCCCAAGAGTATCTGATGTCCTGCAACGGAGCCCTCCTCCGCCAGGCGAAGGGGTTCTCCCCGCATTGCCTGATGAGTTATTACGAAAACACCGGCTCCGAGGCCGGTCTGCTCGACAACAACAACATCCCCTTCGACGCTCCTTACGAGGATTGGGTCTACCGCAACAGGCTCCGCTCCGATTTCTTCGTCATCCCGCCAGACTCCTACCCTCCCTTCATCGACTCGCCCTATGATTTCGATCCTCTCTACGACCTGCCCACTCGCCCCGTACTTCCCCAGGGAGACCGGGCCACGGAGGTCTATCTGCTGTGGAAGTTCGCGCCCTATGCGAGGCTCTGGAACAGCATGCAGGAGACCAACGCCCAGATCGCCAGGGTGGCGCCGGAGCTTGCCAGATTGTCATGGTGGGACAGCTATGAGGACATCGGGAACATTGCCTACGATGATTCCCCTCTGCCCCTGTACTTCGCGGCGCCCCAGATGAAGCTGTTCGGGGACAGCACGGAGAGCACCGGCTACCTGTTCTACGTGAACCGCTTCTGCCGTGCGGATGACAATCCCTTCGAGATCGTCATCGAGGGGGAGGATCTTCCCGAGGGAGTAGTGTACGGTGACCGGGTGCTGGACCATAGCCGCCGGTTCATCCTGGAGGGGACGGAGAGCCCACGTGGGACCTTCACGTTCCTGGACACGCTGGATGCGGGGCAGGCTAGGCTGGTGCAGTTCTTCGATCCTGAAGAGGGTCTCGACGCGGACATTCGGATCACGAAGCCGGACGTCTGGACCATCGACCCGCTGACCGAGACCGCCACGGGCAGACTTCAGCACACGGCGGGAACCGCGGTGGAGATCGTCGCCCGGTTCTACAACATGGGCACGGAAGGAGCCGAGGATGTGGAAGCCGTGATCTGGGACATCACCGACGAGGAAGCCCCGGATCCCGACACGGTGCTGCTTTCGTTCGAGGGGCTGTCGATGCAGGCGGGGTATTGCAGGAGCTGCGACTACGAGGATGCGGTCTTCACCTGGGAGACGGACACTTCGGACATCGGGACGCACATCCTGGAAGTGCGGACTATTCCCATTACCGGTGAGCCCGACACGACGGACAATCGTGCAAGGGCGGTCTTCCTGATCGAGCCTGCGGACTATGCAACCACGGTGCTGGAGGATCCGTGGGACATGACGGAGGCTTCCCGCTGCACGCTCTCCTGGCATACCTATGACATCCCTATGCTGACCGGGTACTCCACCTTCACGGACTCCGTAAGCGGGATGTTCGAGGGGGTGCTGGACGATCCGAGTGACAGCAATCTTCTCGAGTTGAGGGTCAGCTCAACGGAACGGATCAACACGACGGAGTACCACATGCTTAGCCTGGCGGGGCTGGCGGACGATACCCTTGACATCACCGTGGGATGGATGGATGTCCATTCCACCGTGCACCGTCTGGACATCGGGGAGTCCCTGGGTCCGGACTGGGCGGAGATCGATCCCGTGGACCTCTCGGAGCTCACAGGCTCGGCCTGGGCTGATGCGAATGCACGGCGTGTATGGTTGGAGCTGGATTCGGGTGATGACGATCCGGTCCGTGTCCGACTCGGTTGGGTGAAGCTTACGAACGGAGAGGAGTAAGGCATGAACAGAAAGATGGTCTTAATACTCCCTCTATTTCTTCTGACACAGGCAACCCTGGCGATCGACCCGCCGGGGATCTCCTGGATCAGGACGTATTTCGAGGGATACTATTCCAACTTCACGGAAGTGCGGGAAACCAACGATGGTGGATTCGTCGCTACCGTTGCCACGGCAGTAGTACCTCAGTTTGCTCTGTGCCGATTCAACAGCATGGGTGACACCCTCTGGACTGCTATCTCGGGAAGGTTCAATCAGACCTGCTATTGGGTGGAGGAGCTTTCCAATGGAGACTTCGTCGTCACGGGTCAGAGCAAGGAAACCAGCGGATCGAGTCTCGGGCTGCTCTTGGCTCGGTGCGATTCCGAAGGCGATGAGATATGGAACCACCTTTATGACCTTCCTGAAAGTACGGAGATCGGGTACTGCGTGATTCCCCTCCCCGATGGGGGTTTTGCAGCATGCGGCCTTATCAATCCCGCATCCGGAATGGACCAAGCTTGGGTCCTGCGGACGGACGCGGACGGTGATACCCTCTGGACGAGTCAATGGGGCTGGACTTATAACGACAAGGCGATGCGCATCATTTACGTGGATGGAGGGCTCACGATTCTCATGCAGGGTAGCACCCAGTACACTGCAGGGGGACCACACCTGGTCCGTTACAACATGGACGGCGATCTGCTCTGGGAAACGTCCATCGACGAGCTCGCAGGTGAATACGCGGAGGACATGTGCTACAGCCCGTGGGATGGTGGATATGGGATCGTGACGAGTGGTACGATTTCTCGAAGTCTTGCACATGTGGATGGTCAGGGCAATTTCCTCTGGCGCGTATTCGCTGGCAGCGATGGCTACTCCATCAGCACGACCATGGATGGGGATTACATCTTCGGGGGCCAGAAGTACACCTTCACACCAGGCTTCTATCCTACAGGCTCGCATATCGAAACGGATTCAGAGTGGCGGGGGCATGTCGCGCTCTTCAGTCCGGTAGGGGACAAGCTTTGGGAAGACTGGATCTACGAGTTTGGTTGCATGGCTATCTACTCCATACGTCAGCTATCTCAAGGCGGATATGTTGCAGTAGGACAATCGCTTGATGCTGAGTTTCATCAGAACGGGCTCATGATCTGCTATGAACCGGAGACGGGGATTGCCGAGAGCTCAGCTCCGCAGGGCGACGGGTCCCTGGCAGTTCCCATCCCGAATCCATCCACCGGGGGATTCAGCATCTCTTTTTCTCTTACCACTAACAGTATAGTCAGCCTCGCGGTGTACGACCTTGACGGAAGGCGGGTCGCAGATCTGTACCAAGGCACTGCTGCAGCGGGATATCATACCCTGGGGTGGGACACGAGCAATCTCCCATCCGGGTGCTATATCGTCGTGCTCAGGACGGAAGAGGGCGTGGAGTCGAAGTCTTGCGTGCTCTTGCGATGAGCGTACTGAGCAGGTCATACTTCATGTAAATGACTCCCGCTTTCATCCTCTCGGTGTCGTCCAAACGTAATGGCACTAGCATTGGTTCAAGCAGGTTCCTCGCCACCCCTGAGTAGTCCGAGGAGCTTGATCTCGTTTTCAGGGGCAGTGTCAAGAAAAGTTCGATACTGGATCAAGATACCCCGCCAGGACGCACTTTCCGTACGATCCCGTCCCGACGAGCTCCATGATCCGTGCAGGTTTTACGTGACGGGATGCGTACTCAGAGTCTCATGAGTCGGGTGCCGAGGACTCCGTCCATCCCCCACAGCCTGGCGACGTACACCCCCGCAGGCAGGGATTCCCCAGTATCGGAGCAGGCATTCCAAAGCAGCACTGCTCCCCCTCCCAGCGGGATCTCCGGGTAGTCACGGACGAGACGGCCTTGCAGATCGTAGATGGCAAGACCATAGAGCCCTTCCGGACCGTTTAGAGAGATCCGGACGGAGCCGGTCGAAGGATTCGGCCATGCGGACAGGGAGGCTGCCTCTCCCGAGGAGGATTCCCACTCCCCGATGCCCGTCTCCGGGGCGAACCGGACCACATATCCGTTGATTCCTGTGCCCCCGGTCACATCGTCGTAGTATCCGCAGGCGATGTAGCCACCTTCGGGCAGTTGCCGGGCTGAGTACAGCTCGACTCGATCGGACGCACCCGGAAACAGAAGGACTTCCCATTGCTGCTGACCTGCCTGATCGATGCGCACCAGCCAGCCATAAACCCAATCCCAGTCCGAGCCGGGGCGCAGTGCAGAGCTGGGGTCGTCGGAGGGTTGCGACAGGTACTTCCTTGAGCCTGCCACGATGTACCCACCATCCATGCATGTGCTGACGGAGGACCATGTCTCGTCTGAGATCAGGTCTCCCGACGAAACGCTATTGCTCCAGAGCAGATTGCCAAGGCTGTCCGTGTGTACGATCGCAGGTGGGATCCCTTCAGGATCCGTGACGAAGGTGTATCCGCCGTCTTGGGCAAGACACATCGCCGAGGCATGCCCGCCCACGCCGGGATAGGAAGTCCCGTACAGGTAGTTGCCGTCGAGATCGTAGAAGAGCAGGTGAGCACCAATGGGCAGACTTGTCGAACTCCCGTGTGCGAGTACGACCAGCTTCCCATTGCTGTACAGGATGCCCTTGGTGGCATTCAGCACATGGGTCCCCCAGATGTCCGTCCAGAGAGTGTCTCCCTGCGAGTCCAATCGGAGAATCCAAGCCTGACCATTCTGAGAGCCGGTGCTGTTCACCCTCCCCGAGACAGCGTATCCTCCGTCGGGTAGTGACACGATGGCATAGCCCAGTTCGTTGGACCCCGGAACATCGTAGGTCACGTCCCAGAGCATCTCACCGAAGGAGTCGGTCTTGGCGACGAACAGCTCTCCGCTCGAGGACGAAGGGTTCAGGGAAGCGCCCGTAATGATGTAGTCACCCCCGGAGCATATCTGAGCACAGTATGCATTCTGGGAATCCCTATCATCCCTGGTCGTCCAGAGAGTATCCCCCTCGGCATCCATACATACCAGAAACGCATCCAGCCCACTCCAGATCCGACCAGCCAGGAGATAACTCCCGTCTGGCGGAAGAAGAGCAGACCGAAACACGGATGCCAACGATGGATAGAATTGCATGCTCCATTCCATCTCCGGCGGCTCCATGGCCCATGCCTGTGCGCCCGCCAGGAGAAGAAGAAGCGTCATTGACTGCTTCATCGTCACACCTCACTCCGTTAGGCGGATCCAGCCCAGACGTACGGAGGATGCCAGCTCCGAACCGGAGCGGAACTCGAGCCAGAACGACTCGATGTCCGCCTCGGCCCAGTTCTCCGACAGCGCATCCAGGTCCACGGAACCGATCTCCGCCCATTCCGTGCCCACGTCCAGTCCTGTATCCACAACGTACGAGGATTCCTCCTCGTTCCTCCAACCGACGTAGACGCTCAAGGGACGATCCGGTGCGATGCCTGCAAGGCTCAGCATCCCGAACAGCGTCGGATCGATGGGATCGTTCCGCCCCACCCTCAGATGGAGCCTGTTCGTCTCCGAGGGATCCGCAACCGTCCCCTCGAACATCCCGCTGATGGAATCGGTCAGCGACCCTCCGGTCTCCCACCCCACAAGGTCGATCACATCCGAGGTGTACCAGTCCGGCGGGTCTTCCCCGTCCTCCGTCATGTCCCATGGATTCTCCAGCACCGTCGCTGCATAGTCCCGGGGCTCGATCAGGAAGATCGCCCTCGTCGCGTTGTCCAGAGTATCCGCCTCTCCGTCGACCGGCTCCGCCCGGAACTCCAGCACGTGGACCCCGATGTCCCCGGGGCGGGTCTCCCACAGGAACGTCGCCCGCCGGCTGTCGCAGCTCCATCCGTCGGTGGACAGGCCATCGAAGTCGAGCGTGTCGGCATCGAGCAGTTCCTCTGCCGTCAGATCCGTGCAGGAAACGAGGACTTCCTCCGCCTCCTCCGTCCCGAGGTTGTAGAAGGCCGCACGGATTTCCACCGTCTCCCCGGCCGTGAACGAGAAGTCGTGCACCTCGATTGCCGTGCCGGGAGAGAGCGCCGAGACGTCCGGCGCGGCGATCCGGATGTCCGCGTCCAGCGGCGGGTCCACGAACTCCACCAGCCTGCCCTGTCCAGCCGCAAGAGTATCCTGGAAGGAGTAGATCCCGTGAAACTCATCCACGGGGATCAGGAACCTCCTGGAGTGGTCCAGGACGAACTCCGTCAGGGTGCCGTTCGGGAAGTCACCCTCATCCAGGGAGATCGTGTACCGGGCAGAGTCGTCCCTGCACTGCCGGTTCACGTAGAAGAGGCAGCAGGCACTTTCCGTGCTGTCCGTGAACACCTTGATCTCCGGCGGAGTCCAGATCTCAGGCAGCGGGAGCGGAGATTCGATCAGCGCGTCGTCCTCGTGCCCGTCCCACCACTCCAGGCCGGAGATCCGGGGAGCTACGACCGCTATCTGGCCGAGGGCTCCCCGCATGCTCCTCCAGAGCCTGCCGTACGGCGCGTACTTCCACAGGAGGTAGTTCTCCTGATTCCGCTGGGAGCCGGGGACCAGGATGGGTCTTGCAGGCAGGTCGTACAGAGGATCGAAGTCGTACGGGGAGTCGATGAACGGGGGGTAGGAATCGGGGGGCACGCAGTGGAAGTCATCCGTGAGACGATCCCTGTAGACCCACTCCTCGTACGGAGCATCGAAGGGAACAAGGTCCACGTCGAGCAGACCGGCGTAGTGATGAGCCTGGTCGCACTCGTCGTAGGATCTGAGGCTGTAGGGGAAGATCCCTTCGGCATCCCGGACGAGCCCGAGGTTGCACTCCATGAGGAACTCGGCAGGGGTGGGGATGCGGTAGATGCCGGAACCATAAGCGAAGGTAGTTTCTGGAGGTGTCGAGGTTGTGTCAATCGGCCAGAGCAGTAATCCGCCACAAGCGCCAAACGTCTGGTTGTGCAGATGGATCGGAAGATCACCGGCCGGGATGAATGTCGAATCCATCCCCTCCTCGTAGTGGTCAAGGATCCAGGTGTTGAGGCTGTCGCCGAGAGCAGGTGCGTAGCTGCTGTCATACTGGTATTGTGTGCCCACCTGCCGGAACGGATAGGTGTTGCTGTCCAGGAACTCGACCCCGTTGGCCACGGGATCGAGGAGGGTGTCGCCGTCCTCGTCATACTCCTGAACCATCATGTCCCGGAGAGCCTCGACGCAGTTGGCCTGCTGGAACAGGTAACCATAGGGGAATGCGATGCCGGCCCATTCAGCCCGGTGGAAACATCCCAGCGTCAACGAAACGGGTGTCCCGGGGGCAAGCTCCCCCATCCGGTGCCTGATCCAGGAAAAGACCCCGTCGGGCTCCACCTCGTCGAAGAGGGTATCCTGCGTGAATACGTCCGGATAGAAGTCGTCGTAGGGTCCCGGAAACTCGGGACGCGTCATGTGCGCCCACTGGTGGTTGGGACCTTCATTGAAGATGTCCCAGAACCAGAGGGCGTCGTATCCATCGGTCAGCGTATCGAGTGCCGTGCAGTACGAACCGATGTGGGCAACCATCTCCTCGGCAGTGAACACGGCGGCAATGGTCCATCCACTGGTGTCGGGATGGATGAAGGCATTCGTGTCCCCGATGTCGACCTTGCCGAGCCGCGCCCAGGCGAAGGCGGGATCGGCGTACTGCCCGAGTCTCGGCGTGGCGTGGACGACCAGCATGTCCCGCTCGTGGCTCCATTCCATGATGTCGTCGATGTAGGAGTGCCCGGCGTGGCCGAGAACCCATACCCCGTCGAAGTGCCTCCAGGAAAGCTCACAGAGAAGATCGGGGGTCACGAGGAGGCAGGAGGAGTCCTGCCCCGCGTTCATGGCGATGACCGGGATGGTGTTGGGAGGGGGAGATGCCGCAGTAGCGAAACTTGAAATCAGAAGTAAGGTACAGAGGGGACTCAGAAGCGAGAGAGGAATCGGCAGGAATGAGTGGTGTCGCATGTACACCTCCAAGACTGCTGAATCAACAACCATGAATTATCTAAGATGAAGGGTGGTAGTCGTCAAGGGAACCACCTCGTCAAGAGATTTACCAATGCCTGCGCTCTCCAATGACGGTTACGCTGGGAGAGATTCAGGCCGGTTCCTCCGCATCCCTGATCAGTCCGATGAGATTCAGCTCGTCTTCAGGTGCGGCTAGAAAAGTTCGATACTGGATCAAGATGCCCCGCCAGGAATTACGCGAGAGCAGGTCCTCCTCCAGACGAGTATTGACCAGTATCGGCATCTGGTGCATTGTATGTCCAGTGATCATGGACATACCTGCTTGATATGAGGGATGAGTGGTGGATGTCGCAGGCACTGTTCGGCGCAAGATCGCCGAGGAGATCTTCGACTATCAGGTCCTCATGGATGCTCTGTCCATGTTCAGCAAGCCTCGTGATGCGGTCACCAGGCTGCTGTCCAGCGAGGTCATCCTGCGAATCAGGAAGGGGCTCTACTGCTTTGGTGAGACCTACCGGAGGAAGCCACTGAGCAGGGAGTACATTGCCAACCTGATCCATGGACCCTCCTGCGTAAGCCTCGAGTACGCCCTGTCCTATCACGGCATGATTCCGGAGAACGTACGTACCGTGACCTCGGTCACCTGCAAGCGATCGATGGTCATCAATACACCACTAGGCCTGTTCTCCTACCGGATGCTCACTGGTGGTCGCTACGCAGCAGGGCTGTCCCTTGAATCGGCCGCAGGATCATCCTTCTTGATGGCTACCCCCGAGAAGGCACTGATCGACAAGGTGTGGACGGACAATCGCTTCGACGGCAGGCGCATGTCGGAATTCACGCCATACCTGACGGAGGACCTCCGCATCGATCTTGTGACACTCAGAGAGCTCAACAGACGCCTTGTGTTCGAGATACGGGATGCCTATCGATCCGCAAAGATCCGGAATCTCACAACCTGTCTCGAGAGGATCTGGAGGACCGGGGATGCATGATGCGATCCGTTCCATGCTTGACGATTACGGATCTTCGTCACTCGAGGACCACAGGAACGCGCTCCGTGATATCCTGCAGCGACTGGCGCTGCTGGGACTCTGGCGCAGCAGGTTCTTCCAGCATGCAGCATTCTGTGGCGGCACCGCACTGAGGATGCTCCATGGGCTTGATCGGTTCTCTGAGGATCTGGATTTTTCTCTGCTCACAACCGATCGGTCCTTCTCCATGGAAAGCCATGCAGATGCGCTGAGGAATGAGATCGCAGCCTTCGGCTTCCATGTGGAGTTCGAGCGTTCGGAGAGAACCCGATCGGGTAGGATCGATTCCGCGTTTCCGAAGGCGGACACTTGCAGTCAGCTCATAGCCATCGACGTCGGCAGGGATCTTGTGCGGGACGTTCATCCCGGGAAGCCGCTCAAGATCAGGCTGGAAGTGGATACCGACCCCCCAGCCGGCTTCCAGACCGAGATGCGTTATGTCTTCAGGCCGATCGCCTTTCCGGTACGCGTCTATACCCTGCCGGATCTCTTCGCCGGAAAGCTGCATGCGGTTCTCTGCCGAAGATGGCGTGCCCGGGTGAAGGGCCGTGACTGGTACGACATGGTCTGGTATGCAGGTCATCATCCGGAAATCCGAATCGGTCATCTGGAGGAGAGAATGAGGCAGTCGGGAGACTACCATGACGACGAGGCGCTATCCATCTCCAAGCTCCTGGACCTTTTAAGGACTGCCATCGCTGACCTGGATCTGGACCAGGCGCGTGAAGAGACGGCGCGCTTTATCGGAGACTCCCGGGTGCTTGACGTCTGGTCAAAGGACTTCTTCCATCATGCGGTAGAGCGTATCCGACCTGTCTAGTGATTCTCCGTTCTGGCGAAAAGTCCGCTACAGGATCAGGATGCCCCGCCGGGATTCCGGAAATGCTCCGGTCCAGGTTCCCGAGATCGAATGGCGTGACATCCCGGGATTCGAAGGCCCCCGGCGGCCGGAGGCCCGTCAGCGGATGTAGCCGAGACCCTCGAGGTTCTCGTCCACAGTCCTGTCGAAGATCACGGGTGGCGCGACCCGGGGCGGCGTGGCCCGGTAGTAGTCCAGCTCGGCGGTCAGGGTCGAGTCCAGGGGAAGGGGTGCAGACTCTCCGGGATCCGACCGCAGATCGTAGAGCGCCGCCTCGCCGGTCTCGAAGTTCATGACGCCCTTCAACGGCCAGGACATGACGCTGCAGATGGACTCGAACTCCTCGTCGGCGCCCGTCTGGAAGTGGCCGCGGATGACGCCGCTCGACGGCAGGACGCGGTCCTGAGGAACCGTGGAGAACAGACCGATCCCTTCGACTCCGGCGGGCACGGGCGCTCCCGCCCAGGCGGCGAGGGTCGGCAGGATGTCGATCTGTCCGCGGGGAATGGAGTCCACGACTCCGGCCGGGATGCCGGGACCCGACACGATGAGGGGCACGTGGAGCAACTCCTGGTAGAGGGTGTGCGAGTGGCCGCAGCAACCGTGGTCCAGGAACTCCTCTCCGTGGTCCGCGGTGACGACGATCAGGGCGTGGTCGGCGACACCGGTCCTGCGTAGCTCCGCGAAGAGCCTCCCGAGCTGGGAGTCGACCCAGGCGATCTCGCCGTCGTACATGTCGACGAGGTGGTCGCGGTCCCCGGGCTCGGGGGCGCAGGTCAGGGAATCGGTCCTCCACTCGGTGAGCCCCGCGGATCCGCAGGCGCCGAAGAGCGAATCGAATCCCGCCGGGGGATCGTAGGGGGCGTGGACATCGAAGAGATGGATCACCACCAGCTTCGGCGCCGGGTTGCCGCGGTTCTCCTGGAACCAGCCGAGTGCTTCGTCCACGGTCTCTCCCGCCCTGCCGTGCCCCAGAGGATCCCAGGAGTAGTAGTCGAAGTCCCGGGCGAAGCCGACGACCCCGGAGACCAGGACCGTGTTGACGAAGGCGAGGGTGACGTACCCCTGCGACTTCAGGACCGTCCCGATCGTCGCGAGGTCGGGGGAGAGCCCGTACGTCGCGAGCCCCCGCATCCCGGCCCCGTGCGAGGCGACACTCATCCCGGTCCAGATCGATGCGCAGGCCGGGAGGGTCCACGGCGCCTGGGCCTGACACCGCGCGAAGAGGGTTCCGGCCGCGGCGAGGCTGTCCAGCACCGGGGAGGTTTCCCGGCCGTACCCGTAGCAGCTCAGATGATCCGCCCGGAGCGTGTCGATGATGATCAGGAAGATGTCCGGACCGTCGCTCCTCCGGACGCCGCAGCCTGCGGAGGATACAAGCAGGACCGCCGTCAGGAGCGCCCTCGTCCTCCGCTGCAGGGCACGCATCGACGGCACCCTCAGAGCCTCAGGATGGGCACGACGACGCTCGTGTCGCCGAGGACGGCTTCGGCGGCGTAGATCCCCGGGGGTGCGCCCGACAGATCCCAGGATCCGGCGCCGCCTGCGCGGCCGGGCATGGAGGCCACGACCTCCCCGGTCATGCCGGTCACGGTGACGTCGGCTCCGAGGCCGTCCGGCGTCACCAGATCGAAGAGGAACGTGCCCTCGGACATCCTCTCCGGGACCACGAGCGAGAGGTCGTGCGGGGTCTCGGCACGATAGCCGCGGAAGACGTAGATCCACCCGCTCTGGCAGCCGACCAGGAGGTCGGGGGTCCCGTCGGCGTCGTAGTCGCAGACGTTCGGTCTGGCCCGGCCGCTGCCGGGGAACCGGGAATAGACGTCGATGGGTCCGGCATCGCACTGCATGACGGAATAGGATCCGAACACCGGCTCGTCGGCGGAGCCGATGTTCTCCGCGAAGTAGACCTCCCCGGTCTCGTAGCCGAGGATGATGTCCAGATCGCCGTCACCGTCGAGGTCGCTCGTCTGCGCCGTGGTCCGTCTCTGGTTGTAGAACCAGGTGAAGTCCTGGTAGTCGGCGTCGAAGAGGAGCGTGTCGCTCTGGTCACCGATCCCGCCGTAGATGCGGAGGATGCCGCCGTAGACCATGTCGATGGGATACCCGGCGAGGAGCAGATCGAGGAGGCCGTCACCGTTCCAGTCGACCAGCCAGGGGGACGTGTTGTAGCGGGTCCGGATCTCGACGCCCTCGTCGTCGAACACGTGACCGACGAGGTGGAGCGTCCCGTCTCCGTTCCCCGTGTAGAGGCGGATGCCGTCCCACCTGTTCCCGTGGATCAGGTCGAGGATCCCGTCGCCGTTCCAATCCACAACCTGTGGATTCGTGCACCCGGTGCATCAAGAGTACGGGGCGGTGATCTCCGCGCCGTCGGCCACCAGGAAGGTGAAGGTGGTGAAGACGGGATCCGTGTTCGTCCCCTGGTTGCGGTAGAACCGCACCCTCCCCTCGAGGAGCTGGCCCACGATCAGGTCGTTCGTGCCGTCCCCGTCCCAGTCGCCCCAGAAGGGATTCGCGATGAGCCCGACCGTCAGGTTGCTCCCCGAGTACTGGGGCGCGGTCGAGGCCTCCATCTCCACGGGCAGGTAGGAGATCGGAACGGGCTTCGGGG
>Ga0208047_1000433_pt1 | contig 15654 bp, 16 predicted proteins | sample Kivu_220m_FD_184162 | JGI IMG/M metagenome (GOLD analysis project Ga0208047, IMG submission 184162) | Freshwater microbial communities from Lake Kivu, Western Province, Rwanda to study Microbial Dark Matter (Phase II) - Kivu_220m (SPAdes)... | ecosystem: Environmental > Aquatic > Freshwater >...
ATTATAAATTTATCCTTTCTGGTAAGTGTGTTACCAGTTTTAAGCAAATTATCCCGTCACATACCATATTTATACTTGAGGGATCCAAAAGGAAGTTCTTATAAATTAGCCTTGCATAATCAGGGTTTGTGTTTTCAAAGAACTTTCCGGAATAATATTCCTTTTTCCACCTTGATACTACTACAGGTGATATATTGTATTTCCTAGATACTTCAAGTTGTGAGATCTTACCTGATATTATTGCCTCTGTAATCTCCCTTTTAAATTGTCTGTCAAACGATCTTCTTCCTCTCATTGATGAGACCTCTCTTTCTCTTACTTGTAGTCTCATCAGTTATTTTATCTTAACTATTTTTAGTATACAATGTGTCTAAGAAAGGGGTTCACCCCATTTAATAAATAATATTTAATTATTGTCTTGTTATATTAATTAATATTATTATATAATTTTATATTAATATTATATTTTTTCTATAAAAAGATGAATAAAAAATTTTATTTTATACTGCCACTTGTACTGATTATAATTGTTTTTGGAACAGCAGCGATATGCAATATGTGCACCCCTATTAAATTTACCAATGCCTTATCTGGAAAGGATTCTGCTTCTTCTACCGAAGAAACAATTGTTGGCAGCAGCGCTGAAACTTCAGAGTCAACACCATTAAGCAATGAAACAACATTTGTTGATGAATCAAGCACAACAGAAGAATCTGCAACAGACGATGAAATCACTGATGAAGAAAGTGCATCAACAAGCACAACAGAAGAATCTGCAACAGACGATGAAAGCAGTTCTGAAAATAATGAAGCCCCAACGATAAAACTGGAAATATATGAGGGCCCAGCATATTCTGCTGCAGACGATGTTTGCTATTATAGAGTCAAGGCAATAGTGACAGGAAAACCATCCCCTAATGTTATATTCAGTAAAGATGACAGTAACGGAGCATGGGGCCCTATGAAAGTCCAGATAAATATTAGCAGAGGCAATCCTTATACTCTTACAGCAAAGGCAAAAAATGATGCCGGAGAAGCCACCGATTCAATCTATCTTGAGTGGGGATGCGACAGCCAGAACAGGGATCCGGTAATAGATAATATCATACTTTCAAGCGGGACTTTGGAAACAGGCCAGCAATATGATATCACTGCCATAGCTTCTGACCCTGATGGAAATATACTGGGATATCAATGGTCGGTAAGTGGAGGAACTTTAAATAATAATTCTTCTAATCCCGTAAAATGGACTGCTCCCCAGAATAAGGGCTCTTATAGCATAAACCTGATAGTTTCTGATTCAAATGGCGGGCAGTGCAATTATTCGGCAACTGTAAATGTTCAATCTTCTATTTCAGATATTGATATAACTTTGCCATCGCTTCAAAAAATTCTAAGTATGGATGTCCCGAAATGGCCATTGCGTGGAGGGAGTATCGACGGGAACGGGTTCGTAACTTTTGGCAGTTTTATTTATGCAGGGGATTCAGGCGGCAACGGTCGATTTGCCGGCGGCGAAGCAGAAGAAAGAGGTTATATATGCTATGATATTTCAGGTCTTTCAGGGAGGACGATTACAAGCGTATCTCTAACTTTCAATCTAAAAAAAGGATGGGGGCTGCCATGGTACGATTCATTATGGGTTGCAAATGTCGACTGGGGTCCTGATGCAATTGTAGCCTCAGACTTTAACCTTGATGGATGGGCTATCCAAAAGTTTGGTATGGAAACCGGCGGAAACTTCACATGCAATAGCAACAACTTACTGGCTCAGCTGCAAAATTATATTGATGCAGGCAAACAGTACTTTCAGCTAAGGATACACTGGTCGGATTTTGATACCGACAATGATTATGAATATGATGGATGGGAATACGATTTATCAAAAATAAATCTTAGGGTCACTTATTATTGAAATCGCAATAAAAGGCTATCATTTAGTTTGCCGATTTCTACCTAGAAAATATTTAATTCTCAATTTATTATGCATAATCCCTCAATAAGCGCTGAGAATTTTAAATTATTTGAGGTGGATCCGCTTTTATGCCCCAAATGCGGAGGTAGTATGCGAATTATTGCATTTATAGAAGATTATAAGGTTATAAGAAAGATTCTTGACTGGCTGGGTATAGATGAATTTAGACGGGACAGGCCTCCGCCAAAAAGATTTCAAGCTGCAGATTTATTTGATGACTTCTCGCAAGATGATTATATAAATTGCAATTATTCGGATTTTTAAAAGGGGAGTTAAGGCTTCTTATATAAGGCCCTGGTCCAAAACAGTCTGGCATGCTTGCAGATTTACATAAATTACATTGAACTAAACCGCTAAAGCGGTAGTTTTTTACTAAACTTTTCTGCATGTATAGTAATCTAATCTTTCAAAAAATTCTACGAAATTTCTATAGGGGCTAATACAACTTACACACCAATTCTTAAAAAGATTAAAATATTGCCTTGTGAATGCTTTAAATTTTGCATTCACATTTATTAATCTTTTTTTGAGAAAGGAACAAGTTATGACCCCACTACGCAGCAAAATGATTGAAGAGATGCAACTTAGACGCTTTTCTGAAAACACGCAGGAAACTTACCTCAAAGCAATAGCAGGGCTTGCAAAACACTACCACAAATCCCCGGATAACATTGATGTTGAACAGATAAAAGAATATATCCTGTTTTTAACAAATGAGAAAAATCTTAGCTGGAGCAGTATTAATACCAAAACAGCCGCTATACGCTTCCTGTTTGAAAAGACAATGAAACAAGATATATCATTTGCAATTCCTTTACGCAAAACCCCAAGGATTCTGCCGGAAATTTTAAGCTCTGATGAGCTTATTGGCTTATTTGAGTGTGTCAGTAACTTAAAGCACAGAACAATTTTATTTACAGCTTATGCTTGCGGTCTTCGTGTAAGTGAGTTAATTAACTTAAAGGTAGGCGATATTGACAGCAAGAGAATGATGGTAAGAATTGAGAATGGTAAGGGAGGCAAAGACAGATACACAATTTTATCTGTCCGCCTTCTTAAACAACTTAGGCTATACTGGCTAAAATACCGGCCTCATGACTGGCTCTTTTACAACGGAACAAAAAATAAGCTTAGCCGTGCAACACCTCAGCAGATTTTTAAGAAAGCCAAAATAAAAGCAGGTATTAAAAAAAAGGTCGCCTTCCATTCACTAAGACATAATTTTGCCACAAATCTTCTTGAAGCAGGAGTAGACATAAGGACGATACAGATTCTTATGGGGCATACATCAATTACATCAACCTCCATATACCTCCATGTTGCAAGAAAGGATTTGGGCTCTGCCAAAAGTCCTCTTGATCTACTGTATATTCCCAATAATTGTAGCTTTAAGTAGGCCCAGATGGCAGAGGAAAATTCTAAATGTGAGCTATCTGATATATTCAGGCAGTTTGGCGATACCTATCGCAGTACCCACAATATGCCGCTGTCCCATTACAAGGTCATGCATAAAGTTGAGGTGTGCAGGACATCATATCTGGGCGGACATATGAGAAAATGCGATAGTTGCGGTTATAGCCATCCAACATATAACTCCTGCGGCAACCGTCATTGCCCCAGGTGCCAGAGCATTGCAAAGCTAAGATGGGTGGCAAGACGTGAGGAAGAGCTTCTTCCAGTAAATTATTTCCATAATGTATTTACTCTTCCTCATAGTCTTAACGTTCTTGCCCGCTCCAATAAAAAGATTATCTATGACATTCTCTTTAGAAGCGTATCAGAGACTCTGATCCAGTTCGGGGAGAATGAACTTGGTGGAAAAGTAGGATTTCTTGCAATACTGCACACCTGGGACCAGAAGCTTTGCCAGCATATACATCTACACTGCATAATGCCAGCCGGTGCAATCTCTGGTGATAAAAAAAGATGGACAGTCTCGCCTCATGCTGATTTTCTTTTTCCTGTAAGAGCCCTTTCAAAAGTATTTAGAGCTAAGTTTTTGGGCTATCTTAAAGAGGCGCATATAAGAGGTGAGCTTGGCTTTGATGGAAAGTCTATCCAGTTTGAAAGCAAAGAAGGGTTTAAAGCATTAATAGATGATCTTTACGGCACAGACTGGGTGGTGTACTCTAAAAAACCTTTTGACGGACCTGAAAGGGTCATTGATTATCTTGGCCGCTATGCTTTCCGGATTGCTATTTCCAATGACCGAATAAAGAGTATAAAGGATGGAAATGTTATCTTTACCTACCGTGACCGAAAAGATGATAACATAAAAAAAGATATTACCCTTTCTGCTGATGAATTTATTAGAAGATTTTTGCTGCACACCCTTCCTGGCTCCTATATGCGTATCAGGCATTTTGGGTTTTTGGCAAACCGTAACCGTAAGGATAACATAGCATGTGTTAAAAGACTTCTGGGAGTAAGTTACAGTAATGATGAAATAAAAGAACAAAGCATGCAGGAAATTATGCTTAAGATAACCGGAAAAGATATTTTAAAGTGTCCGCAATGCAGGATTGGAACCATGACTGTCCATCATTTGATTCCCAGGTTCTCAGTATGGATTGACAGCCAGTTAAATGAGCCTGAGCTTATTGATACATCATGAATATTTATTTAAATGATAACAACATAGATTCTTTCGTTTACTCAACAATAAAGAGCATTGGTAAAGTCATGGCCTGCTGTCATGCTGCTACTGTTGTTTTATCCCATTTTCATACCAGAATGGGATTATTAACAAAATTTATACTCCCTGATTTTAGATTTTCGCCAAATATTTTTCTTCTCTATCTACTTTCCTGGCATATTTTTACTCAAATTATTCTAATACTTTCTACATAGGAAAGACTCCTTTATTAAACTCTATTTACGCGGCTTAGTTCAATAAATTTTATCTCCAATGCTTGCGCACAAGAGATAAAATTCTATTCATTTCCGGAAGTCACATCTTGCCTGATTTTATTTCCTACACCTGCTTTTTTATAAAAAATCTATCTATTTGGTTAAACAATCACTAAATGAGGCAGAAATCCCGGCGGTAATTGCATTTTATACCCGGGGGATCCAAAAGCAAGTTCTTATAAATAAAATCTTGGAATATATGCAAAAGCTTTGGAGAACAGGGGAATATTTTACGAAATTTCAGGAGGTCTCACTTTTAATGAGTCATCTGAACTTGCTGAAATTCTAAAACTATTTAAAGCAGTTGAGGATGACAGGGATCCCGTAGCTTTGATAGCTGCTCTCAGGGGCCTCTTCTTTGGAATAAGCGACAAGGCTCTTTATAATTTTAAAAAAGCGGGCGGAGTTTTTTCATATTTCAGAGAGCCTCCAGCAGGTTTTCCTGAATTTGAAGATGCTTTTAAAAGGCTTAAAAGCTTCAGGGAAATCATTGAAAAACACAGCGCCTGCACTGCTGCAGAAATCATTATTGAAAGATCAGCAATAATACCTTTCGCTTTATCAGAAGAAGAAGGTCTGACCAGGGCAGGCAATATTTTTAAAGCAAAAGAGCTGCTGAAGGATTTTAAAATCAACGAAGCTGAAACTTTCTATGAGCTTGTTAAAAAATTTGAAAAACTATTAAAGGATAAAGAGATAGAGTCAATGAGCCTTTCCGTCAATAATAAAAACGCAGTTCGTATTATGAATCTTCATAAGGCAAAAGGTCTTGAGGCCCCGGTAGTCATACTTGCCGATCCACTTGGAGAAACAAAAGAGAGAGAACCCCTATTTCATATAAACAGGACCGAGGGAAGCAAATCAAAAGGGTATTTTAGCATAACAAGAAATACTTCAGATTTTACAAGTGAAATGATTGCCCTTCCTCCCCGATGGGATGATAAAAAAGAGGAGGAAAAGAGATATCTTGATGCTGAAAGCAGAAGGCTTGATTATGTTGCGGTGACCAGAGCAAAAAATATTTTAATTGTAAGCACCTACGAGGATTCCAAAAGACCTAAAGCATGGAGCATTCTTTATGATTTTCTTAAAACTGCTCCCAAACTAAATAACGAGTCTCTTCAATGTATAAATGAAAGGGAAAAAGTATATATAGAAGATTCTGAGTATAAAAACGAAATGGAAAAAATAAACAGAAACATTGAAAATCTTAATGAGCCTTCCTATGAGAGAACTTCAGTTACTTCAGAAGTTAAAGACACTCTTGTTATAGCAAAGCCGGCAGGACAAGGCGCAAAGTTTGGAAGTATTGCGCATAAAGTAGTAGAGCATATATGCAAAGGAAGTGAGGGCGGAATTAATTTTAAAATAAAAAAATGGGCAGAAGCTGAAGGACTTGACGGGAAAGCAGTAGAAGCTCTTAAAGGTATTGCAGATAGTTTTATGAAAAGCATCCTCTTTGAAAGAGTAAAAAAATCAGATGAAAAATATTTTGAGCTGACTTTTGCAAATAAGACAGAAAACGGAATTATTCTGGGAGTAATAGATCTTGTGTTTAAAGAAGGTAAAAACTGGGTTATAGTTGATTACAAAACTGATGATTATGAAGCTATGCCTGAGAGAAAAAAATCATATGGAAAACAGCTTGCCGCTTACTGCGCTTATTGGGGAAGCCTGACAGGAGCTAAAATCTCGGAGACATTTCTTTACAGACTTATATAAAAGACCGCAGACAAGGGGACAGGGACTTGTCTGAAAATAAAACTATTTGCTTAAGAAAATACACAACAGACAAATCCCTGTCCCCTTGTCTGCCCGTGTCTGAACTTGGATGTTGATAGCTTTCTTTTAATCCTATAAACTATTAAAAAAAGTGAATTTGGAAAGGAATTAATGAAAGAAAATTTTGAAAAAGTCTCAGTACTTGATAATTTTTATCAGACCAGTTTTTATTTCCCTATGCCTGTAGTGCTTGTTACTACATTATCAGAAAATGGAACTACCAATATAGGGTCTTACTCCCTATGTTTCCCTTTTGGGATTGCCGGGCGCCACGCCATGATGCTTATTTCAAGATCTGATAGCAATACTGCAGTAAATATAAGAAGGAGTAAGTTTGCTGCTCTAAACTTCATAACAAGTAGAAAAGATTATCTTGCAAATGCTGTAAGGCTTGGATATCCGGGACAGACCACTGAGGAAAAATTAAAAGACAGCATTTTTACTTTGTTGCCTTCAATGAGAGACAACAAAGAAAATGAAGCAAAGTATCCTGAAATAATAAAAGAAGCTGTAGAGGTAATGGAATGTACATGGGAGGATGATAATAGCGTATTCTCTTACAAGGAAAGCCCTGATGAAAGTCATTTTCTTTTAAATATAGACAATATATTCATGAAGGAAAGCTGGCAGAAGGCACTTGTTCAAGGAAACGGTAGATTTCCTTCCCTTCCCATAGATTACGGTTACAGAGATAGCAAATATTTCTGGTTTGCCTTACACGGGCGCCCATACAAAGAACCGATTCCGTCAGATAAGTCAATTGATGTAAACACAATAATATACCAGGTGCAGAGGATGCCCTATGATCTTAAGTGGGAAGACAAAGCGTATGAAAAGCTGGTAAAGATCCCAAGAATATTTTTAAAGAGAGTTCTTGAAGCCATAAGTAAAAGAGCGCTGGAAGAAGGGGTAAAAATAATCACTCCTGAACTGCTGGATGAATACAACAAAAAAAAGAGATGACTTATGACTTAGGCAAGAGCAGACAAAGGGACAGGGACTTGTCTGTTTTTTGTTTGATTAAACATTTAGTTTTATTTTCAGACAAATCCCTGTCCCTTTGTCTGAATCCCCGTATCTGGGCGCCTTGTAAAATTTATAAAAATAGAATTTAAATATTAGTAGAAATTTATTTTGATTTAATTTATAATTAAATCAATACAATAATTATAATATATTTCAATATATAATAATTAATTAATGGACAAATTTAAGTCAATAATTAGTAGAAATCTGGCTCTTAGAAGGCTGTCCCCCAAGCTAGTTTGGGTTTGGGCTGCCTGTATTATAATACTTTTTATTTATTTTGCATTAAAGGCCAGGACTTATTTCTGGTTGGAAATATGGTTCTTAACTGAAATTTTGATTATTTCTGCGTTTACAAGAACTGTAGGATGGAAAAGACTGCTAGCTGTTTTTTTTCAGGGTATAGTATTAAGCGGTACTTTAACTTTTTTACTTTATAAACTTTTAGATATATCAGGAGCAGACACTAATAGCGCATTTATAAATGGATGGGTTATTGGATTTTCTGAAGAATTATTTAAACTTCTTCCTTTAGCATTAGCAATTTATTTTTTATACAAAAAACGTAAAACTATCCCAAACCCTTCTGACTTTTTAATTTTATCAGTTATGTCTGCTTCAGGTTTTAGCATACTGGAAAAAACATTCTGGACAGATATAAACTTTCCTCTTATTTATGGTCCACACCTGGGGAAACTATATTTTTTCCCGGATGCACTGGGCATATATGTTGACGGCAGAGTTCTCGGTTATATTGGCCACGCAGCTGCAACAGGACTTATCGGAATGTCTATAGGTATTGCATTTTTCTTGCAAAAGAAATTTAAAAAAGCTTGGGTATGGATAATACCTGCTTTAATTTATGCATGGGTTTCCGTAGAGCATGCGTTGCTTAATGCATATTATGCGGAAGGAATAAAAACATTATTAAAACTGGGAGGCGGACTTGCCACACCCTGGATTTTTTTATTGTTTTTAGCAGCTGTTCTTGCAATAGACGCCAGAAACCTTTTTGCATGGTTGAAAAACAAACCTTTAGCAGCAAGGCTATTAAAAGACAAAAAATTGTTTTTTTTCAAGACTCTGCATGTTTTTAATTTTTTATCATCAGTTGATAAAGGAAAATAAATGGACCTTTCAATAATATATAGCTTAGGTGAAAAAATAATAGATAACTGTGCAGGAGCAGGAAGCAGTGGTTTTTCTGAATACATAAGAAGTGGTTGTTTCGGATTTATAGTTGCGCTTGTTTTGGCTACAATAATTGAAGCCGTAGGACTGGATTTCTTGTTTACGGGTTCAGGATCTGAAAATATCGATTATCCAAAATCTGCAAGGGAAGAAGCACCAAGGCTTGAAGATTTACTTGAAAGCAGCCAACCCCAACCTGCTACTACTTTAGCAGAGATTTGGGGCTCTAATGGACCTGATAATATTACCCTGCAAGACGTAATAGAGTAAAACTAGATAATGCAGACAAGAGCAGACAAGGGGACAGGGACTTGTCTGTTTTGTATGTGTTTAAGCATATAGTTCTATTTTCAGACAAATCCCTGTCCCCTTGTCTGACAGATAAGATAATTATGTTTTAATATGCTTATAGAAAGGATTCCGTGGAAAAAATAAAAGTACTTTTCCTTTGCATTCATAACTCAGCAAGAAGCCAGATGGCAGAAGCCTATTTAAACTTGCTGGGTAAGGGGTTGTTTGAAGCTGAAAGTGCCGGATTTGAACCAGGGCACCTAAACAAACATGCAGTCGATGCAATGAAAGAAGATGGAATTGACATATCAAAAAATAAAATTGACGATGTTGCAGATTTTTTTAAAGAGCGCAGATTTTATGGGTATATAATTACAGTCTGCGATGCTTCAAAAGCACAAAAATGTCCTATATTTCCGGGAGTTCCAAAGAGAATACACTGGAACATAGAAGACCCGGCTTCATTTAAAGGCTCGTATGATGAAAAACTTGAGAAGACAAAAAAAGTCAGGGATGAGATAAAAGAAAAAGTAATGAAATTTATTGAAGAAATAAATTAAAAAAAGTAGTGCATATGTTATGATAGATATTCTGGTTAAATCGGACACTGATTCTGGTTTTTAAGGGACATACATTCTGGAAATAAAAGGACACCGTTATTGATTTTAACGGACACCAGTAACCCATTCATATCTCCAGTTCCACTATACAGATAGTGGAAATATTCTGTCAATAAATTTATTTTTCCATCTCATCCCCCTTACCATATTTTTTTCTTAAGGAATCCCCCTTAAGTTCAATTCTGTATGAGGTATTTATTATACGGTCACATATGGCATCAGCTATTGTGGGATCCCCTACAACCTCATGCCATGAAGCTACTGGAAGTTGGCTTGTAATAACTGTTGATGTAAGCCCATGCCTGTCTTCAAGTATTTCTAAAAAGATAAGCCTTGAGGCGCTGTCCAGTTTTTGAAGTCCGAAGTCGTCTAAGACAAGCAATTCTGATTTCTCTATCTTCTGCATCTGGCTTATATAACTTCCGTCTGCTTTTGCAAGCATAAGTTGTGAAAACAGTTTGCCTAAATTAAAGTATAGCGTCCTGTAGCCATAAATGCATGCCTGACTGCCAAGAGCAGAGGCTGCAAAACTCTTGCCGGAACCGGTAGGGCCGGTAATAATTATATTTTTTCTATCCCTTATGAAACTGCAATCAGAAAAGCGCAAGAACATATTTTTGGATAGATTTCTCTCAACGCTAAAATCAATCTCCTCAAATGAGGCCTTATATCTAAATTTTGCATTCTTAACAAGCCTTTCTAGCCTCCTGTTATGCCTGTCATCGTATTCTGCATCAACAAGATGGGCAATAAACTCATCGGGAGTGATATCGGCAAGTCCCATATCAACAGCAGAAGACATTGCTCTTGCCATACCATACAGTTTCATTTCCTTCATTTTGTTTATGCTCTCTAAATTATTCATAACGCTTTCCTTTGCAAGTTCAAATTGTAATATTGTGATCCCCTGATATTTTCATGAATGGGCAGAGCAGTTTGGTACACCTTTTCCTCCTCTACAGAATCAAGTCCCTTTTCCAGTATGTTTTTTACTGCCTTGTAGTTGTAAAGCTTAAAAGTAAGTGCCCTGCAGCAAGCTTTATCTACTCTTTTTTCCCCGTATTTTCGTGCCAGGTTAATTATTCCTATAGATGACCTAAACGCCTGCTCCGGATATTTTTTGGAAGCAAGCACAAACTCTATGTGTTTTTTAACATTGGGACCAACCCTTGCTGCCCAGCTTGATATTCTTGCCGGGTTCCATTCTGCGTAGTACCTGTGGGCAGAGGGCATGTGGTCTTTATCTGTAGTGTATACTCCCCTTGTTCTGTCTCTTCTGTGAATTGCAATACGCCTGTTATTAAAATATATCTCTACTGTAGTAGCTGAATAGATTAGCTTTACTTTTTTTCTGCCGGTTTTGTAGGGAACGCTGTAGTAGTGAAAATCTTCTGATAGATAAACATGATAGTTTGGTCCCACAGTAGGATAGGTAAATCCCTTAATTTCATACCTTGTGGCAGGAAGTGGCAGAAGTGCTTCTTTTTCAATTTCTAAAAACAAATCATACCGGCTAATTTTAAGTTTTACAAAAGGTGCCCTGTTATGCTTATCAGTCAGAATAAATATTTTTTCATTTAGCTCCTCTATGGAGTAAAAGATTTCATCCCTTAGTGGAGCAAGTATTCTTTGATAAATTAATTTAACCAGTCCTTCAACAAGGGCTTTATCCAGGGGTTTTCTCTGTCGTGCCGGAAAAATAACTGTACCGTAATGCCTGGCAAAATCCTCATACTCAGGATTTATTTCAGGTTCATACTTGCAGGGTTTGCTTACTGCAGATCTGAATTGGTCAGGAACGATTGCAGCAGTTACGCCTCCGAATTTTAAGAATGCGTTTTCATTTGCTTTTATCCAGTGCTCCTTCTTTTGAGACTGTACCGCTTCCACATATGCAAGCTGGCTTGCCCCAAGGATGGAAGCAAATATTTCTGCTTCTTCTATTTCACCTGTTTTTCTGTTTACAATATTTACTGTTTCACCGGTAAAATCAGCAAAGGTTTTATCTCCTGCCCTATGTTCTATGTGCATGGTAACCCTGCTGGCCTGTCTCCATACTCTGTAATGCCAGGCAGCCTGCGCATAGCTGTACCCATATGGATATTTTTCTATGTATTCTTCCCAGAGAAGTTTTAGGGTAACTCCTTTTCTTTTAAGCTCTTTTGCAAAGTGGCAGAAGTTTTCTTCAAGGTTTATATACCTTTCTGATTTTCTCTTTTTGCTGCACAGCAGCTCATAAAGCTGGCTGTCAGTTAGTTTTGTTGCCTCATGATAGTTTATGCTGCATGCTTTAAATTCAGATATATAATCACTTACTGCTGTTTTTGATATTGACAGTGCATCTGCTATTTTCCTTACACCCAGGCCCATCTCATGCAGTCTTATTATTTCTCTTATTTTATCCATACTAATCCTCTTTTTCTTCATCTTATACTCCCTTGCTGTTATTAGACATAGGAGTATTCTAACAATTTTTGGATTTATGAATGGATTAGGTGTGTGCTTAAATGCAATAATGAGTGTCCGATAATTTCCGGAATCACTGTCCGCTAAAAACCAGATTAGGTGTCCGTTAAATTCCAGAATAGGTGTCCGAATTTTTCCAGATTATATACTCCGTCAATATGGCCCGCACAGGGAATTCTTTCAAGTGTCTTTCATGAATACAGGGGTGGTGGCCATTACCATGGCGGTATTGATATTGCCAATAATGTGGGCCAAACCATTAATGCTGCAGCTTCAGGAGTGGTTGTTTTTACCGGCAGGAACAAAGGTTTCGGAAATGAAATAATTATACACCATGGGTTTGGATATATGACAGTGTATGCCCACTTAAACAAAATACTGGTAGATGTCGGTGATGAAGTTACCAAAGGCCAGAAGATAGCTGAAATGGGAAATACCGGTTATTCAACAGGTCCCCATCTTCATTTTGAAGTCATAAAAGACAATCTACAGGTGGATCCCCTGGATTTTCTTCCATAAACTAAACTATTTTAGAAATTTTAAAATATTAACTTTTTGCCATATTATTAATAGCAACTTCAGGGTTTTATATATACTTCATAAACCTCCATCTCAGAGCTGGGCTTAATTATTTAACATGATTAATAAATCAGGCCATTTACTTCCCGGTTACCCTGATTTTATGAAATCCTCCCAGGCAGTGGAACAAAATCTCCGCTGGACTCAAGAATTAATTATAATTATTTATTAAAATGGTATGTCAAAAGTTTATAAATAATGTTAAAATAAATCCAATTTATATATATGTATATATTTTTTATTCTATTAAATCGATCACACAGTATTTTTAATGGAAAGACTTGTATTCTTCAATACAAAAGGCGGAACAGGTAAGACCACAATATGCTTTAACTATGGGTGGTATCTGGCAAAAAATTATAATAAAAAAGTTTTATTTCTTGATTTCGACCCTCAGGTGAGCCTGGTACAATCCTTATTTAAAAAAGCTGCAATTCCTAAAAACAGGTGCCTTGAAAACTTTATAGTTTCTTCACTTGAAAATGATGACATAGATTTCAATGACTATATAATAAAAGCAGATAAAAATATTGATGTCCTGCCAAGTTCAAACAATATTTCACTGCTTGAAGAGTTTTTGACAGAGCATCTGCTTGAAAAAACCCGGCAGACCAGCGATGTTTATCATGCCTGGCACAGGAATTTAATTATCAAAAATGCCCTGGAGAAACACCTGGCCACAAAAACTTATGACTATATATTGATTGATTCCCAGCCAAATTACTCCCTGCTGTCAACATCATCTTTAATATTTGCAAAAAATATTGTTATAGTATTAAAACCGGAAATATTTTCTTTTCTTGATATTACATATTTAAAAAGGATAATAAATAATCTTGAAACTAAATATAATCTTAAGCTAAACATAACTGCAGTGCTTATCAATGCATATGAAAAAAGGAAAAAAGCTTCAGAATCTATTTATGAAAAATTTAAAAACAGGTATGGTAATGAGTTTAACCTGGTAAATAAAAAAATACGTTATCTTTCCCACTACCAGCTTTCAATATTATTAAATAATGAACCGGTTTTTACATCTTTTCCATTTTCTGAAGCCAGCCTTGACATGCTTGATGCATTTGGTGAAATTGATAATTTTATATCCGGTATTAAAGAGGAGGGACAACAGCTTTCAGTTTAATAAAAATACTTAATTTTTACCGGGTTTTAGCCGATAATATAAGTAAGTAAGAAAATTGCCAGGTCCAGGTAAAAAGTAATGGATCATTAAATGATTATTGAAAAACAAAAATAGAGATAAATAAAAAACAAAATAAAATAATAGAACAAAACAGGAGGGGATAATGGCTTTTAACAGCAAAGGGGAAGAATCATATCAGGGTGATGATAGGACATTGCTTAAAATTCTTGGCGACAGCGCAGTTCTTGACGGGAAATTCAAGATTTCCCAGGCAATCGACATCGACTGCGAACTTAAAGGCAAGCTTACCGTTGATGGTAAACTGACAATTCTTCAAAATGGCCGTGTAAATGCTGATGTCAAAACGATTGAAGCAGAAATAATCGGTAAATATGAAGGCAATATGGAAGCTACTGGAAATGTTGAAATCAAGGAAACTGGAATTGTTATAGGAAATGTTAAGACTGATTCCCTTATTATAAACCAGGGTGGTGTTTTCAGTGGTAATGTCAGCAGGATGACAGAAGGGCCGGTTACACAGAGAAAGAATGGAAATACAGAAAAGGTGGTATCCGGTGACGATGAAGAACTTCCGGCAGAAACACAGGAAGAAGATTCGGAAGAAAAAGATAAATATGAATTATATGGATATAGCCAGGATAATTCTGAACCGGAAGAAGACTCTTTGAATTTGTAATTAATCCCTGGTATTTTTTTACAATAATTTAAGAATTAAAAATTTTTAAAAAATTGCTATAATTACACTTATAGTGCCTGCAAGTTTAAAGCTTAATTGTTTCATATAATTGCAGGAGATTAATAAAATTGTACAATGAATTATATTTTTTGGGCTTATAATGCTTTACGATGTAAGCCTTCAAAAAATATTTATATTCTGGAAGGTAACAATGTTTTCAAAAAAAGAAAGCGAAAGCGTTATGAGTAAAACACTCACCATAATTGCAGAGGGGGTGACAGTCGAGGGAAAAATATTTTCCCAGGGATCCACAAGGGTTGACGGTAAGGTAAATGGTGAAATAATTTCAGAAAAGGAATTTATTATTGGAAAAGAAGGTAAAATAAATGCCACAGTAAAAACGGCAAATGCAATAATATCGGGCTACTTTAAAGGAGAAATGATAGCATCAGGAGAAGTTGAAATAACAGCTACCGGCAGGTTCATTGGAAACCTGATACAAAAAGATGCCCTTCTCACCATATCAAAAGGTGGGCTTTTTAAAGGCGAGAGTATAATATCTGATAACCAGGAAATATTTAAAAAAGAAATCCCGGAAAAATCAAAAACTACTGAACACCAAAAAGAACCCGTGAGACCAATAAATACCGTAAGCGGACAGGGTCCCTCAGCAGTGAGAAGTGCCTTTTCATTTAATAATCCGGGAACATCTCAAGGGACGGGTAATACTGGTGAAGCAGCCAGATAGAATTAAAATAAAACAGTTTCCAAATTATAATCGTAAAGTCCTGCATAATTATATTACTTAATAATATTTTTAAACAAATACTGCATAGATTTTTTCAATCCCAAAAATGCTCATTATCAATTTGCTTATTAAACAATAATAGTTTGAAACCCGGCCCGCATTTCAATTCTTAATGTTTTTCATAAATTCATTGATATTTATAATATTTTTAATATAATTATTGATAAT
>Ga0208047_1000434_pt1 | contig 15636 bp, 13 predicted proteins | sample Kivu_220m_FD_184162 | JGI IMG/M metagenome (GOLD analysis project Ga0208047, IMG submission 184162) | Freshwater microbial communities from Lake Kivu, Western Province, Rwanda to study Microbial Dark Matter (Phase II) - Kivu_220m (SPAdes)... | ecosystem: Environmental > Aquatic > Freshwater >...
GCTTATGATGATCGACCCCGATAAAATACATTCCGCACCTCCTTGACGTTATCGATTCCGTCACTGGGTAATCTATCACAGACTCTCCCAGGGGAGGTGCATCACGTCATCATGTTATCTTATCTGTCCTCAAAAGTGGACAATTAAGGTATGTGTCCCCGTATTAAGAGGCGAGGCGGAGGAGGGCGTTGAGGAGGAGGTTGGCCCCTTTCTCCAGGTCCTCGACCCGGACCGATTCTTCCGGGCAGTGGCTCAAGCCGTCGGGGCTGGGGATGAAAATCATGGCCGTTTCGCCCTTGGCCGCGAGGATCTGGGCGTCGTGGCCGGCTCCGCTGGTCAGGGCGAGGTACGGATAGCCGAGCTCGGCGCAGCCGTCCTGGAGGAGGCCGGTGAGGCGGACCGGAACGGCGAGGGGAGCGGTTTTGTCCATGAGCCGGGAGGCAAATCCGAGACCTCGCGTCGCCGCGATGTCCTCGGCCAGGGCGAAGAGCTCCCGCTCCAGGGCGGCCATCGTCTCGGCCGTGCGGCTCCTGAACTCGAGGGAGAAATCGGCCTCGCCGGGGACTACGCTGAACGCCCCGGGCTTGACGGCGACCTTGCCGATGGTGACGTAGCTTCCGTAGTGGCGGGTGGCGACGTGCCGGGTCGCCTTGAGGGCGAAATCGGCCAGGCCGAGGAACGCGTCGCGGCGAAGCTCGAGGGCCGTCGTTCCCGCGTGGCCGGACTCCCCGACGAACGAGCACCATCGATAGTGCTTGCCTTGGATCGCCTCGACGATGCCGATGGGGACGCCCTCGTCGTCGAGCGTCGGACCCTGCTCGATGTGCAGCTCGATAAAGGCCTCGAGTTCGGGCGCCTCGCGGTGGGCGTTGAAGATCGTTTCGATGGTGAAGGGCGTCGTCTTGAGGACCTCCCGGAGGGGAAGGCCGAACGAGGTCAAGCCCTTCTCGACGAGATCCCGGTCGAGGTCGCCGATGAAGGCCCGGCTTCCGAGAAAATCGCCGACGAGGTTGCCTTCCTCATCGGTGAAGGCCGCCACTTCGAGCGGTTTAGGGAGGCGAAGGCCTTCTTCCCGGACGCGCTGGACGGCTTCGAGGGCGGACAGAACCCCCGCCGCGCCGTCGTAGGCACCGCCGTTAAGGACGGTGTCGATGTGGGAGCCGGCCATGACGACCTTGCTCCCCCCGCTCCCTTCGAGCCGGCCGAAGATGTTCCCCGCGCCGTCGACGCGGTAGGCGAGGCCGGCTGATTCAATCTTGTCCTTGAGCCAGGCCCGGGCTTCCAGGTCGGCCTTGCTGAACGACGGGCGGGTGACGCCGCCGCGGGAGTCGCGGCCGATCCGGCCGAGCTCCTCGACGTGCTTCGTCAAACGGGCGAGGTTGATATTAAGTGTCATGGACGTCCTCGAAGGCGGGGACACGAACCGAATTCCAGAGAATTCGGATCATGTCCCCCTCTTCTCTATTAGATGGACCATCTCCCGGACGGCTTGGCTGACGCCGACGATGGCCGCCCGGGCGACGATCGAGAATCCGATCGAGAGCTCCGTGATCTGGGGGATGGCGACGACCGGTCCGACGTTGTGGTAATCGAGGCCGTGGCCGGCCGTCGGCTCGAGGCCGAGCTTTTCTCCCAGGGCCGCCGCGGCGGCGACCTCGGCCAGGGCCTTGTCGCGCTTCGGCCCGGGCTTGAGGTCGGCGTAGATTCCGGTGTGAATCTCAATCTGCGGAAGCCCCAGGCGGGCGGCGGCCTCGATTTGCCGGGAATCGGGGTCGACGAAGACGCCGACGCGGATCCCCGCCTTGGCGAGTTCCTTGACGTAGGGGCTCAGGGTCCGGCGATGGGCGACGACGTCCAGGCCTCCCGTAGTCGTCAATTCCTCGGGCTTTTCGGGAACGAGGCAGACGACGTCCGGCTTGATCTCCAAGGCGGCGGCTTTCATCTCCGCCGTGGCGGCCATTTCGACCGTGAGCTTGGTCTTGGAGGCCTGGCGGATGAGCCGGAGGTCGCGCTCGTTGATATGGCGGCGGTCGCTCCGGAGATGGGCCGTGATCCCGGCCGCTCCCGCCTGTTCGGCCAGGAGGGCCGCCAGGACGGGTTCGGGCTCGGCCGCCCGGCGGGCCTGCCTTAGGGTCGCGAAATGGTCGACGTTGACCGATAACCTCATGAGGGACTCCTTTTAGGAAAGGCGGCGGGCGATGGCCTCCGAGATCCGGCGGGCCAGCCTTTCGACCTCGGCGGCGTCTTCGCCCTCGACCATGACCCGGGCCAGGGGCTCGGTCCCCGAATAGCGGACGTCGAGGCGGCCCGTTCCCCGAAGAACGCCCTCGGCCTCCCGGATCGCCGAGACGATTTCCGGAAAACGGCCGAGGTCGGGTTTCGTCGAAACCGGAACATTGAGAAGGACCTGGGGATATTCGACATAGCCCTCGACGAGCGCCGAGAGCGGCATCCGCCGGGCCGCCATGACTTCGATCATCTTGAGGCTCGTCAGGATTCCATCGCCGGTCGTCGCCTCGTCGAGAAGGATGGTGTGGCCCGAACGCTCCCCCCCGAGGTTGGCCCCGAGGTCGAGCATCCGTTCGAGGACGTACTTGTCGCCGACCTTGGTCCGCTCGAAGCGCAGGCCGAGGGCTTCGACCGCCTTTTGGAGCCCCAGGTTGCTCATCGTCGTGGCGACGACGGCCCCGGCCTTGAGGCGGTTCGCTTCGAGCATGGCCCGGCCGAGGACATAGAGGGTGTGGTCGCCGGTCAGAATGCGGCCGCCTTCGTCGACCCAGAGGGCCCGGTCCGCGTCGCCGTCGTAGGCCACGCCGAGGTCGGCCCGGTGTTCGATGACGGCCGCGGCGAGCCTCTCCGGATGGAGCGCGCCGCATCCGGCGTTGATGTTCCGGCCGTCGGGCGCGTCGGCGGTCGAGATGACTTCGAGGCCGGCTTTCCGCATCGCTTCCGGAGCGGCCTTGGAGCCGGCCCCGTGGGCGCAATCGAGGACGACCTTGAGGGGCCGGGCCGGGCCTTCGAGGCTGGACCTCTCGGCCAGAGAGCGGACGTAGGATTCGAGGAACAGGGGATCGGTCTCGACGCCGGACTCGCCGGCGTCGGCAACGGGGCCGCCGTCGAGGATCGCCTCCTCGAGCCGCGCCTCCCAAAGGTCCGGGATCTTGAATCCCTCCCCGGAGAAGATCTTGATCCCGTTGTCCCGGTAGGGATTGTGGGAAGCGGAGATGACGATTCCGGCGGAAAAGCCCCAGCGCTTGACGAGATAAGCGACGGCCGCGGTCGGAACGACGCCGGCCGAGGCGGTCTCTCCGCCGGCGCCGCGCAGGCCCCGGGTGACGGCCTTTTCGATCTCCTCCCCGGATTCCCGCGTGTCCCGGCCGAGGAGGACGCGGGGCGGCAGGCCTTCCTCTCCGAGGAGCTTAGCCAGGGCCCCTCCGAGACGGCGGACCGAAGGGACGTCGAGAGGGAACTCTCCCGCCACGGCCCGCAAGCCATCGGTCCCGAACAGCCTTTTCATTCCACTTTTTTCTCGACCGTCACGACGACGGTCGCCCGGGTCCTGGCCTCGGCGAGGCGGACCTCCGGATGGGGGAGGATGAGGTCGACCTCGAAGGCTTTCGTCTGCTCCAGGTCGGTGAGGTCGACGGGGCTCGTCCGGACCTTTTCCTTGACCTTGAACTTGCTCTCCGGACCCCGGACGTTGACCTGGGAAGGGATGACCTCGATCTTGGTCTGGACGAAGCCTTCCTTGACCTTGCCCACGGCGACGATCTGGATGTCCATGACGACCTGGACGCTGCGCTCGAGGCGGAGCTTGACCGTGTTGGGGAAGACCTGGACGACCTGGACGTCCGGAGGGACGAGGATCATGTCGGGATTGAGGGGATAATCCTGCTGGTCGAGGCGGGCCCGGCTGAGGTTGAGGACGGCCTGGACGTCCTTGTCCGTGATCTGGCTCAGGATCCGGTTGCGAGCCCGGATGGTGACGTCGATCGTCGCCGGGGGGGGGACGACGAGCTCGAAATCGGCCGGCAGGTTGCGCCGTTCGAGGGGGACGACGAGCGTCCTTTCCGAGAACGTCTTCTCCTCGGGGATGAGCGTCAGCCAGAGGACGAAGGCCAGGACGAGGGCGATGACCTTGAGGGCCCAGTTGCGGAGGAAGAGGTTTCTGAGGAAGCGGATCATCTTTTCAAGAACTCGAGGAGGCGGCGTTCGAGGTCCTCGGCGTCGCGGATGATCTGAAGGACCCCTTTGGTTCCGAGGGAGATCGCTCCCGATTCCTCGCTGACGACGACCACGGCGGCGTCCGTTTCCTGGGTCAGGCCGATGGCCGCGAGATGGCGCGTCCGGGTCGGGAACTCAGCCCGGATTTGGTGCGAGGCGGGGAGGGGAAGGAGGCAGCCCGCGGCCTCGATCCGGTTGCCCCGGATGACGACCGCCCCGTCGTGGAGCGGCGAATGGGGGAAGAAGATGCTGACGAGAAGGTCTTTGGACAGCTCCGCTTGGAGGGATGTCCCGCGGCCGGCGTAGACCGAGAGGGAGATCTCGTTTTCGACGGCGATCAGGGCCCCGATTCTCCTCTGGGACATGTACTCGACGGCCTGGCAGAGGTCCTCGATCTTTTCCTTGAACGACCGCAGGGTCAGGGGCTTGCGGATGGTCTGGGCCCCGAGCCCGGTCAGGAAGCGGCGGATTTCCTGCTGGAAGAGGACGATGATGGCGAAGATGACGTAGGGGACGAAATTCTCGATCAGCCAGTTCGAGGCCGTGAACTTGAGCCAGCGGGTCGCGAGGAGGAAGAGCCCGACGAGCCCCAGCCCGATGGCCATCTGGTAGGCCCGGGATTCCTTGATGAGCCGGAGGAAGGAATAGAGGATGAAGGCCACGATGAGGATGTCGATGAAGTCCCGGAGGGTCGCCCGCCCGAGGGCCGTCAGGACCTCATTGAACATAGGGCGTCCTTTCCTCGGCCCCCGGCGGACCGGCGGCGGATGCGGCGAGCAGGGCGTCGGCGACCTGCGCGGCCCGCCAGACGGCCCGGACGTCGTGGACGCGGAGGATGTGGGCCCCGTGGACGAGGCTCAGGACGGCGGCGGCGATCGTCCCTTCGAGCCGCTCGCCGGGGGGAAGGTTCAGGATCTTACCGATGAAGGACTTGCGGGAAACGCCGACCAGGACGGGCCGCCCCAGGCCGGCCAGGTCTTCCAGCTTGCGGAGAAGCTCGAGATTGTCCTCGAGGCGTTTGCCGAATCCGATGCCGGGGTCGAGGACGATCCGGGCGCGGTCCAGGCCGTAGGCCTCGGCGATGTCGATCTTCTCGGCGAGGAAGGCCCGGACCTCGGCGACGACGTCGACGTAGGACGGCTGGAGCTGCATCGTCTTGGGAAGGCCTTTCATGTGCATGACGACGAAACCGGCCCGGCGTTCCGCGGCCAGGGACAGGAGGCGGGGGTCGATGGTCGCCGAGCCGATGTCGTTGATGATGTCCGCCCCGGCGTCGAGCGCCGCCCGGGCCACCTCGAATTTCGTCGTGTCGACGGAAAGGAGGGCCTTCGTTTTCGGCCGCAAGGCCTCGATGACGGGGAGAATGCGCCGGAGTTCGTCTTCGACCGCCACGGGGTCGGAGCCCGGGCGGGAGCTCTCCCCGCCGATGTCGAGGATATCGGCCCCGTCTTCGAGAAGGGCGAGGCCGTGGTCCAGGGCGGCCGGGGCTTCGAGATAGCGGCCGCCGTCGTAGAAGGAATCGGGGGTGACGTTGAGGATCCCCATGATCCAGGTCCGGCGGCCGAGGAGATGGCTTGTCCCCTTGACCTGGAAGAGGGCCTCTTTCCTCACCGCATCCCTTAAGCCTTGGCCGGCTCGGTCCTCGGCCTGGCCGGAGCCGCGACCTTGGGAGCCTCGGCCTTGTCCTCCACGGGGACGGCCGGAGGCGCCGGCGTTTCGGGCTTGGGCATCTCGTCGGCCGGAGGCCGCCCCTCGAGGATGGCCTTGATTTCCTCGGAGGACATGACCTCCTTCTCGAGGAGATGGGCGGCGATGGCCTGAAGCTGGTCGCGGTGCCCGCCGAGGAGCTTCTCGGACCGGGCGTAGTTCCGGTTGACGATTTTCTTGACTTCCTCGTCGATCATCTCGGCCGTCTTCTCGCTGAAGTTCTTGTGGGCCGTGAGCTCCCGGCCGAGGAAGATGAGGTCGTCCCGCTCGCCGAAGGTCAGGGGGCCGAGGTCGCTCATCCCCCACTGGCAGACCATCCGCCGGGCGATCTCGGTCGCCTTCTCGAAGTCGTTGGCCGCGCCGGTCGTCGTCTTGTTGAGGAAGAGCGTTTCGGCGACCCGGCCGGCGAGGAGGACGGAGAGCTGGGCTTCGAGGTAGTCCTTGCTGTAGGTGTAGCGGTCGTCGAGGGGGAGCTGCTGGGTGACGCCCAGGGCCATCCCCCGGGGGATGATCGTGACTTTGTGGATCGGGTCGGCCTCGGGGAGGAGGGCGGCGACGAGGGCGTGGCCGGCTTCGTGGTAGGCCGTGCTCCGCTTTTCCTCCTCGCTGATGATCATGCTCTTGCGCTCGACGCCCATGAGGACCTTGTCCTTGGCGTATTCCATGTCCTTCATCGTCACGGCCTGCTGGGCGTAGCGGGCGCCGTTCAGGGCGGCCTCGTTGACGAGGTTGGCCAGGTCGGCTCCCGAGAATCCGGGGGTCGAGCGGGCCAGGACCTTCAGGTCGACGTCCTTGTCGAGGGGGATTTTCCGGGTGTGGACCTTGAGGATCTCCTCCCGGCCCTTGACGTCGGGCATGTTGACGACGATCCGGCGGTCGAAGCGGCCCGGCCGGAGAAGGGCGCTGTCGAGGATGTCGGGCCGGTTCGTGGCGGCGATGAGGATGATCCCCTCGTTCGAGTCGAACCCGTCCATCTCGACGAGGAGCTGGTTGAGGGTCTGTTCGCGCTCGTCGTGGCCGCCGCCCAGGCCGGCCCCGCGCTGGCGGCCGACGGCGTCGAGCTCGTCGATGAAGATCAGGCAGGGGGCGTGCTTCTTGCCGTTCTCGAAGAGGTCGCGGACCCGAGAAGCCCCGACCCCGACGAACATCTCGACGAAGTCCGAGCCGCTGATCGAGAAGAAGGGGACGTCGGCCTCGCCGGCGACGGCCCGGGAGAGGAGCGTCTTTCCCGTCCCCGGGGCGCCGACGAGGAGGACGCCCTTCGGGATCCGGCCGCCGAGCTTCTGGAATCTCTGGGGCTCCTTGAGGAAGCCGACGATTTCCTTGAGTTCTTCCTTGGCCTCCTCGACCCCGGCGACGTCCTTGAACGTGACTTTTTTCTGGGCGCCCGAAGAGAAGAGCTTGGCCCGGCTCTTGCCGAAGGAGAGGGCCTTGTTCCCTCCGGCCTGCATCTGGCGCATGAAGAAGAACCAGAAGAGGATGATGAGGAGGATCGGCGACCAGGTGAAGAGGATGGACAGCCAGCCGCCCTTGTTGATGTCCTTGACGTCGATCTCGACCCCGTTCTCCCGGAGGATCTTGACGAGGTCGTCGAACTGGGAAGGAAGGACGGTCTTGAACTGGGCCTTGTCACGGTATTCGCCCTTGACCTGGCTGCCGGTGATGACGACCTTGGCGACCTTCTTGCCCTCGACGTCGGACAGGAACTGGCTGAAGGGGACCTCGGTCTTGATCATCCCCGGCGTCTGGAGGAGGCTCCAGAGGAGGATGATGATGGCCCCGGCGGCGACCCAGAAGATGATATTTTTAGCGGGACGTGTTCTCTTGACGGCCATTGTTAATTCCTTTTGACAGGCTATTTTAGCAGATTTTCAGCCGCGTGTATAGATTTTTTCGAGGGCGGTGTGATAAAAGAGGGCCGGCCATGAACCTCCACCCCGTCGACCTCGTCATCATCGCCGTCTACCTCGCCGGGGTGGCGTCGATCGGCTTCGTCGTCAAGGCCCGGGCGACGAAGCGGCTCGACGCCTACTACCTCGCCGGCCGGAACGTCCCCTGGTGGATGCTGGGACTCTCGGGCTGCTCGAGCTATATCGACATCGGCGGGACGATGTCGATGATCGGGGCCCTCTTCTATCTGGGGCTCAAGTCCGTCTGGATGACCCACATCTTCTGGGGCTGGTTCATCATCTGCTTCTACATGGCCTTTCAGGCCAAATACATCCGCCGCTCGGGGGTCATGACCTTCGCCGAGTGGAACGAGACCCGCTTCGGGACGGGGAAGGAGGCCGAGGCGGCCCGCCTCGCCGCCGCGATCTTCCTCCTCGTTCTGATGATCTGCAACCTGATGTTCATCAGCGTCGGGACGGGCAAGTTCGCCGAGGAATTCCTGCCGTTCCCGCGCTGGGAGGCAACGCTCATCGTCCTGGCCGTCGTCGGGATCTACGTCACCCTGGGCGGATTCTTCGGGGTCATCCTGACCGACGTCTTCCAGACGATTTTGATCGGCATCGGGGCGGTCTTCATGGCCGTCATGGTTTTTTCGAAGCCCGCGGCGTCGACCTTCATCGCCAAGCCTGAGGCCTGGCATTCGCTCGCCCCGGCGTGGAGGCTGTGGCCGTCCTACCTGGCCGAGACGCCCCCGGCCTACCAGCATTTCGGCCTCTTCGGGCCGATCCTCGCCGCCGGCTTCTTCTGGATGGTCTTCCGCGTCCTCAGCGGTCCGAATGTCTGGGACTTCCAGTTCTTTTTGACCACCCGCTCTCCCCGTGACGCCCAGCTCGCCGCCGGGATGTGGACCGTCGGCTACAATTTACGCTGGATCCTGGGCTGCGCCTTCATGGTTCTCGGCATTTTCTACCTCGGGAACCAGGCCGGCTTCGACGCCGAGAAGATCATGCCTCTCGTCCTGCAGAAGTTCCCGGCCGGAATGCGCGGCTTCTTCATGGCCATTTTGCTGGCGGCCCTGATGTCGACGATCAGCGCCATGATCAACGTCACGAGCTCGGTCCTCATCAACGATTTTCTGAAACGGTACTTCGCCAAAAATTTATCGCAGAAGGCCCTCGTTCGCTGGGGGCAGGCGGCTTCGGTCGTCGCCGTCCTCATCGGCTTCGTCTTCTCGCTCTCGTTCTCCAACATCGTCACCGCCTGGGAGACGATGGTCTTCGTCGTCGTCACCGTCATTCTCGTCCCGGCGACCTTGAGGTGGCACTACTGGAGGTTCGGGGCCAAGGCCTTTGTCTGGAGCATGGCCGTTTCGTCGGTGTTGATCACCCTTCGGCTCGTTTACCTGAAAGGCCTCCATGCCTCGGCGACCCTGGCGATCGATATGGGCCTAAGCTTCGCGACGACGGTCGTCGTCGCCGCCCTGACCAGGCCGGCCGACATGGACGTCTTGGTGAAGTTTTATGCCAAGGTCCGGCCGTTCGGCGTCTGGGGGCCGGTCCGGCGCGAGGCCGTCCGGCGGGGCCTGGTCCCGGCGAACGACAAGATGCCCCGGGTCGACATGCTAAATGGATTGATCACCGCGGTGTTCCAATTCTCGCTGGCCCTCATCCCGTTCTACGCCCTGCTCCGGAATTGGGGACAGCTGGGCATTTGGGCCGCCGTGGCCGCCGCCCTGACCGTCGTCCTCTATTTCACCTGGTACAAAAACCTGCCGGCCAGGGACGAAGTCTAGCTCCCTCTATTTTTTCGGCAAGAAATTCTCCAAGATCCAGAATTCATCGTTCGTCGAGCGGCCTGCATGAGCGATCTTCTGGCTCATTCCGACATGGCGGCGGTCGGCGGAATGTCATGGGAATGTCATGGCCGGCGAGGAGGAGAGTCTTGACAGGGCACGGCTTTCAGGGCATCATATTACCGATTCTTTCGGTCAAATGACCGAAACGAAAGGTCGAAAAGGACGCCATGCTCGAAGGATTGCTGGAATCGCCGGTCAAGGAAAGGGCCCTGCTTTTCATCCATGTTGCCGGCCCTTCCTACGCCCGGGAAATCGCCCGGACGTTCTCCTTGAACCTCAGCTCGGTCCAGAATCAGCTTCTCAAGCTCGAAGCCGCGGGGATCCTCTATAGCCGATTGAGGGGGCGCGTCCGGCTGTTCGACCTCAATCCCCGCTATGCCTTCAAGGCCGAGCTCGAGCGGTTGTTGGAGAAAGCCTTGGAGTTCGTCCCCGAGGGTGAAAGCCGGCTCTATCGGGGCCGGCTGCGTCCCCGGCGGACGGGAAAGCCGCTCTAACCCATGACGTTGCGGAATGCCAGCTTGAGGAGACTGGCCCTTCTTGTCGGTGACCGGCTTCGCCGCCGCGGAGTGGAGGCCGTCCTGACGGGCGGTGCCTGCGTCTCGATCTATACGAGGAATCGCTATCAGTCCTATGACCTGGATTTCGTCCTCCTTGCCGCTCAAGATAAGAAAGCCGCGGGCGAGGCGCTCAGGGAATTGGGTTATCGCCCCGACGGACGGCATTTCCGCCATTCCGATACGCCGTTCCTCGTCGAATTCCTCGCCCCGCCCCTTTCGATCGGCGCCGCGCCGGTGCGGAAAATCGCCGAGATCCGTGCGGGCCGCAGGACTCTCCGCCTTCTCTCGCCGACGGACTGCGTCAAAGACCGGTTGGCCGCATTTTATTTTTGGAACGACCGCCAGTCCTTGGAGCAAGCCGTGCTGGTCGCCCTCCGACATCGGATCGACATGAAGGACGTCAAGGCCTGGTCGGAGAGCGAGGGAATGGCAGAGCGGTTTGCTGTCTTTCTCCGGCAATGGAAAGAGAAGAAAAACCAAAGAGCTGCGAGATGAAAGCGAAACCGACGGTCCATCTCATCTGCACCGCCCATCTCGACCCCGTCTGGCAGTGGGGGTGGGAGGAGGGGGCGTCCGAGGCGTTGGCGACGTTCGGGACGGCCGTCGACTTATTGAATGAGCATCGCGGCCTGATTTTCTGCCATAACGAAGCCGTCCTTTATCAGTGGGTCGAGCGGCTCGATCCGGCGCTCTTCCGGGAGATCCGGCGGCGCGTCCGGGAAGGTCGCTGGGCGATAAGCGGCGGCTGGTATCTCCAACCGGACGTCAATCTTCCGGGCGTCGAATCGCTCATCCGTCAGATCGCCGTGGGGCGGGCATACTTTCGGGAGAAATTCGGCGTCGTTCCGCGAGTGGCCTACAATTTCGATTCCTTCGGGCACGGCGGGGGATTGCCCCAAATCCTTGTGCGGGCCGGATATACAATGTATATCCATATGCGGCCGCAAGAGGAGGAGCTTGCCCTCCCGTCCGACCTCTATCGCTGGCGAGGGGTGGACGGCTCGGAGATTTTGGTTTACAGAATCGCTGTCGGCCTCTATCATACCGAGTACGATAACATCGAGGAGCGGCTCGCCGCGGGCGTCGAAAGGGCGCTGAGGCTCGGCCGCGATATGCCCGTCTTCTGGGGCATCGGCGATCATGGGGGAGGGGCGACGCGGAAAGACCTCGCCCGGATCGAGTCTTTCGCCGCCCACGAGAGGCGCGTCAGGATCGTCCATTCCACGCCCGACCGTCTTTACGGCGCCCTCCGCCAAGCCGGCAGGACGGCTCCCGTCGTCGAGGGGGACCTTCAGCGCGTCTTCACGGGTTGTTACACATCGCTTTCGCGGCTGAAGCGCAAGGCCGTCTCGAGCCTCGGCAACCTCGTCCAAACCGAGGCCCTGCGGTCGGCAGCATGGTGGGCGAGGGGGCATGATTATCCTGAAGCCGAGCTTCGAGAGGCATGGAAGGGCCATCTCTTCAACGATTTCCACGATATCCTGCCAGGAAGTTGTGTCGAGCCGGCCGAAGCCGATGCCCTTGAACTTTACGGGAAAGTGGATGAGGAAGTCCGTAGGCTAAGACTCGGCGCCGCGGCCGCCTTCAATGCCGGACAGCCGGCTCGCCTCGAAATTCCCGTGACCGTTCTCAACGCCAATCCCGCGGTCAAGCGCGCGCCCGTCGAAGTCGAGGCGATGATCTGCCATCGGCCGAAATGGTCTGGGGTGTGGCATCTCCGGCTTTATTCGGCCGACGGCCGGGAGATACCGTGTCAGGAAGAGCAGCCCGAAGCCCTTCTCCCGTTTAACGGTTGGCGGAGGAAAGTCAGCTTCATGGCCGATCTGGCGGGGGTCGGAGCGGCCCATTTTGAATTGCGATTGTTGGAGGGCGATCGATCGGTTCCGGAATTCGGCGTGATTCGCGGAGAGAGTCTGTTGTGTCCGTCCGACATCGAAAAGGCGGGCCTCTTGTCCTCACTTCGCATCGGCGGCCGGGAATTGCTGGCCGGCCTGGCGCCGACTCCTTTGGTCGTCAAGGACGAGGGCGATTCCTGGGGGACGGGTTGCGCGAGCTATCGCGATATCGCGGGGATGTTCAAGATGCGGGGCGCGGCGAAGGTCATCGAGGCGGGGTCCGTCCGGACGATCACCGAAAGCGTTTGGATCTACAAGAAAAGCCGCCTCGTCGTTCAAACGATCGTCTATCCGGACTGGCCGGTCATCGAATTTCGGATGCGCCTTTTCTGGAACGAGGAAAGGCGGCGGCTGAAGCTCGCAATTCCAAGCGCGTTTTGGGCGGATAGGATACTTTGCGAAATTCCCGGTGGCGCGATCTTCCGCCCGGCAAATGGGGATGAGCACGTCCACGGCCGCTGGTGCTTGGCCGAAGGGAAAGTCGGCGGAATGCCTCTCGCCCTCGGCGTCGTCCATCCGGGATTCCACGGCCTCGATTTCAAGGACGGCGAGATCCGGCTCTCGGTCTTGCGCAGCGCGGCGTATTGCCATGAGCGGGGATTCAGGCTTGCCGCCCGGCCGATCCGGAAGTTCATGGACCTCGGCGCGCACGATTTTCGGATGCTCCTGACCGCCGGAGCTCCCGACGATGTCAAAGGCCGCCTCTCGGGCTTGGCCGACTGGCTGGCCGTCCCGCCGGTTGCCTATGCCCATCTTCCGGTTGGGATCGGGACGATGCCGGGAGCGAGAAAAGGCGAAAGAATTCGAAGCGCACCTTCAACCGGTGGGAGGACTTTTGAGACGACGGAGATCGTGTCCGTCGGTCCGGAAAATATCCGCCTGACCGCGCTGAAGCGCTCGAGCGACGGCCAGGCGCTCGTCATCCGCCTTCAAGAAACAGCCGGCGTCGCGACAAAAGCCCGCCTCGATTTGGCCCCGTCGTTCAAATCCGGGTCGGGGCCTTTGCGAGCCTCGATCTCCCTGAAGCCGTTCGAAATCAAAACGCTGCGGGTTGACCGATCCGGCCGGATCCGTCCCGCCCCTCTCCTCGACGGACCGCGTTAGAATTCGGCTCGCGCGATTCCAAGCCGGTTGAAGTCTTTGCGGTCGAAGGTCGCAACTCCGCCGCCTCTTCCGGCATCGGCGCAAGCGGCGGCGGGCGTCCGGTTCAGGTTCCTGCCGGGGATGGGGTGAGCCGTCCTCGCTGGATCGGCGATCAGACGAATTCTACCTGCTCGGTCTCGCGGGATCGAAGAAAGGCTAGGGCCAAGAGGACAGACGACGCAACTTCGCTCAGGAGCAGGAAGGGATAGAGCAGCAGTCCCAGGACCGGCGCCGCCAGGGCGGCGGCCGTCGAAACGAGCAGCAAACCCGCCGCCAGGTTGACGTAGGCATAGGGGCGCAGGAGGCTTCTCTCGGAGAAGGGAAGCTTCAATAGAATGGCGGCGTAGACGATGATGAGGATGCCCCAAGGGATGATGACGAGGAGGATGCGGGCCATGACGAGCCGTCCCGCCTGGCCGGGACTGACCGCTTGGGCCGCCTCGCTCAATTGGTTGAGGATCTCCAGAACGACCGAGGCGACGGCCAGGATGGCGATGATGACGTCGGCCTGACGGAAATCGTAGCGATCCCAGAGAAGCCGGCGTAGGGTCAGGAGAACAAAGGCCTCCATGCCGCCGGCCAGGACGAGGAGAAATCCCCGCGCCGTCAGTAAGGCGAGAGGCCAGCCCGGCAAAGCGGACATGAAGGCCGCAGCCGCGGCCATGAGGACGACGATCCCCGTCTTCACCAAGGCCAGAATCGCGGCCGCCCGATAGCGTTGGTCGCTCATTCGACGCCTCCTTCGCCTCCGCGGGTTTGGACGTACTCGAGGAGGTCTCCCGGTCTGCAGTCCAGCTCCCGGCAGAGGGCGTCCAGGGTGCTGAAGCGTATCCCCTTGACCTTGCCCGTCTTAAGGAGAGAGAGGTTGGTCAGCGAGATGCCGATCCGCGATGAGAGCTCGGTTAAGGACATCTTCTTTCTGACCAGGGCTAAGTCCAGCCTCACTTCAATGGGCATGTTGTACCTTTACGTGATCTGCTTCTAGGAAAAGAATATAATTATAATTTTATGTAAGTCAACTAATATTTTATATTAATCGTAAATATATTTAGATTATAAATAAATCTTTTTAATCGCTCGAAATAATCGGGAAACGCTTATTCGGCGGATATCCGGCAAATTTTTGCATTCTAATGATCATCATGGGAAGCGGATTCCCAGATCATCCGGTAGACGACGAGCTCCTTGTAGCCGCTGGCTTTTTCCCGGGCGGCATAAAGCCGGCCGCTCCTCGCCGTCACCCATGAATCGGTCGGACTGCCCGGAGCGTAAAGGTCGGCCCAGAGGTGCGCGGCACAACTCGTCCTGGCGAAGAAGACCCCTTCAGCGGTGAAGATATCGATAAGGTATTCCCCCGGTTTTGCCCCCGTCTCATAAGTCATGACGTACAGCCGCCCCTCGTCGTCGCAGAAGAGGTGCTGGAAGGGGGGGCTGGATGAGGGAAAATCAAGCTTGTCTTTGATAGGAGCGAGGTCGGGCGATTCCAGGGCCTTCAGGATGGCGCGCTTTTTATCCTCCGGAAAAGGCACCGCGGCGTATTCTTTTCGGATCTTCCGGATGAGATTCCCGGCCAAATCGTAGACGCGGACCTCGTATCCCTTGTCCGCGTTTCCCAGATAGACGCGATCCCGGGCGAGTTCCCAAGCCGTGAGGGGGAGAGGGACTCGGACCTTGGAGGCGCCGAAGGGATGAGGATATTCGACCCGGTCAAGCTCTTTTATCTCCCGAAACTCCGAATCGATGACGCTGTAGGTCATGAACAGGCTCGCGTATTCCTCTTTGGGATCGACTTCGGTCTTCCGGTAGAGATAGTCCCCGTTGGGCATGGGGAGAAGGAGCGAGCCTCCCCGGACATCGAGCGGGACGGCGGTTTCGCGCACGGCGACTCCCTGCGCGTCGAATAGGAGAAGCTTTTTCGTTCTCATATCCAGGACGGGCAGGCCGTCGCCGGCGAGGATTTTATGGAAAATGGGCCATTGGATCTCCCCCGGTCCCTGTCCTTTCGGGCCGAAAGCGGCGAGAAACCGTCCACGTCCGTCGAATTGGAAGACGGAAAGACCCGTATTCATAGGGGGTTGAAAGATGAAAATATCGCCCGAGGAGTTCACGTCGAAGCCCCAGATGTCCGCGACGCCCAGCTTGGCCAGATCTTCCCTTTCGGTGTCGATCGTCAGCTCCTCCTCGAGGCGGAGGGACGTCGGGGCGCCCTTGACGCGGTAGGGTTGGGCGCGATTGAGGACGACTTCGACGCCGTTCTCGGTGATTCGCTCTACCCGATCCGTCCGCGTCGAGCACGCGGCCGCCATGACGGAGGCCGTCAAGATCGCGGCCGATAAAGCGATTTGCCGGATTTCTTTCATTCCCC
>Ga0208047_1000437_pt1 | contig 15566 bp, 11 predicted proteins | sample Kivu_220m_FD_184162 | JGI IMG/M metagenome (GOLD analysis project Ga0208047, IMG submission 184162) | Freshwater microbial communities from Lake Kivu, Western Province, Rwanda to study Microbial Dark Matter (Phase II) - Kivu_220m (SPAdes)... | ecosystem: Environmental > Aquatic > Freshwater >...
ACCTTGTAATAGCTGATGTAAGTGTTGTCTTACCATGATCCACATGGCCTATAGTCCCTATGTTTATATGAGGTTTGGTCCTTTCAAATTTTTTCTTAGCCATAATATATCCTTTCTTTGTTTTGAAGTTAATTTAATTTATATTAAATAACCTATACTGCAATTTTACTTCCTCTAAATCTTTCAATAATTTCGTCTGCAATTCTACCTGGTGCTGGCTCATATTTTTTAAACTGCATAGTAAAAGTGGCGCGCCCCTGAGTTTTTGACCGTAAATCCGTAGCATAACCAAACATTTCAGCAAGCGGTACCTCTGCTTTTATAATTCTATTCTTACTTCTCAGTAATACAGATAATATTTTTCCTCTCCTCGAATTAAGATCACCAATAACTTCTCCCATATACTTGTCCGGAGCAACCACTTCAACATCCATTACTGGCTCAAGTAAAATAGGAAGACATTTTTTCATACCTTCTCTAAAAGCTTTTGACCCGGCAATCCTGAAAGCCATTTCTGAAGAATCTACTTCATGATAAGATCCATCTAAAAGTATGGCTTTAACATCAACAACCGGATATCCGGCCACCTCGCCGCTTTGCATTGCATCTACTATTCCCATTTTTACTGGCTTGATAAATTCTTTTGGTATAACTCCGCCTTTTGTTTTATCCTCAAATTCAAATCCCTTACCGTATTCATTTGGTTCAAAACGGACAACTACATGACCATACTGCCCCCTTCCACCACTTTGCCTGATATATTTTCCTTCTACTTGTGTTCCTTTAGTTATCGTTTCCCTGTAAGATACCTGAGGTTTACCTACATTTGCACCTACACCAAACTCACGGAGCAATCTATCTACTATAATTTCGAGATGGAGTTCACCCATACCTGAAATAATTGTCTGTCCGGTTTCACTATCGATTTCCATTCTAAAAGTAGGATCTTCTTCTTCCAGCTTGGAAAGCGCAATGACTAATTTTTCCTGGTCGATTTTTGTTTTTGGTTCAATAGCAATTGATAATACCGGCTCAGGGAAACTAATGGATTCATATTTAATAGGCTTATTTGGGTCACATATAGTATCACCCGTATTTACATTCTTTAAGCCAACAACTGCTCCTATATCTCCACTGTAAGCCTCTTTTAATTCCTCTCTGCTATTGGCATGCATCTCCAACAGTTTACTGACTCTGTTTTTATTACCATTATTTGCATTCAGTACCTGCATTCCACTTTTCATGGTTCCGGAATAAATTCTCAAATAACTTAACTTTCCTACAAATGGATCAGTTGTTATTTTAAATACCAGCCCAGAAAAAGGTGCATCATCACTGACCTCCCTCTCAATTTCTTTTCCGTTATCAGGATTAATACCTTTAGGTGAAGATACATCACTGGGAGATGGGAGAAAGTCCACTACTGTGTCCAGTATTGGCTGCACACCTTTATTCTTAAAAGCAGCTCCGCAAAGGACAGGAACACCGTTAACATTTATAGTTATTTCCCTGATAGCTTTCTTTAATTCTCCTTCACTTATTTCAATATTTTCAACATATTTGTTTAAAATATCATCATTATAATTAGCAATATTTTCAATTAGTTGCTGCCTATATTTTTCAGCAGTAGATTCAAGTTCTGAAGGTACATCCTCATACTCGAATTTAATTCCCATTTCATCTTTATATATAATTGCCCTCATACTGATAAGATCAATGATTCCTAAAAAGTCTTCTTCTTTACCTATAGGAATTTGTATAGGTAGTGGATTGGCACCAAGTCTTGTTTTAATCATATCTAAAACATAGAAGAAATCTGCTCCACTTCGATCCATCTTATTGACAAAAGCAATCCTGGGAACATTATATTTATCAGCCTGTCTCCATACAGTTTCAGACTGTGGTTCCACTCCTCCAACTGCGCAGAATATAATAATCATACCATCAAGTACTCTTAATGATCTTTCAACTTCAACAGTAAAATCAACATGTCCGGGAGTATCAATAATATTTATTTTATTATCCTTCCAGAAACAGGTTGTTGCAGCAGAAGTAATAGTAATTCCTCTTTCCTGCTCCTGTATCATCCAATCCATAACTGCTGCACCATCGTGAACTTCTCCCATTTTATAAGTCTTACCGGTATAATACAGAATACGTTCAGTCGTAGTTGTTTTACCTGCATCTATGTGAGCAGTTATACCTATATTTCTTGTATTTTTTAATGAAACCTGTCTAGTCATATATAGTCACCTACACTACCACCTATAGTGTGCAAAAGCTTTGTTGGCCTCAGCCATCTTATGTAAATCTTCTTTCTTTTTAATACTGCTTCCAGTATTACTGGCACCATCTAAAATCTCGGCAGATAACCTTGCAGCCATGGTCTTTTCCTTCCTCCTGCTTGCAAAATCAACTACCCATCTAATAGCCAGCATATTTGCTCTTTCCGCAGAGACTTCTACGGGCACCTGATAAGTAGCTCCACCAACTCTTCTTGGTTTTACCTCCAGCACAGGCCTTACATTATCAAGACATTTATCCAGTATCTCTAATGGATTTTCTTTGGTTCTTTCTCCCAGAATTCTCAGACTCTTATATACTATATTTTCAGCAATGCTTTTTTTACCATCTGTCAGAACCTTGTTAATCAGTTGAGATACAACCCTACTTTTATAAACAGGGTCTGTCTTCATTTTCCTTTTCGGAGGTTTTCCTTTTCTTGGCATCTATTAACTCCTCATAAATTACTTTGGCTTCTTAGCGCCATACCTCGAGCGTGAAGATTTTCTATCTTCAACCCCTGCAGTATCTAACGTGCCCCTAACAATCTTATATCTCACCCCAGGTAGATCTTTTACCCTACCGCCTCTTACCAGCACTATAGAGTGCTCCTGTAGATTATGACCAACTCCTGGTATATATGCTGTAACCTCAGCTCCATTTGTAAGCCTTACCCTTGCTACTTTTCGCAGCGCCGAATTTGGCTTCTTGGGAGTAGAAGTATATACTCTAATACATACACCTCTTCTTAAAGGATTTTCCTGCAGGGCAGGTGTTTTCTTTTTCTTTTTTAATCTTTTTCTTCCTTTTTTAACCAGTTGACTTATAGTAGGCATAAATACCCTATCCTCTAATTTAATAATACTGCTATAACAAAAAATGATTAATGATAACCTTTTTTGAAGACACGAAAAAAGAGATTATCATCTAAAAATTAAAATGTCAATATAAAAAAATGGCTATTTTAAAGTATTTTTTTACTTATATTTTAGATATTGATTTCTATTTCTTTTACGTCATCTCCCTCTGATTCCTGAAGGATTTCTATCTCATCTTTATTGTCCTCCTTATAGCCGGGGTAATCTAATTGATAGTCCCTAAAGCTGCTCATACCCGTTCCTGCCGGTATAGCCTTACCTAATATTACATTCTCCTTTAGTCCAACTAAATTATCTATTTTATTCTCCAGAGCTGCATCTGTTAGCACTCTGGTAGTTTCCTGAAATGATGCAGCTGAAAGAAAACTATCAGTCGCAAGTGAAGCCTTAGTTATACCCATTAAATTTTGAACAGCTGTTGCTGGTACCTTCATGTTAGAAATTAATTTGTTATTCTCTTTTTCATAACAGAGCCTGTCTACCAGTTGCCCCGGGAGAAAATTACTATCTCCGGGATCAATTATGGTAACTTTCTTCAGCATTTGTCTGGCAATTACTTCTATATGTTTATCATTTATATCCACACCCTGAGCTTTATATACGTTCTGTACCTCTTTTACTAAATATTGCTCGCATTCCTTAATTCCGTTAATTCTTAAAATATCATGAGGGTTTCTTGGCCCTTCAGTTAATTGATCTCCTGCAGAAATCTTATCTCCATTTTTAACATTTAATTTTGCTCTAACCGGGATCTGATAAACCTTTTCCTGCTTGCCGTCTTTACTTTTTATAGTAAGCATTCTGAAGCGGGAATCTATGTCTTCGATTTCAACCTTTCCTGATATCTCTGCTATAAACGAATGTTCTTTAGGCGTTCTGGCTTCAAATAATTCTACTACCCGGGGCAGACCGCTGGTAATATCAATACCTTCAAAAGTTTTTTCATGCTTGTGAACATGTGTTTTTCTCTTAGCAGTAAGAATTAGTTTGGCAAAAACCTCTCCAACTTCAACATTTACTTTTTTATTTATCTGGAGTATTTCGCCTTTAGGAATAATTACATCTACAATATCTCCTCTCTCCATCTGAACCTGGAAAATTAATTTGTGTGGAATATGTTCTATATTTATCTCAATAACCTCGCTGGTATCTTTCTCAGTGAGGTCAGCTTTTTTAATATTCAGCTCAGATAACAATTCTTTTCTGAATATAAGCTTTCCTTTAACCGGCGATCTTATGGACCTCTGGATTACAGTACTTGCTACCCCACCTGTATGGAAAGTACGCATAGTCAGCTGGGTGCCTGGCTCCCCAATAGATTGGGCTGCTATAATTCCTACCGCTTCCCCAATTTCAACTAGTTTGCTAGTAGCAAGATCTCTTCCATAGCATTTCTGGCAAACTCCGGATTCTGCTTTGCAAGTCATAACTGAACGCACTTTTACACTCTCAATATTGGCATGTATGAACTTCTGCAGGTGCTTTTCAGTAATTTCTTCATCACTTTTTATTATATTCTTTTTAGTGTTAGGATTATTAACATCTTCCAGACAGATTCTTCCTATTAAATTAGTATTAGGTTCTCCTTCAAGAGTTAAAACATAAAGATTTATACCATCCTCGGTCTCGCAGTCATTAATTCTTACCATAGTATCCTGTGCAACATCAACAAGCCTTCTGGTAAGATATCCCGAATCTGCAGTTCGTAGTGCAGTATCTGCAAGTCCCTGTCTGGCACCATGGGTGGAAATAAAATATTCCAAAACCGTAAGTCCCTCTCTAAAGTTAGATTTGATAGGACTATCTATGATATCTCCTCTAGCATTCGCTACCAGTCCTCTCATACCTGCTAACTGACGGAGCTGTTTTATATTTCCTCTAGCACCAGATGTAGCCATCATATAAACCGGATTAAATTTGTTAAAATTCTTTTCCATAGCACTGGCTACACTTTCATTAGCCTGTGACCATGTTTGTATCAATCCCTGATGTCTTTCAAATTCTGTTATCAAGCCTTGTTTATAATAATCCTCAATTCTTTCAATTTTTTTCTCCACACTGCTTAAAATTCTGGCTTTTTCAGGTGGTACATCTATATCATCTATTCCTATAGTAAGACCTGACCTGGTGGAATATTTAAATCCTGTTTGTTTGATAGCATCCAGCATTTCTGTAATAACATTTTGAGGAAATCTGCTTATGCATTCAGACATAATAGCAATAAGTTCTTTTTTAGATACTTCTTTATTAACAAATTTATAATCCTCGGGCAGCGATTCGTTAAATATTATCCTTCCAACTGTTGTCCTGGTTACTTTCTCCTCAATTTTCACCTTAATGGGTACATGTAAAGATATAAAACCATAATCATAATCTAAAATAGCATCCTGGGGATTATTATAAAATCTCTCCTTGCCTTCTGATTCTTCTCTTTCTGAAGTTAAATAATATATTCCCAGGACCATATCTTGAGAGGGGACGACAACCGGTTCACCGCTTGCAGGGGATAATATATTATTTACAGACAGCATCAAAATCATCGCTTCAGCTTTTGCTTCATTTGATAATGGTACATGAACAGCCATCTGGTCACCGTCGAAATCTGCATTAAATGCAGGACAAACCATAGGATGAATCTGTATAGCCTTACCCTCTACCAGCACAGGCATAAACGCTTGTATGCCAAGCCGGTGAAGTGTCGGTGCGCGGTTAAGCAGGATAGGGTGATTTTTAATTACCTCTTCTAATATATCCCAGACTTCATTACTTTCTTTCTCTACCATAGTCTTGGCACTCTTTATATTCTGTGAAAATCCCTCATCAACTAATTTCTTCATAACAAAGGGCTTGAATAGTTCCAAAGCTATTTTCTTTGGAAGCCCACATTGTTCCAGTTTAAGATTAGGATTAACTACAATAACCGATCTTCCTGAATAATCCACTCTTTTACCTAAAAGGTTCTGTCTGAATCTACCCTGTTTGCCTTTAAGCATATCACTTAAAGACTTAAGTGGCCTGTTTCCAGCACCAACTACAGCCCGGCCTCTTCTTCCATTATCAAAAAGTGCATCAACGGCTTCCTGAAGCATCCTCTTTTCATTGTTAATAATTATTTCAGGGGCATCCAGTTCTAGTAGTTTCTTAAGCCTGTTATTTCTATTGATAACTCTTCTGTACAGGTCATTCAAATCAGATGTGGCAAATCTTCCACCATCTAACTGAACCATTGGCCTCAAGTCCGGGGGAATTACGGGAAGTATATCCAGAATCATATATTCAGGCTTATTGTCCGAATCTATAAATGAAGATAATATTTTTAGCCTCTTTATACTCCTCATTTTTTTCTGGCCTTTGGACTTCTTCACAGTTTCCTTAAGGTCCTCGACTTCTTTTTTGCAATCAATATTTTTCAGTAGTTCTTTTATAGCTTCTGCCCCCATTCCACCTTTAAAATACTGTCCATAAATTTCTTTCATTTTCTTAAACAGAGCTTCGTCAGAAACCAGCATCTTTTCCTCTAAATTAAAGAAAAAAGTATCAGCTCTTTTTATCAGATCAATTTCTTCCTGATATATTTCCTCCTCTTCTTCCAGGAGCATCTCTGTCTCTTTGATGATTTTCGCTTTCTTTACCTCTAAATCCAATTCAGGAATTTTTTCCTCTTCAACAATCTTATCATCTATATAATTTTCACCTTCTTTAAAATCTTCATCTACTTCCTTATTTGCTTCCCGAACTTCAATTAAACTTTTTTTATCACCAATTTCATTATTTTCACTTATAAAATCTTCTTTATTTAATTTTAATTCTTCCAGTCTTAGCTTGTGCAATTCCTTTGCCCTGTCCAGAGTCCTCTGGTACAACTTTTTAATTTCCTCTTCTTCAGCAGTTATTTTCTCTCTGTTGATACTGGTTATAATATAGGAATCAAAATAAAGAACTTTTTCTAAATCCTTGGGGCTGATATCCAGAACATATCCCATCCTGCTGGGAACTCCTTTGAAAAACCATATATGTGAAACCGGAGATGCAAACTCAATATGCCCCATTCTTTCCCTTCTTACATTAGATCTGGTTACTTCAACCCCACATCTCTCACAAATTATTCCCTTGAATCTCACCCTTTTATATTTCCCGCAGTAACATTCCCAGTCTTTGGTGGGGCCAAAAATTCTCTCACAGAACAGCCCATCTTTTTCCGGCTTTAATGTCCTATAATTTATAGTTTCAGGCTTTTTAACCTCACCATTAGACCATGATTTAATTTTTTCTGGTGAAACAAGCCCAATTTTTAAAGCATCAAAATTATTTACATCTATACTTACAACCATTTACTAAATCCCTCCAAATTAATTAGATTAGTCTTAAGTAATACTAATCATTTTATTTTATTTTTTACTTCTTACCTTTTTCTTTTTGGACGCTTCAGTGTTACTTTCTTCTTTCTCGTCTTCTGATTTCTTTCTCTTTATTTTTCCATCCTTTTCTTTAGTTTCCTTCACTTTCCAGTCTTCCAGATCTTTCTCTTCCTTAAGATCAATTCCTAAATCCTCCACAGTTTTCATAATCTCATCTTCAGCTCTCGATACTTTTACTTCCTTCCCTTCTTCTGATAATACCTCCACATCAAGTGCCAGGCTCTGCATTTCTTTTATAAGCACCTTAAATGATTCTGGAATTCCTGGCTTCTCTATATTTTCACCTTTTACGATTGCTTCATAGGTCTTTACACGTCCTGTTACATCATCTGACTTTATAGTAAGCATTTCCTGCAACGCATAGGCAGCACCATAAGCCTCCAATGCCCACACTTCCATTTCTCCAAATCTCTGACCACCAAATTGTGCCTTACCGCCCAGTGGTTGCTGAGTAACTAAAGAATATGGACCAGTAGACCTTGCATGAATCTTGTCATCTACCAGATGAAGCAATTTCATTACATATACATGACCTACAGTAATATTATCAGATAGTTTCTCTCCGCTCCGGCCATCATACAAAGCAGTTTTTCCGCTCCCAGGGAGATTGGCCATCTTTAGCAGTTTTACTATATCCTCTTCTTTTACTCCCTCGAAAATAGGTGTTGAAACATAGACAGGACCGTCTCTACTAATATTCTCCTTTTTATTATTCCATCCTTTATAAGCTGCCCAGCCAAGATGAGCTTCCAGTAACTGGCCTACATTCATTCTTGAAGGAACTCCCAGAGGATTAAATATTATATCTATTGGTTCACCATCTTCAGTATAAGGCATATCTTCTTCAGGAAGAATTACTGATATGACTCCTTTATTACCATGTCTCCCTGCAAGCTTATCACCAACGGAAATCTTTCTTTTTTCTGCAATGAATACTCTGACAAGCTCGTTTACTCCTGGTGGAAGGTCGTGCCCCTTTTTTCTGGAAAATAGCTGTACATCTAAAACTTTCCCGCCTTCACCATGAGGCAATTTAAGGGAGCTCTCTCTGACTTCCCTTGCTTTTTCGCCAAAAATTGCCCTCAACAATTTTTCTTCTGCCGTAAGCTCTGTTTCACCCTTTGGTGTTATCTTGCCAACCAGTATATCTCCTGGTTTTACCTCAGCTCCAATTCTTATAATTCCGTGTTCATCTAAATTTTTTAAAGCTTCCTCTCCTATACTTGGTATATCCATTGTTATCTCTTCCGCTCCAAGCTTTGTGGTTCTGGCTTCTACTTCCTGTTTTGAAATATGAATAGATGATAGAATATCTTCTTTTACCAACCTCTCCGAAATAATAATTGCATCCTCATAGTTATATCCTTCCCAGGACATGAAAGCTACTCTTAAGTTCTTACCCAGCGCCAGTTCACCCGCACTGGTTGCAGGCCCGTCTGCAATTACACTACCATTTTTAACTTTTTCACCTTCTTCTACGATGGGCTTTTGATTTATACAGGTTCCCTGGTTTGATCTTCTAAATTTATGCAAACTATGAATATAGTTCTTTTCTTCCTTGTAATTTATCTTAATATGGTCCGCGCATACTTCTTCAACTATGCCATCGTCTTTGGCAAGAACCAGTACTCCACTATCCCTTGCTACCTCTTCTTCCATTCCTGTACCTACCAGTGGAGGCTCAGGATCAATTAATGGTACTGCCTGACGTTGCATATTAGAACCCATTAATGCTCTATTGGCATCATCGTGCTCCAGAAATGGTATAAGAGATGCAGCGGCACTAAAAATTTGCCTTGGCGATATATCCATATAATCTATCGTGCCCGGTTCAACAGTGACTATTTCATCACCTGAATGCGCCATGACTCTTTCTTCCAGAAATTTACCGTCTTTACTGACTTTTGCAGTTGCCTCAGCAATTACATAATTTTCTTCATTATCTGCAGATAAATACTCCACCTTATTGGTCAATTTACCATTAATAACTTTTCTGTATGGTGTTTCTATAAATCCATACTCATTTAATCTTGCATAGGTAGCCAGAGAGCCAATCAGTCCAATATTAGGACCCTCTGGCGTTTCTATGGGACACATTCTCCCATAATGAGATGAGTGAACATCTCTCACTTCAAAACCAGCTCTCTCCCTGCTCAGTCCACCAGGACCAAGAGCACTTAGCCTTCTTTTATGAGTAATTTCAGCTAAAGGATTGGTTTGATCCAAAAACTGCGAAAGCTGTCCACTGCCAAAAAATTCTTTTAGACTGGCAACTAAGGGCCTAATATTAATTAAAGATTTTGGGGTTATTGTATCAACATCCTGGGTGGTCATTCTTTCCTTTACAACCCTTTCCATCCTTGAAAGACCAATCCTTACTTGATTTTGTATGAGCTCCCCAATATTTCTGATTCTTCTATTGCCAAAGTGGTCAATATCATCTATTTCACCTATACCACCCATAAGTTGAACCAGATATTTAACTATTAAGAATATGTCCTTACAATTCAGGATATGTTTCTCACTTGTATCTATACCCATTTTGGCATTAATGGTACCAAGCCTGTCTAAAATATTTTTATCAGTTTCCTCCATTAGCTTTTGATCTATTTTATATCTCCCTACTTTTCCAAAATCATATCTTTTTGGATTGAAAAATAAGGAGTTTATAAGATTTCTGGAACTTTCAACTGTTGGCGGCTCTCCAGGCCTTAATTTTTTATATATCTCAATTAATGCTTCTTCCTCAGTTTCAGTAAAATCTTTCTCCAGAGTATTTTTAATACAGCCTTTTTTATCATATGGCCCAAAAATGTTTAGCAGGTCTTCATTATTTCCAAAACCTACAGATTTTAAGAAAATAGTAAGTAAAAACTTTCTTCTTCTATCAATTCTCACATAGGCAATGTTTCTTTTATCAGTTTCAATCTCAATCCATGAACCTCTAGTAGGTATAACTTTACACATATATATGTCTATTTCAGTCTTCTTATCTATATCTGTATCGAAATATACTCCCGGAGAACGGACTAATTGAGATACTACCACTCTCTCCGTTCCATTAATTATAAAAGTTCCCTTTTCAGTCATCATAGGAAAATCCCCCATAAAGACTTCTTGCTCTTTTATTTCACCAGTTTCTTTATTTATAAATCTTGACAGAACTTTCAAAGGAGCAGTATAAGACATATCCTGCATTTTGCACTCGTCTGGAGTTGAATTCTCATCATCAAAATTATAGTTTAAAAACCCAAGTGACATATTGCCTGTAAAATCTTCAATGGGTGAAATATCCTTTAGAGCTTCCATGAGTCCTTCTTCCAGGAACCATTGGAAAGACTTCCTCTGTATATCCAGAAGGTGGGGCATATTCATTAATTGTGGGATTTTGCTAAAATTATACCTCTGAATTTTTTTGATTTTTTGCATTAATTTATTCTCCTCTTTATTATATTCTAAGTTTAATAAAGCAGTAAAAAATAGCTACGACAAAATCAATATAAAAACCTATGCATTGGATAAAAAACTATATAAAATAGCATTGGTAAATTTTTCCAGGAAAAACTCGCAAACAAATAGTTTATCAAATATAAATTAATAGTCAACTATTACCTTTAAATAGTGTAATATTTTATTGATATTGCATTTTTGAATATTTGAAATTAATATGGTTTTTATAAATGATTAATGTAGGAGTTTCTATACAGCATATGAACGTGCAAACAGATATTAAAACCAACTTTACTTCCTATATCCCAATTACCTTTACCTGCACTATTTTATTTCAACCTCAGCACCAGCTTCTTCCAGCTGTTTCTTTATTTTTTCTGCTTCTTCTTTTGAAACTTTTTCTTTAACCATATTTGGTGCTTTATCAACTAATTCTTTAGCCTCTTTTAGACCAAGACTGGTTATAGACCTGACTACTTTAATAACCTGTATTTTTTTAGCTCCAGCTGATTTTAATTGAATATTAAATTCTGTTTTTTCCTCAGCGGGGGCTACTCCCTGAGTTGAATCTGCTCCGCCGGGTACAGAAGCTGCAACTGCCATCGCTTGCGCACTAACTTTAAATTTTTCTTCAAGAGCCTTTACCAGTTCAGAAAGTTCAAGTACAGTCATTTTTTCGATAACACTTAAAATTTCATCAATAGATTTACTTTTACCAGCAGTTTTCTCTTTTTCTTTTACTTTGCCTGTTTCTTTTTTTTCTTCACTCATTTTTGGTTTTTCCTTACCTTTATCTTCTTTAATTTTTTCTTCCTTACCTTTTTCTTCTTTTACTTCTACTTTATCATCTGTTTTTTTTGTTTCAGCCATTATTCCTCCTTTAATTATTATTTCTCTCTTTTTTTTCTCTAATTGCACCCAGAATCAGTACCAGATCTCTGGTTAGGGCACTTAAAACATTTACCAATTTAGTTATTGGAAATTTAATTGATATCACCAAATTGGTAAGTAAAACTTCTCTTCCAGGCAAACTGGCAAATCGGCAAACTTCCTCTGGATTTAAAAGTCTATTTTCAAGTATTCCCGCTTTTACTTTTAATGCATCTAGATCTTTTGAAAAATCTTCTATTATCTTAGCAGTTGAAACCATATCCTTACCGCTTACAACAATACTGGTTGGCCCTTTTAATACTTCCTCAAGATTTACATCTTTAAAAACATCTTTAGCTGCAATAATGGCAAGAGTATTTTTTATTATTTTAAGATAAGAATTTACCTCCACCAGTTTATCTCTTACCACTACAGCATCTTCAGCTCTAAGCCCACTATGATCGGTAAAAATAAGACCATAACTGTTCTTAAATATCTCTTTTAACTCATTTACTTTATCCACTTTTTCTTGTTTGGCCACATTAACCTCCAGACTATATATTTAAAAAACGTACAAAATAAAATCGACCCCAACTATCTTAAAGGTCGACTTAATTTTTTAAATCAACCTCGGTAGGAAATTAAGTTATTAAATCCTTATAACAACACCTACAGTCTATGGCTGTATTATATATTTGTTTACATCAAATTCATTTTTGTTTTCTTATGCTACTTCTGCTACTTCAATACTCTTACCCGGATCAATCTTAACACTTGGACTCATAGTTGCTGATATATAAATACTTTTTATATATTTACCTTTAGCTGAAGCAGGTTTTGACTTTATAATTGCATCCACTAGAGCCGCATAGTTTTCCAGTAGTTCTTTTAAGCCAAACGACACTCTTCCTATAGTACATTGTACTACACCATTTTTATCAGTCCTGTATTCCAGTTTTCCTCTTTTTGAATCCTCCACCGCTTTTTTCAGTTCAAAAGTAACTGTTCCAGATTTAGGATTTGGCATTAATTTTCTGGGGCCTAAAATCTTACCAATTTTTCCTACATGCTTCATCATGTCCGGTGCTGCAATACAAACTCCAAAATCCAGCCACCCCTGGCTGATTTTATCTGCAAGATCTTCTCCTCCGACATAATCTGCTCCTGCCTTTTTAGCTTCTTCGGCTTTTTCACCCTGCGCAAAAACAAGTACCCTGGGAACCTTTCCGGTTCCGTTAGGTAAAACTATAGTTCCCCTCACTATCTGATCAGCTTTTCTGGGATCAACACCTAAATTCACACTAATATCTACAGACTCATCAAAATTAGCATAATGGTTCTCTTTAATCCAGCTAATAGCTTCTCTGGGGCCTACCATCTTATTTTTATCCAAATTTTCTAATTTCGATAAATATTTTTTCCCTCTCTTCAAAACCTACCACCTTTTTTACTTATTACTTTATACTATGCGCTAATCACTTATCTACTGCTAACATAGAATCAAACTTAGGAACCTACTTTTATTCCCATATTTTTAGCTGTTCCTTCTATTATCTTAACTGCGCGCTCTAAAGTTCTGGCATTTAAGTCTTTTAGTTTAATTTTTGCAATTTCTTCAATCTGTTTCCTTGAAAGTTCCCCAACTTTTTCCCTATTAGGTTCGCTTGACCCCTTTTCTAAATTCAAAGCTTTTTTTATAAGAACTGCAGCTGGTGGGGTTTTGGTAATAAAACTAAAACTTCTGTCTTTGTATACAGTTAAAATCACAGGAATAATCATTCCCTGTTCTTTTGCCGTCTTTTCATTAAAAGCTTTACAGAATTCCATAATGTTAACTCCATGCTGCCCAAGAGCAGGACCAACAGGAGGCGCGGGATTTGCCTGCCCCGCCGGAATTTGCAATTTAATTTGTGCTACAATTCCTTTAGCCATAACTTGTTACCTCTAATAAAATAATTTCGTATTACACATTTTAATAGAAATATTTCAATTTTCTTCTATATTTTTGTCACCTGATTAAAATTTAGTTCAACAGGTGTCTGTCTTCCAAATATAGAAACTAGAACCTTTAATTTACCTCTATCTAAATTTATCTCACTTATAGTACCGTCAAAATTCGCAAATGGCCCTGCGGTTACTTTTACAGGTTGACCAATTTCAAAATCGGTCTTAGGTTTGGGTTTCCCAGTATCCTTCCTTTTCATAATTTTTTTAACTTCATAATCTGATAAGGGAATTGGTTTATCTTCCCCGCCTACAAAGCCCGTAACTCCAGGAGTATTTCTTACCACATACCAGGAATCATCATCCAGATGCATTTTCACCAGTAGATAGCCCGGAAGCACTCTTTTAGATGATACCTCTTTCTTCCCGCTCTTAATTTCAACAACATCCTCTTTAGGTATATATATATCGAAAATTTTATTACCCATATTCATGGACTCTATTCTGTGCTCCAGGTTAGTTTTTATTTTATTTTCATATCCTGCATATGAGTTAATTACATACCATCTTGGTCTCATTCAAATCACCAAACAATTAAATCTTTGTCATCAGTTCCACTAGTCGTAAGAAGCCCAAATCAAAAACTCCCAGGATAATTGCAAAAATAATAATAGTGACTATAACTACTATAGTATAATTTAAAAGTGCTTTTCTGGTAGGCCAGGTTACTCTTTTTAACTCGTGTATAACATTTCTGTAAAATTTTGCAATTCTCGAAGGCAGTTTTTTTATAAATTGCTTCCAATTTATTTTCTTTCTTGGTTGCGATGATGGGGGCTTTCTTTCCTGCATCTGCCTTTCCATTATCGCTTTCTTTTTATACTTTCTTGAAACTTTTCTTTTAGCCATTATAAAATTATCCTTTGCATTTTGACTTTTGGCAGGGCCGGAGGGACTTGAGTCTTTCGTCTCACTTCGTTCGCTCACGTAGCCGCAGACTCCCTCGTCTTCGACTCAGTCCGTCTTTTCGAATCCAGAAAACATGCCACTGGCATGTTTCCACTCACTACCTCTACCGTACTCAACGTTCTACCTATATAAACCTGGCAGGGCTGGAGGGATTCGTTCTTTCGTCTCACTTCGTTCGCTGCAGAGACGCGGACTCCCTCAGCTACCGCTTCAGTCCGTCCTTTCGAATCCAGAAAACATGCCACTGGCATGTTTCCACTCACTACCTCTACCGTACTCAACGTTCTACCTATATAAACCTGGCAGGGCTGGAGGGATTCGAACCCACAACACCCGGTTTTGGAGACCGGTGCTCTACCAATTGGAGCTACAGCCCTGTCTATCTGGTCTCCTTATGAATAGTATGTTTCTTGCACCATTTACAATACTTTTTTAATTCTAATCTATCAGGTGTATTTTTTTTATTTTTTTCAGTACTATAATTTCTTCTTTTGCATTCAGTACATGCAAAAATCGTTATCTGTCTCAAGTCTTTTCACCGGTTATTATTTTCTTTAATAGAAAGCGCAAGCCAATAACTTAGCACTATATTTATTTGATGTCAACAATAATATCTTCCCTTTTCCCTACTCAATTATCCTGGTAACACTGCCAGCTCCTATAGTCCTTCCACCTTCACGGATAGCAAACCTCTGCCCTTCTTCCATAGCTATGGGAGATATTAGTTTTATCTCCATTTCTGTGTTATCTCCAG
>Ga0208047_1000438_pt1 | contig 15560 bp, 11 predicted proteins | sample Kivu_220m_FD_184162 | JGI IMG/M metagenome (GOLD analysis project Ga0208047, IMG submission 184162) | Freshwater microbial communities from Lake Kivu, Western Province, Rwanda to study Microbial Dark Matter (Phase II) - Kivu_220m (SPAdes)... | ecosystem: Environmental > Aquatic > Freshwater >...
GTATCCCTCGGCTCCTTATCTCCTGTTTCCCGAGGATCGGGCTTTTTCCATCCGCATGGCCGGCGACCTCCCCCTGCGCTGGATCCTGAACGGGCCGCGGAGCGAATTCCGGGGCGAGGCGGCGCGGGGCGAATATTTCGCTTTTCAGGTCGGGCTCTACGCCTGCCGCACGGAGATCGCCGACGTGGCCGTCGTCTTCGGCGATCTAAGGAACGAGAACGGCGGGCCGAGCCTTCCCGCTGAGGCGCTCAACTGCCTCAACACCGGAGGCATCGATTGGGACGGAAGACGGCTGAAAAAAACAATCGCCGTCGGAAAGGGCAGAATCCAGGCGCTGTGGTGCGGGATCCAGGTTCCGCCGGACGCACCGCCCAGGACCTATGAAGGGACGATCCGGATCCAACCTAAGAACCTGCCCGAAGAGCGGCTCACGTTCGCCCTGAAGGTCGGGGACGGGGTACTGGCCGACGGCGGCGACGGCGATCCGTTCCGCCTGTCCCGGCTGCGCTGGCTGGATTCAACCCTGGCTTCGGACGACGAAGTCGTCGCTCCGTTCACTCCCTTGATGACCGAAGGCGCGACCGTCGGGTGCCTCGGCCGCACGGTGACGCTCGCCCCGTCCGGTTTTCCGAAACAGATCCGGAGCTATTTCTCCCCCGACGTGACGAGGATCCTCGGCGCCGGCCGCGACCTCCTGACGGCGCCCATCGACCTGGTCGTGGACGCCGCGGGCAAAAGCGTGGTCTGGGCCGATGCCGGGCCGCGTTTCGTCAAAAAAGCCGCGGGCGCTGCAGCCTGGGAAACGACGCGCCGGGCCGGGCCGCTGACGGCTTCGGTCTCGGCGGCCATGGAGATGGACGGATACGCGCTGTTCAAGGTCCGCCTGTCCGCGGCGGAGAGGGTCGAGGTCCGTGAGATCTACCTCGAAGTGCCCTTTGCCGCCGACGTCGCGAAATACATGATGGGGCTCGGCCGGAAAGGGGGACTCCGGCCTGCGGAGTTCCATTGGACCTGGGACCAGAAAAAGAACCAGGACGCCCTCTGGATCGGCGACGTGAACGCTGGCCTGCAGGTCGGATGGCGGGCCGAGAACTACAGCCGGCCGTTGAATACGAATTTCTATCTGAGCAAGCCGCTCAACCTTCCTCCGTCCTGGTGGAACGAGGGCCGGGGAAGCGTTTCCGTCCGGCAGGAAGGGTCGTGCGTCCTGCTCAAGGCTTCGGGCGGGAGCCGGACGCTCGAGCCGGGATCGGACCTTTCGTTCGATTTCACCCTGCTCCTGACGCCCTTCAAGACGATCGACACGAAGGGCCACTGGGCGACTCGGTTCTTCCATGCCTTCAAGCCGGTCGACGAAGTGGCGGCCTCGGGGGCCAATACGATCAACATCCATCACGCCAACGACATCAATCCCTATATCAATTATCCGTTCCTCCGGCCGAAAGAGATGAAGGCGTACATCGACGAAGCCCATGCGCGCGGCTTCAAGGTCAAGATCTACGATACGATCCGCGAGCTCTCCAACCGCGCCCCGGAGCTGTTCGCTCTGCGGAGCCTCGGGACCGAGATCTTCTCCCCGGGCCCCGGCCGCGGCTATTCCTGGCTCCAGGAGCACCTGGAGGGTAACTATATCGCGGCCTGGTTCGTCCCCCAGCTCAAGGACGCGGCCGTCATCAACAGCGGCATGTCGCGCTGGCACAACTACTACATCGAGGGCTTGGCCTGGGTCGCGAAGAACGCGGGCATCGACGGCCTCTATCTCGACGACGTGGCCTTCGACCGAACGACGATGAAGCGGGTTCGCAAGGTTCTCGACCGGAATCGTCCGGGCGCGCTGATCGACCTGCATTCGGCCAACCAGTACAATCCTCGCGACGGCTTCGCTTCGAGCGCCAACCTCTATCTCGAGCATTTCCCTTATCTCGACAGGCTCTGGTTCGGGGAATATTTCGATTATGCCGGGTCGCCGTCCGATTATTGGCTGGTGGAGATCAGCGGGATTCCCTTCGGTCTGATGGGCGAGATGCTCCAGGACGGAGGGAATCCCTGGCGGGGCATGATCTACGGGATGACCAACCGGCTGCCGTGGTCGGGGCGGAATCCGGCGGACATCTGGAAAGTCTGGGACGCGTTCGGAATCGGGGAGTCGAGGATGATCGGATATTGGGTCCCGGGAAATCCCGTACGGACCGACCGCCGGGATGTCCTCGCCACCGCCTATGTCAGGAAAGACGGCGCTCTCGTTTCCCTCGCGAGCTGGGCCGAGGCGCCGGTCATGGTCCGGCTCGTCGTCGATTGGAAAGCGCTCGGCCTCGACCCGAAGACGGTCCGGCTCACGGCCCCGCCGATCCCCGGGGTCCAGTTCGAGACGTCGTTCGCCCCGAGCGATCCGATCCCCCTCGAGCCGGGGAAGGGCTGGCTTCTCGTCCTCCGCTGAGGGGGGAAGGCCTGCCGAGGCGGCCGAGCGCGGACCCTATTCCTTTTTGTCCTCGGAGAAGTCTTTGGCCGCCCGGGCCAGCCGCTGGAGCTCCTTGTCGACGAGATCGTTGATCGAGCCTTCCTCGAAAGTCCCGTCCGCCTTGCGGGCGCCCGCCGGGATCCCCGTCAAAAGCTCGATCCCTTCGTCGACGGCCTTGATCGGGTAGATGTGGAACTGCCCCTGGGCCGCCGCGGCGACGACGTCCGTCCGGAGCATCAGGTTTTGGACGTTCTGGTGGGGGATGATGACGCCCTGGGACCCGGTCAACCCCTTCGCCCGGCAGACGTCGTAGAAGCCCTCGATCTTCTCGTTGACGCCGCCGATCGGTTGGATCTCTCCCTTTTGGTTCAGGGACCCCGTGACGGCGATGTCCTGGCGGAGAGGCTTTCCCGACAGGCTCGAGAGGATCGCATAAACCTCTGTCGAAGACGCGCTGTCGCCGTCGACCCCGCCGTAGGACTGCTCGAAGGCGATACTCGCCGATAAGGCGAACGGCTTGTCCTGGGCGTATCTCCCGCGCAGGACAACGCCCAAAATCAGAACGCCCTTGTTGTGGGTGCTGCCGCTCATGTCGGATTCCCGCTCGATGTTGATGACCCCGGCCCGGCCGACCGCCGTCCGGGCCGTGATCCGCGTCGGCTTACCGAAGGAGAACTGGCCCATGTTGTAGACGGAGAGGCCGTTGACCTGGCCGACGACGTCGCCTTGGACGTCGATCAGGATCGAGCCCTCTTCGATCATCTCCTGGATCTTGTCCTCGATCAGGCTGACCCGTTCGAAGCGCTCCCGGACCGCCGTTTCGACATGGGCGGCGCTGACGAGCTTCTTGCCGTCCTTCTTCGCCCAATAGCTGGCCTCTCGGACGACGTCGGCGATCACGTGGAAGCGCGTCGAGAGCTTCTTGTGGCGGCCGGCGACCCGCGTTCCATATTCGACGACGGCGGCCATCCCCGACTTGTCGAAGGAGAGGAGCCGGTCGTCGTCGCAGATCTTCTTCATGAACCGGACGTAGTCGCCGATGCTGTCCTCGGTCTTCGGCATCTCGGAATCGAATTCGGCCTTGATCTTGAAGATCTTCTTGAAGTCCTGGTCGGCGAAATAGAGGAGGTCGTAGATCTCCTCGTCGCCGATCATGACCACTTTGACGTTGACCTTGACCGACTCCGGCTTCAGCCGCGCAGCGGAGAAGAGGAACATCGAGGCGTAGTTCTGGATCTCGAAGACCTGGTTGCGGAGGGTTCGCTTGAGCATCATCCAGACGCCGGGCTCGATCAGGGCGTCGAGGGCGTTGAGGACGAGGAAGCCGCCGTTGGCCTTCAGGAACGAGCCGGCCTTGATCTTGGTGAAATCGGTCTGCATGACGCCGAAGCGGTTGACCTGGGACTCGATCGAGCCGAAGAGGTTGATGTAGTTGGGATTGGTCTCCATGATGACCGGCGCGTGCTTCAGGTCGGAGTTGTCGACGAGCAGATTGACGCGGTATTCGATGAAGGGGTCGGCCGGCTCTTTTTTCTCCTCGTCCTTCTTCTGGTTCTTGAACAGCTCGATGTTGCCGACGAGGTTGGCCTCGACGCCGGCGAGATAGTCGGCGATCTTGGGCTGGGGAAACTTGGCGTTGATCTCGGACACGGCCCCCTTGATGAGGGGCGAGATGGCCTCGGCGTCCCAGGCCTTGAGGAACGTCCGCGTTTCCTCCTCGATCTCCCGGAGCGACTCGAAGATCCCCTCCAGCTTCTCCGACAGCTCTTCGTATTTCTGCTTGAGGCCGTCGAGCGCCTTCTGGGGCAGCTTCTTCTCCCGGACCATGGCTTCGAGCTTGGCGAACGGCGTGGGCGTCTCCTCGATGAGGGGGATGAGGTCGGGCTTGACGAACATGCCCATCTGGACCTGGATCACGGCGAATCCCGATTTGGCCGCCTCCGCCTCGAAGCTCTGGAGGATCTCCTTCTGCTTGCGCTGCTGGCCCTCGATGATGGAATCCCGCCGCTCGGCGTAGTACTTGCTCTTGAGGAGGTCCGGGATATTGCGCTTGAGCATCTCGATCAGGTTGTCCATGGCGGCCTGGAACTGCCGGCCTTTCTCGGGGGGGAGGGTGATCAGCGTCGGCTCGTCGGGGTACTTGAAATTGTTGACATAGAGGATGTCGTCCGGCGGCTGATCGCCCTTTTCCAGCCTTTCGAGCAGCTGCTTGATCGTCGTCGTCCGGCCCGTTCCGATCATCCCGGTGATGAAGATGTTGTAGCCCAGGCTCCGGATGTCGAGGCCGGTCTGGAGGGATTTCAGGGCGCGCTCCTGGCCGATGATGTCGTCGCAGGGAGGGCCGTCCTGGCTCGTGGCATAGGGGATTGAGGCGAGGTCGCAGGTCCAACGGAGCTTTTCGGGGGGAACTTCCGCGAATTGTGTCTTGGCCGTCATGGGCGTCTCCTTGTCGACGACGGAATGGCACCCCGTTCTTAACACAAGAAAACGATAAAAACAAGCCGGCGCCCGCGTTCCCCGGCGCATAATTCTGGCAAAACGGGCCGCATTTTGTTAAAATACTCCGACATCGGAGCATGCCTTGAGCGAGATTCGCGTCGAACAGGTTCAGACGACGGCCGGGCTGAAGGCGTTCATCCGCTTCCCCTGGAAGGTCTACGCGGGCGACCCGAACTGGGCGCCTCCTTTGATCACGGACGTCAAGGCGAAGCTCGACGTCCGGAAAAACCCGTTTTTCGAGCACGCCGAACGGGCTCTGTTCCTCGCCCGGCGGGACGGCGAGGTCACGGGCCGCGTTTTGGGCATCGTGGACCGCAACCATAACGAGTTCCACGGCGAGAAGGTCGTTTTCTACGGGATGTACGAAAGCCTCGACGACCGGCCCACGGCGGCCGCCCTCCTCGACACCGTCGCCGCCTGGGGCCGGGAGCGGGGGATGGACACCCTTCGCGGCACGGTCAACCTGTCGCTCAACGATGAATGCGCCTTCCTGGCCGAGGGTTTCGATTCCCCCCCGGCGGTCATGATGCCTTACCATCGCCGCTATTATCTTGACCTCATGGAGGCTTGCGGCCAGGTCAAGGCCCGGGACCTCTATGCCTATCTTCTAACGCGCGAAAACGCCCTGAGCGACAAAGTGAAGGCGGTTGTGCGGAAGATCCAGGACGCGACGACGGTCGTCTGCCGGCCCATCCAGCTCAAGAATTGGGAGGAAGAGGCGGACCGGATCATAAGCATCTACAATCAGGCTTGGGAGAAGAACTGGGGATTCGTCCCCTGGACCGACCATGAGATGAAGCACATGGTCAAGAGCCTCAAATCCATCGCCGACCCCGACCTGGTCATCCTGGCCGAAGACGGGGGCCGGCCTGTGGGCTTCGGATTCGGCCTTCCGAACTACAACGAGGTCCTGATGAAGATGAACGGCCGGCTGTTGCCTTTCGGCATCTTCAAGTTTCTGGCCGGGCGCCGGAAGATCAGGAGCATGCGCATGCTGGTCTTCGGCATCCTGAAACCATACCGGGCTTCCGGCATCAGCTATCTGCTGGCCGCGGAGATGATCAAACAGGGGATGAGGAAAGGATACCGGTGGGCCGAGCTGTCCTGGACGCTCGAGGACAACGACGCGGTCAATAAATTCGCCGCCTCTCTCGGCGGCCGGGTCTACAAGAAATACCGGATTTACGAAAAGAAGATCGGATAGGCGACCCGGACCGCTCGGGCGGATCCGGGATCGGCAAGGAGAAGGGCATGAAAACGTACGAAGGCAAGCTCCAGGCTAAAGGATTGAAGGTGGCCCTGGTCGTCAGCCGGTTCAACGCGTTCCTCACGGACAAGCTCCTGGACGGGGCGCTGGACGCGCTCAAGCGGCTGGGGGCAGAGGACGGTGACGTCGCGGTCTACCGGGTTCCCGGGTCGTTCGAAGTGCCGTTCGTCGCCCGCAAGCTGGCCCGGGCGAAGAAGGCCGACGGCATCGTCTGCCTCGGAGCGCTCGTCCGCGGCGATACGCCTCATTTCGATTTCCTCGGCGCCGAGGTGACCAAGGGACTGGCCCAGGTCGCGCTCGAGGACGGGATCCCCGTGTCCTTCGGTATCCTGACGGTCGACACGATCGAGCAGGGCATCGAGCGCTCGGGGACCAAAGCCGGGAATAAGGGGTGGGACGCCGTGTTCTCCCTGGTCGAGACCGTCAACCTGATGAAGGACGCGAAGCTGTAACGGCATGGGAAAACGCCGGTCCTCCCGGGAGAGCGCCCTCCAGGTCCTGTTCGAGCTCGAGTTCAACGATGCGGACCTCGAAACGGTCCTCGGCCGGGCGATGAAGGAGAAACGGGCCGAACCGGCCGTCCGGGACTACGCCGGCTGGCTGGTGCGGGGCATCACGGGCCGCCGCGCCGAGATCGACGCCCTGATCCAGGGGACCTCCGATCATTGGCGCGTCTCCCGGATGGCCGTCGTCGATCGGAACATCCTCCGCATCGCGGTCTTCGAGCTGCTGGAGGAAGCCTTCCTAGCCCCAGCCATCGTCATCAACGAGGCCATCGAGATCGCCAAACGGTTCAGCGGCGACCAGGCGGCCGTGTTCGTCAACGGCGTGCTGGACGCCGTCCGCAAGAAGCTGGACGCGGCGAAACCGAAACCGAAAGAGAAAGAGACTAAGGATGAACGAATCCAAGAAGCCGCTCCCAAAAGAGCCGCCGGCCGCCGACGAGCTCAAAAAGCTTGACCAGGATATCGCCCGGGAGGAGAATTTCCGGAAGATCGTCGCCGCGGGATTCGACCCGTTTCCCCACGCGTTCCGCGGGACCCACGACATCACGGGGATCGTCCGGAGCTACGCTGAGCTCGGCAAAGAGGATCTCGAGGCCAAGGCCATCCGGGTCCACGCCCCCGGCCGGATCATGACCGTCCGGAAGATGGGCCGGGCCACGTTCTTCCATATCTCCGACGGCCGGCAGCGCCTCCAGGTCTACCTCCGGGAGGACCGGGTCGGCCCCCGGCGCTACGAGGACTTCTCCTTCTTCGATATCGGCGACATCCTTGCCGTCCGCGGCTCGCTCTTCAAGACGCGGACGGGGGAGCTGACCGTGCTCTGCGAGGAATTCACGTTCCTCGCCAAGTGCCTCCACCCCCTGCCCGAAAAGTGGCACGGCCTGCAGGACGTCGAGCTGCGGTACCGCCGCCGGTACCTCGACCTCATCATGAATCCCGAGGTCATGGAGGTCTTCCGGCTCCGCAGCGCCCTCGTCTCCCGCATCCGCCGCTTCTTCGACGGGCGGGGCTACATCGAGGTCGAAACGCCGATGATGCACGCCGTCCCGGGAGGCGCGCTGGCCCGGCCGTTCACCACTCATCACAACGCGCTCGACATGGACCTCTACCTCCGGGTCGCCCCGGAGCTCTATCTCAAGAGGCTCATCGTCGGGGGGATGGACAAGGTCTACGAGATCAACCGGAATTTCCGCAACGAAGGCATCGACGCGGAGCACAACCCCGAGTTCACCATGCTCGAGTTCTACGAGGCCTTCCGCGATTACGAAGACATGATGACCATGACCGAGGAGCTCCTCGTCGACCTGGCCGAAGCGCTCCTGGGCAAGACCGAGCTGGCGTACGGCGAGCACACGATCTCCCTGGCCCGCCCGTTCAAGCGGATCAAGTTCATGGAGGCGATCTCGACCCACAGCGGCCTGGCGCCCGAAAAATTCGGCGACCCGGCGGCCGTCATCAAAGCGGCCGAGACGCTCGCCCCGGAGAAGAAGCCGCTGACCTTCGGCAAGGCCCTGGACATCATTTTCGACAAGCACGTCAAGCCGCACATCGTCCAGCCGACGTTCATCATCAATCCGCCCAAGGAAGTCTCGCCGCTGGCCAAAGCGGCCAAGGGCGCTCCGGGTGAAGCGGCCCGCTTCGAGCTGATGATCGACGGCATGGAGATCGCCAACGCCTTCTCCGAGCTGACCGACCCGGCCGAGCAGAGGCTGCGGTTCGAGCAGCAGGCCGAGGAGCGCAAAAAGGGGGACGAGGAGACCCATCCTGTCGATTTGGACTACGTCCAGGCGCTCGAATACGGGCTCCCTCCGACGGGAGGGGAGGGGATCGGTATCGACCGGCTGGTCATGCTCTTCGCCAACCGCAAGACGATCCGCGAAGTCATCCTGTTCCCGCTGTTGAAACCGAAGGAATGATGAAATGAATGGGGACATGTTCCAGATAAATGGGGACATATTCCGAATTCTCTTGAATTCAGTACGTGTCCCCGTTTTGCGAGTAAAACAAATGGGGACATGTTCCGAATTCTCCGGAATTCGGTACGTGTCCCCGATTTACGAGCGCCATGAACTATGAATTCTTTATCGCCAAACGGTACCTGACGGCCAAGCGCAAGCAGGCCTTCATCTCCGTCATCACCTTCATCTCCGTCCTCGGGATCACGATCGGGGTCATGGCCCTCATCATCGCCATCGCTCTCATCACGGGATTCCAGGCTGATGTCCAGGACAAGATCCTGAGCGCGACGTCCCACCTCATGGTCCAGAGCGTCTCCGAAGAAGGCCTGAAAGACTACCGGCAGGTTATGGACCGGATTCGAACCGTCCCCGGCGTCCGGTCCGTCTCGCCCGTTGCCCTGAACCAGGCCTTGATCACCGGTCCGGCCAAGACGGACGGCGCCTACCTTAAGGGCCTCGATTTCAATTTGGAAGTCAAGCAGGCCGCCTGGCTTCAAAAGCTCGAGAGCGGGACGATCCCCGGCCCGCCCGCGGCCGCCGGCCGGGACGGCCTCCTCCTCGGTCACGACCTCGCTTTCAAGCTGGGCGTGGGGGTCGGCGATGTCGTGACCGTCCTGACCTCGGCCGTGCGGCTGACCCCGACGGGACTGGCCCCGAAACAGAAGAATTTTCTCGTGACGGGGATTTTCGTCACCGGGCTCTACGAGTTCGATTCGGCGACGGCCCTGGTGTCCCTCCCCGTCGCCCAGAAATTGTTGGGGCTCAAGGAAACGGTCAGCTATCTGCAGGTCATGATCGACGACATCTTCGCCGCGCCCCGCATGAAAGACCTCTTCCGCTCCGTCCTGCCGCCGCTGGCCTACACGACGACGTGGATGGAGCTTAACCGCTCCCTCTTCTCGGCCCTCAAGCTGGAAAAGAACATCATGTTCCTGACGATCACGCTCATCGTCATCGTCGCCGCCCTCAACATCATCGCCACGCTGATCCTCATGGTCATGGAGAAGACGAGGGACATCGGGATCCTGATGGCCATGGGCGCGACGCCGCTCCACATCCGGCGGATCTTCTTCTACCAGGGCGCCCTCATCGGCGTACTCGGGACCGTGCTCGGCACGGCTCTCGGGCTCGTCTGGTGCGTCCTGGCCAATGCCTTCGAATTGATCAAGGTGCCCGTGGACATCTACCAGATCTCCTTTGTCCCGTTCCGCATCAAGGCCGTGGACCTGGGCCTCATCGTCGGCGTTTCGCTCCTGATCAGCCTCCTGTCCACGCTCTTTCCTTCCCACCGCGCTTCGAAAACCGATCCCGTGATCGCTTTGAAATATGAGTAGCTTTCTTCGCGCCGTCGACCTGGGGAAGGTTTATCCCCTGCCCAAGGGCGTCCTCGAGGTGTTTCGAGGCCTGAATTTCGAGCTCGAAGCGGGAGACATCGTGGCCGTCATGGGCGCTTCGGGGGTGGGGAAGACCACGTTCCTCAACCTCCTGGGCGCTCTGGACCGCCCCTCGGAAGGAACGGTCTACCTCGAAGGCGAGGACCTCTTTGCCAGGGACGAAAAGGAGCTGGCCCGCATCCGAAACCGGAAGATCGGCTTCGTCTTCCAGTTTTTTCATCTCCTTCCGGAATTCACCGCCCTGGAGAACGTCAGCCTTCCTTTGATGATCGGCGGCCTGGCCAAGGACGCTGCCTTGGCCAAAGGCCTGGAGATTCTCAAGGAGGTGTTCCTCGAGGACAAGGCTCTCTGCCGGCCCGCCCAGCTTTCGGGAGGGGAACAGCAGAGGATCGCGATCGCCCGGGCCTTGATCAACGAGCCTCGGCTCCTCCTGGCCGACGAGCCGACGGGAAATCTCGACTGGAAGACCGGTGAGCATATCTTGAAGCTCCTCCTCGATCTGCACCGGAAAAGGGGATTGTCCTCGATTCTGGTCACCCACAACGATAAAGTCGCCCAATTCTGCCGCAAGCTCTACTTGATGGAACGGGGGGAATTGAAACTTTCCGCCTGATTCCGCCGTTCCAGAAGAGAGGCGCGAGCGGATCCTTTGAAAAAAGCCGCCTCTTATGGTATAAGGAAAAAGCCATGAAAAAGTGGATGATCGGCCTGTTCCTTCTACTGGTTCCCCTTTTAAGCTTCGGGCAGGAGCTCATCGAGCGCATCGATATCTCCGGAAACGAGAAGGTGACCAGAGAGACGATCATGTATTACCTTTCCGCCAGGGAAGGCGACTACTACAGCGAAGACATCGTCAAAAAAGACTTCAAAGTGCTCTGGTCCACGGGCTTTTTTGCGAACATCCGGATCGAGAACGAGCAGGGCGCCAAAGGGAAAATCATCAAGATATATCTTGAAGAAAATCCGGTCATCAAGAGCATCACGTTCAAGACGGGCAAAAAGGTCAAGGAAGAAGACATCGTCAACAAGCTCAAGGAACGGGACGAATATGTCCTTCCGTACTCGTATTACAACCCTTCCAGGATCCAAAAGATCAAGAAGACCGTCGAGGAGCTGCTGGCCGACAAAGGCCTCCACGCGGCCGTGATCGATATCGAAACGACAAAAAAAGGGAAGAGCGAGCTCGACATCGTCTTCAAGATCGACGAGGGCCCCAAGGTCCGCGTCGGCGAAGTCGAGTTCACCGGAAAGCCCAAGCTCTCCCAGAACGCGCTCCGCGAAGCGATGAAGGAGAATCAGCAGCTCAGCCTCTTCTCCTGGGTCACGGGCAAGAGCCTGTACAAACAGAACAAGCTCCCCGACGACCTGGCCAGCGTCAAGAAGGCCCTCCAGGAGAACGGCTACATGGAGGCGACGGTCGGAGAGCCGAAGGTCGAAGAGATCACCGAGCGCAAGTTCCCCTATTTCAAGGCGCGGAAGATGATGAAGCTCAGCATCCCCGTCAACGCCGGCTATCTCTACCGCGTCGGCGACATCAAGATCGAGGGCAACAAGGCCTTCAATACGGCCGGGATCCTCAGCCTGATCAAGCTCCGCAAGGGCGATATCTACAGCACCAAGATCCGGGAGAAGAGCGTCGAGGACATCGGGGAGATGTTCCGCAACTACGGCCACCTCTACGGCCAGGTCATCCCCATCGAGACCCTCGACCCGAAGAACAAGGTCGTCAACGTGACCTATCAGATCGTCGAGAACGACATCTGCTTCCTCCGCCGCCTCGAGTTCCGCGGCAACATCTTCACCAAGGACAAGGTCATCCGGCGCGAGATGGCCCTCCGCGAAGGGGACGTCTTCAGCTTCGCCCAGTTCAAGAACAGCATCCTCCGCATCAAACAGCTCGGCCTGGTCGATCTCGAGAAGGACCCCGAGGTCAAGCCGTCCGCCGACGACCCGACCCAGTTCGACGTGAGCGTCAACGTCAAAGAGCTCCAGCGGAACAACATCCAGTTCACGGCGGGCTACAGCGGCTACGAGGGAACGTTCGTCGCAGCCAGCTATTCCACCGTCAACTTCCTCGGAGCCGGAGAGAATCTGGAGATCACGGCCCAGTACGGCAAACGGATCAAGAACTACGTCTTCGGCTTCACCGAGCCGTATCTGTTCGACCTGCCCGTCACGGCCGGGTTCAACGTATACGACCGGACGGCGATCTACCCCTACCTGTACGACCAGAAATCGCGGGGCATCGATTTCACCTTCGGGGCGATCTTGGTGTTTCCCTGGCGGGTGAACCTCGTCTACAGCTTCCAGTACATCGACGTCAAACAGCCCTCCGAGACCTACGGCTCGGAAGAAGGCTACTATTCTCCGTATTCGTATATGAGCCCCTATTACATGAACATGTACGGCTGGGGCAAATACAACATGAGCTCGCTCACGCCCTCGTTGTACCGGTCCACGATCGACAGCCCCCTGACCCCTTCCAGCGGGACGATGTACCTCCTCTCGCTCAAATACGCCGGGACCTTCCTCGGCGGCGAGATCGACATGATCAAGCCGAACTTCGAATTCACCCACTACCAGCCCTTGAAGCGGGGCGTCATGTCGCTCGGCATTCACGTCGAATACTCGTTCGTCAAGCCCATCGGGGACACCGAGGTCCCGTTCTGGGAGCGGTTCTTCCTGGGCGGAGAGCGGAACATCCGGGGCTACGAGATCTACACGATCGGCCCCCGCGACGAGAACAACTCCAACGTCGGGGGGCTGAAGCAGATCGTCTTCAACGCCGAGCTCATCCTCCATGTCGGCGGAGCGGACAGCCCGCTCTACCTCATCGCCTTTCACGACATGGGCAACGCCTACGCCCTCGACGAGCGCGTCAGCCTGAAGAACGTCTACACGTCCACCGGCCTGGAAGCCCGCATTTTCGTCCCGGCCTTGCGGGTTCCCTTCCGGCTGATTTTTTCTTATAATAACAAGCTGATCTACGAGAGCGACTCCAACTTCGCCTTCCGATTCGCGATTGGAACCACGTTCTGAGACAGACGCGGACTCGTTCCGCCAATTTTAGGAGGTTGACCATGAAACACAGAATCCTACCGATCGTCCTGACCGTCCTGTTCGCGGGCGCTCTGGCCGGCGCGGGCTTCGCCCAGGTCAAAGTCGGCATCGTCAATTCCCAGGATGTCCTGGAGAAGTCGTCCGAAGGCAAGAAGATCATCGCCCGCCTGACGGAGACCGACAAGCAGAACTCGGCGGCCATCACCAAGCTCGATGATGAGATCCGGAACCTTCAGACGAAGCTCAACACGCAGCGCATCACCATGACCGACGACGCGATCATGGCCATGTCCACGGAGCTCGACCGTAAGAACACGGACCGGAAGCGGAAAGCCGAGGACGCCTACAGCACGATCAACGAGCTCCAACAAAGGCTCTTCAAGAAACTTCAGGACGAGCTCATCCCCATCGTCGAGCAGCTCGGCAAGGAGAAGGGGATGGACGTCATCTTCGACCTGGCCAAGAGCGGCGCCGTCTATTGGAGCCCGGCGATCGATTACACGGCCGAAGTCATCAAGCGCTACGACGCGTCGAAAGCGACCGGCAAGTAGCGGACACGGACCGGCCTCGTGTTCGACATCGAAGCGATCCTCAAGTTCCTCCCCCACCGCTATCCCTTCCTGCTCGTGGATCGCGTCCTGAGCCTGGAGAAGGCCAAGTCGATCGTCGCGATCAAGAACGTCACGTTTAACGAGGAATTTTTCCAGGGCCATTTCCCGGATATCCGCATCATGCCCGGCGTGCTCATCGTCGAGGCCATGGCTCAGGCGGGCGGCATCCTCCTCTTCAATTCCATCCCGGACCCGCACACGAAGTTCGTCCTGTTCAGCAAGATCGACAACATGAAATTCCGCCGGCCCGTCGTGCCGGGCGACCAGATCCGCCTGGAATGCGAATTCCGGAAGTTCAAAAACCGCTTCTTTCAGCTCCACGGCAAGGCGTTAGTCGACGGCGAGGTCGCCGTCGAAGGCGACATGCTGGCCTCGCTCTTGGACCGGGGAGAGCTGAATGTCGCGAAGTGACGTCACAGTTCACCCCTCCGCGTCCGTCCACGCGGAGGCGGTCCTGGAGCCGGGCGTCTGGGTGGGGCCGGGGTGCGTCATCGGCCCCCGCGTCACCATCCGGCGGAACACCCGTTGCGAAGCCCATGTCGTCGTCGGGGGCTGGACCGAGATCGGGGCGGATTGCCGCTTTTCCCCCTTCGCGGCCGTGGGGGGCGAGCCTCAGGACGTCGGCTATAAAGGCGAGGAAACCCGCATCGAGATCGGCGCGCGGAACGTATTCCGCGAGTTCGTGACCGTCCACCGGGCGACGACGAAGCAGGACCGCCTGACCCGCATCGGCGACGACAACTACTTCATGGCCTACTCCCATGTCGCCCACGACTGCGTTGTCGGCGACCGGACGATCTTTCTCCACGCGGCGACGCTCGGCGGCCATGTAACCGTCGGGGACTGGGCCACGGTCGGCGCCCTGAGCGCCGTCCATCAGTTCTGCCGGATCGGACGCTTCGCCTTCATGGGCGGCGGGACGCTGGTCGTCCAGGACGTCCTGCCGTTCGCCCGGGTCGTCGGCCAGCGGCCCACGCGCGTCCTGGGCCTGAACACGATCGGGCTGAGGCGGAACGGATTCTCGAACGCGCGGATCGCCGCGCTCAAGGCGATGTTCAAGATCGTCTTCTTCTCGGACCTCAACACCCAGCAGGCCGTGGAGCGTCTCCAGGCCGATGTCCCGGACGGCGAGGACCGGGCCGAGATCCTCGGCTTCATCGCGTCCTCGAAGCGGGGGCTGGTCAAGAAAGCGGCGGAGGCATGGGAGCGCGACTAGGGATCATCGCCGGTTCGGGCCGCTTTCCGCTGCAGGCGCTCGAGATGGCCAAGGGCCTGGGGTATGATTGCGTCGTCGCCGGGATCCGGGGCGAAGCCCTTCCCGAGCTCAAGCTCCGAGCCGATGCTTTCGAATGGGTCGGCACCCACGAGCTCGACAAGCTTCTCACCTTCTTCAAGGAGCGCGGCGTCCTCGAGACGGTCTTTGTCGGCAAGGTCGAGCCCCGCGTTCTCGTCCAGAAGGACCTTCAGGACGAAGCCCTGGCCCGGCTCCTGGCGCGCGCCGAGAACCGGACGCCGACCGCCATCCTGACGACCTTGATCGATCATCTCTCCGCGCACGGCCTCACGGTCAAAGATCCGGCTTTCCTCCTCAAGCCGTTTTTCTGCCCGGAGGGGGTCCTGACGAAGACGGGTCCCTCGGACGCCGTCCTCGAGGATATCGCCTTCGGCTCGCCCTTGGCCAAGGCCGTCGCGGACCTCGATATCGGCCAGACGCTCGTCGTCAAGAACCGGGCGGTCGTCGCGGTCGAAGGCCTGGAAGGAACGGACGAGACGATCCGCCGGGCGGGGCGGCTGGCGGGGGAGGGCC
>Ga0208047_1000442_pt1 | contig 15423 bp, 14 predicted proteins | sample Kivu_220m_FD_184162 | JGI IMG/M metagenome (GOLD analysis project Ga0208047, IMG submission 184162) | Freshwater microbial communities from Lake Kivu, Western Province, Rwanda to study Microbial Dark Matter (Phase II) - Kivu_220m (SPAdes)... | ecosystem: Environmental > Aquatic > Freshwater >...
ACTGCGCCTGTTACAACCCCTATTGATGAAGCTGTGTCGCCTATCATATGCAAAAAGGCGCTCCTTATGTTGAGGCTTTCCCTACTGGCTTTCCATAAAATCACTGCAGTTACCAAATTTACAATAAGTCCAAGTGATGAGATTATTATCATTTCCATTGTGGCTATGGGCACAGGATTCAGCAACCTCTTGTATGCTTCCCATAAAATGAAACCTGTAATTATTATAAGAGTCACTCCATTAAAGAGCGCTGCCAGTATTTCAGCCCTGTAAAACCCGAAGCTTTTTTCTTTTGTTGCGGGCCTGCATGCATAACGGATTGCAAGAAAACTTACAAGCAGTGAAAATGAATGGGTAAGCATGTGCCCGGCATCGCTTAGTAGGGCAAGGCTCTTTGATAAAAGCCCGCCCACTATTTCGCCCACCATCATGGCAGCAGTAAGGATTATTGTAATAAGCAGCCTTTTTCTTTCATATGAGCGGAACTGGCTTGCGTGGGAATGCCCGATGCCTGCACTGTCATGTTCATGGGAATGGGCACCTAAATGATTTTGTCCTTTAGTATGCATATTCTGCCCATGGCTGTCCAGTGTATGGTTGCTGCTTTTATCTATATTTTTATGGCTCGCTGGACCGTGCTCATGTTCAGTCATAATTTTTTATACCCGGATTCATTAATAAATTGTCCTGAAATAATTCTTATTTATTTTTTCATCTTTTGATATAAGGGCCAAATCCATTAACTTTGCATGTGCTACTATTATCCTGTCAAAAGGATCTCTTGTCCACTTCTCATTTATAGAGATTTTTATTATTTCCAGAAAGTCGCTATTTTCAATCTTTAAATCTATATGTTTATCAAGATAATCTATAATAGTGTCTGAATCATCTTTTATTTTTTCAATTTCAAATAAGTATTCTATTTCCATTTTTACAATTGGTGAAATAAGCAAATCATTTTCTTCGATAAATTTTCTCGCTTTTTCAGATAGAAGATCTAATCTTTTTTCATACAGCCATATTACAATATGAGAATCAAGAAAACAGCTCATAAATTATCTTTTTCCTTCCATTCATCGGCAAAGCTTATATCAATTATACTTTCAGGGTCACCAACAATAGTTTTATGCTCGGTTAACCTTTCAAGTTTGCTTTTCTTTTTTTCCGGTATAATCTTCAATATTTCGCCCTTTCTATTTATTCTCACAGGAATACCTGAGTCAATTATTTCATCAAGTATCCTGTAGAGGTTCTGTCTCAGTTTTGTAGCAGTTATGGCCATGATCCCACCCCGCGTTTTATTAATTTATATGCATATTATAATAAAAATACGTATGTATAGCAATTAGTAATATGTACGTATATGGTAACAGATGTTTACACCTTTATTTGTAATTTAATTCTTAAAAACTAATCAGATGGTTTTGCCGCAATAATTAATTGCTGACTTTGCGTATTGGTGCAAAACTTACCAGGAGGTGCTTTAAGCCGGCAGATTCAAATATAACATCTATTTCCACGTCATCTTTGAGTTTTTTTACTTTGACTACCTCACCAGTGCCCCACATCTTATGCTCGATTTTATCTCCGGCAGCATAATCAAAAAACACAGTTGCTTCATTGCTTGCATAGTCAGAGAACATGTCCTTTTCTTTCCTGCCGGTTTTTTTATAATTGTGTTTTTCAGCTTCAGCAATATTCTCATCATAAATATATTCCGGTGATATCTCCCTTATAAATCTTGATAGGGTCCGAAAGCTTGTTGTACCAAATATGCTGTGGCTGACTGCCGATGTCAAAAAGACTTTTTCCTTTGCCCTTGTAATCCCGACATAACACAGCCTTCTTTCTTCTTCTATCTCATACTGGCTCTGCATACTTCTCGAATGAGGGAATATGCCTTCTTCCATGCCTATTATAAATACGACAGGAAATTCAAGTCCCTTTGCATTATGAAGCGTCATAAGGACAATTGCATCCATTGAATCGTCATAATTGTCAATATCAGAAATAAGGGAGACTTCTTCAAGAAAGCTGTCCAGCCTTGAAAGGGCCGCCGGCTGGCCGCCATCCTGCCCTTCTGCCTGGGGAGCAGCAATAAATGTCCTGTATTCATAATCTTTTGTAACAGTTAAAAGCTCTTTTAAGTTTTCAATGCGGTTTGTTGCATCTATTGTCTGTTCATATTCAAGTTCCTTCATATAACCTGTGTCTGTCCAGATTTTTTCAAGCAGCGCGTCTACACCATTCTCTGACGCAAAATCACGCAGCCCTGACATCATATCCAGGAAGAGGTCAAGCCTTTCTTTTACTTTTGCTCCCAGGCCATTGATTTCACTGTTTCTGTATAGAGCTTCCGGAAAAGTCATCCTGTTTGCCACTGCAAACCTTTCTATTTCTTCAAGAGTGGCCTTTCCTATTTTCCTTCCCGGCACATTTATTATCCTCAGAAGGCTTACAATATCTTTCGGGTTTGATATAAGTTTAAGGTACGCCAGCATATCTTTAATTTCACGCCTGTCATAAAACCTCAGCCCCCCGTATATTTTATAGGGGATGTTTTCCTTTATAAGCATTTCTTCTACTGCCCTGGACTGTGCGTTGGTCCTGTAAAAAACTGCAAAATCCCTGTATGGCCTGCCCTGCTGGCCAACATATTTTTTTATCTTTGAGATTATGTACCTGACTTCCTCTTTTTCGTCAGATGCTATGTATTTTGAAAGATGCTCGCCTGCAGGATTTTCTGTCCATAGCTTTTTCTTTTTCCTGCTTTCATTATTTGCTATCAGGCTGTTGGCTGCTGCCAGGATGCTTTTAGTCGACCTGTAATTCTGCTCCAGCTTTATTATTTTTGTGTTTTCAAAATTTGAATCAAAATTGATTATGTTCTCGATATCAGCCCCGCGCCAGCTGTAAATACTCTGGTCGTCGTCACCGACAACATAGATATTTTTATATTTTGCGGCAAGAAGAAGGACAAGCTCATTCTGGGCAGCATTTGTATCCTGGAACTCGTCAACAAGTATGTATTTGAATTTTTCCTGGTATTTATTGCGCACATCCGGGAAGTTTCTAAGTATATCAACTGTATACATAAGAAGATCGTCAAAATCCAGGGCATTGGCTTTAATCAGTTTTGACTGGTACAGGGGGTATATATCAGCAACTATTTTTTCATAAAAATCGCTTGCTGTTTTCTTATATTGTTCTGCATCTATTAACCTGTTTTTAGCATCTGAGATTACAGCGTGGATCGCCCTTGGCGGGAAACGCTTGCTGTCTATATCAAGTTCGGCAAGGCACTTTGAAACAATGCTCAGCTGGTCATGTTCATCATATATCACAAAATTAGGCGGCAGCCCCAGGTTATGTATCTCCATGCGCAGTATCCTTGCGCAGAATGAGTGGAAAGTGGATACCCACATCACTTCTCCGATTTTACCGACCAGTTCAACGACCCTCTTTTTCATCTCCCTTGCAGCTTTGTTTGTAAATGTGATTGCAAGGATGTTGAATGGATCTATGCCCATATTTCTTATCAGGTAGGTTATTTTATAGGTAAGTACCCTTGTTTTTCCGCTTCCGGCGCCGGCAATTACAAGAAGAGGCGAGCCTATGCTTTTAACTGCCTTTATCTGCTCGGGGTTGAGGTGCTCTTCAAGTTTCAACGCAGCTTCTTACTGAAAAATTTTGCTATATATTCGACCTGGTTAAGCATTTCCCTGGTCTGGTGCTCATTTAGTGCCTGCTGCCCGTCGCAAAGAGCCTTTTCCGGATTTGTGTGTATCTCAACTATAAGGCCGTCTGCCCCGACAGCTATTGCCGCCCTGCTCATTGGCACTACAAGGTCACTCTGCCCGACTGCATGGGAAGGATCGATTATAATGGGCAGTTTACTGAGTTTTTTAATGACCGGCACCGCTGAAAGGTCCAGGGTAAACCTTGTGTAGGGCTCAAACGTCCTTATGCCTCTCTCACACAGTACCACTTCTGAGTTACCTGAAGATGTAATATATTCAACTGCAAGCAGCCATTCTTTTATTGTTGATGCCCAGCCTCTTTTAAGTATTACGGGCTTGTTCATCCTGTTTGCAATATTACCCACTTTTTTAAGCAGTGCAAAGTTTGACATATTGCGGGTGCCTATCTGCAGCACATCGACATACTGGGCAACCTGTTCAACCGTATCGGCATCGGTGACCTCGGTCACTGTCTTTAAATCATATTTTTCCCCTATTTTTTTAATCATTTCCAGCCCTTTTACTTCCAGGCCCTGGAAACTGTAAGGGGATGTCCTGGGTTTATATGCCCCGCCCCTTATGAATTTAAGGCCGCAATCCTTTACAATTGCCGCAATAGAATCTATCTGTTCCCAGCTTTCTATGGCGCACGGACCGGCAACTACTGTTATATATCCTTCTTTTATAAGCCTTTCGCTTTCAGGTTTTGCCATTTTTTTCCTTTTTAAAGATTCTAAAGATTCATGTCCTTTTCAAGTATCTGGACATTTCTAAGTATTGATTCAAATATCTGTGTTATATTGTCATTGTAGAGAGGGCCCTTATTATAGCCGACAATGTTATTTATAAGGTCCTCTTCCCTTTTTGCATCATAAAGGGGCAGGTTATGCTTCTCTTTGAGTTTTTTTATTTTCATTACAGCAACTGCCCTTTCATTTAAAAGATTGACCAGGCCCTGGTCTATCCTGTCAATTTCCTGCCTGTATTTTTTTAATTGCTCCTTAAAATTCTCTTCCATTTTAACCTCGCTTAAAAAACAATGAATTAAATTAATAATAATAAAGTCAAAATAAAAACCTTCGACCGCAATACTTATTCCCACTCGATTGTACTGGGGGGTTTAGAGCTTATGTCATAGACGACCCTGTTAACGCCTTCTACCTCATTTATTATCCTGCTGCTCATCCTCTCCATTACATCATATGGAAGGCGCACCCAGTCTGCTGTCATTGCGTCTTCGCTTGTTACCGCTCTTATGACAATAGGGTAAGAATAAGTCCTTTCATCTCCCATTACACCCACGCTTTTTATTGCAGGCAGGACCGCAAAGGACTGCCATATCTTTTCATAAAGGCCCGCTTTTTTGATTTCCTCTACCACTATCCTGTCTGCGGCTTTGAGTATGTCAAGGCGCTCATCCGTTATGCCGCCTATAATCCTGATTGCAAGCCCCGGCCCGGGGAAAGGCTGCCTTCGCACAATTTCTTCAGAAAGCCCGAGCTCGATACCGATCTTTCTTACTTCATCTTTAAAAAGCATGCGCAGCGGCTCTATGAGCTTGATATCCATGTCTTCCGGCAGGCCCCCTACATTATGGTGGGACTTGATTTTGGCAGCATCCCTTGTGCCGCTTTCTATAACATCCGAATACAAAGTGCCCTGTACAAGATATTCGACATCTTTTATTTTCTTTGCTTCCTCTTCAAATACCCTTATAAATTCACTGCCGATGATTTTCCTTTTCTTTTCAGGGTCAGTGACGCCCTCAAGTTTTGACAGGAACCTCTCTTTTGCTTTTACATGGACAAGATTTATCCTGAAATTTTTCCTGAAAGTGGTCTCAACCTGCTCATCTTCTCCGAAGCGCAGCAGGCCGTGATCGACAAATATACAGGTGAGTTTTTTGCCTACAGCTTTATGTACAAGAAGGGCTGCTACTGTGGAATCTACTCCCCCGCTTAAGGCGCAGATAACATTTCCCCCCATGACTGTCTCAGATATTGCTTTTACCTGGCTCTCGATTATTGAGACCATTGTCCAGGAAGGGGTGCACCCGCATATACCAAAAAGGAAGTTTCTTAAAATATCCATCCCTGAAGGGGTATGCAGCACTTCCGGATGAAATTGTATGCCGTAAGCCTTTCTTCCGGTATGCGCAATGCCAGCGATCGGAAGAGAAGGCGTCGACGCAATAACCTTAAAACCTTCAGGAAGTTCTGATACGCAATCCCGGTGGCTCATCCAGCATATCTCAGACGATTTAAGCCCGGTAAAAAGTGCATTATCAGTTGAAAGATTTATCTGGGTCTTTCCATACTCATTTTCTCCTGTACCAGAAACCTTGCCGCCCAGCAAATGTGCAATAAGCTGCATGCCGTAGCATATTCCAAGGACAGGCACCCCAAGTTCAAATATCCTGCTGTCCACTACCGGGGGCTTTTTACCTTCAGCATTGCCCGATATGCTGCTTGGCGAACCGCTAAAAATTATGCCGTTAGGGTTTTTTTCTTTTATTTTTTCAATGGGCATGTCATAGGGCACCAGCTCAGAATAGACCCTGAGCTCCCTTACCCTTCTTGCTATAAGCTGGCTGTACTGCCCGCCAAAATCAATTACAAGTATGTTTTCCATAAATTCCTGTTAATCCTGTTTTTATCAGCAAATTCCTTTATCTTAGCCCATCCCTATTTTCTGGGTCTGCTGGTGAAACTTGCCCTCAGTCTTTATTGATGGCGCCACCATGACCTCAGCTTTCTGGAACTCCTTTATGTTAAGGTAGCCGCATGTCGCCATTGATGTCTTAAGGGCGCCGCAAAGGTTAAGCGTTCCGTCATTTTCATGGGCCGGCCCTATAAGTATTTCTTCAAGGCTTGCAGCCACATCTGTTTTTACCCTTGCGCCCCTTGGCAGCTCGGGATGGAATGTGGCCATGCCCCAGTGGTAGCCCCTTCCGGGCGCTTCTTTTGCACGGGACAGGGGCGAGCCTATCATTATCATATCTGCACCGCATGCAATTGCTTTTGCAAGGTCGCCGCCCGTTCGCATTCCCCCGTCAGCAATGACCTGCACATACTGCCCGGTCTCATCAAGATGCCTTGACCTGGCTGCTGCAGCATCTGCTATAGCTGTAGCCTGAGGTACACCAATGCCGAGGACCTGCCTGGTTGTGCATGCCGCACCCGGGCCAACGCCAACCAGTATGCCGATTGCGCCTGTCCTCATAAGGTGAAGTGATGTAGAAAAAGAACAGCAGCCGCCGACTATAACAGGAATGGAGCATTCGGGTATGAATTGCTTCAGGTCCAATGGTTCCCTTGTCGTGCTGACATGCTCTGCGCTTATTACCGTACCCTGTATTACCAGAATATCAAGGCCTGCCTCTATTGCTGCTTCATAATATCTTTGCACTTTCTGAGGGGTAAGAGATGCAATAGCCGTTGCTCCTTTTTCTTTTATCTGCCTTATCCTTTTTTGTATCAGCTCGACTTTGACAGGTTCCCTGTATATTTCCTGCATTTTAAGTGTTGCTTCACGGTCATTAAAGGTAGAGATTTTTTCAAGCAATTCATCTGCATTATCATAGCGGGATTGTATTCCTTCAAGGTTTAACACGGCCATGCCGCCTATCCTGTCCATTTCAACCGCCATTTTAACATCCACCACGCCATCCATTGCTGACGCGAGGATTGGTATCCTCAAATGGTGATCTGCTATATTTGCAGAAATATCTATATCTTCCGGATCCCTGGTCCGCCTGCTCGGCACTATCGCAATTTCATCAAAACCATAGGCCCTGCGGCCCACTTTGCCCTTCCCGATTTCTATTTCCATTTAAAGCTTGGCTCCCTTCCCCTTTAATTTTTTTTCTTCTTTTCTGATTAATCTAATAATATTATCTCTATGTGCGATAAATGTTAATACAAAAAGGCAAATTGCTGCAATAACTATGGGTATGGGATGTTTTGAGAAGTAAAAAGAAAGTGGAGTTGCAACTGCGGCAGCAAGCGATGAAAGAGAAACTATGCGGGATGCTGCAAAAACTATCGCCCATGTAACCAGGATTAAAAAAATCGGGAGCAGGCGCAGCCACAAAGCATAATGGGAAAAGCTAAATGCGCACATTCCGACTATTGCCCCAAGAGAAGTCGCGATGCCTTTGCCGCCCCGAAACTTAAGGTACACCGGAAAGATATGTCCAAGTACCGCAGCCACTGCTACTATTGCTGCAAGTAAGATATCTGCATTGAAAATATAAAATACTGCAAGCAGTGGAAGGAACCCTTTTAGTACATCAACGATAATTGTAATGACTCCCTCTTTAATGCCCACTGTCCTTGTGACATTTGTCCCGCCGACATTACCGCTTCCGGCATCTCTTATGTCGCCGTTTTTCTTTATCTTATAAATAATATAGCCCGTGGGAAATGCCCCAAATAGGTAAGAAATAACCACAGCTAAGATCTTGTATAAAGTTATGGCTGTCATAAATCTAGGTTCCTGGATTTAAAGGTTGCGCTAAATAAAAAGACAAAAACATTAAAAAATATTACTATAACCATGTATTTTATTCAAATCAATAAAGTATCATTAAAAATAATATAAAAAAATGCCATACCCCAAAAATAGAGGGTAAACTGGCGAAAGCTATTATCAGAAAGTAATTGTTTTTTTAAAAGACGGATTAATCCTTAATATGTTTAAAATGTTTGGATTTTTAATGGTTTTTCTTTTATAAATATAAAGGAAGTGAGGAAAATGGGTTTAAAAATGAAAAGTTTAAAAACAGGAGAAAATAAAAACTGCAGAGTTGTAAAAACGGCCACAAAACTCCCGGCTCCGGCAATCTGCGTGCTTTCTGCAATCATGGCGATACTAATGGTTTTACCTCTACTGTTTTCATGTGCACCTGCCGGGCAGGGTAAATCTTTTTTAATTAATGACAGTGGAAAGTCAGTGGCTTTAAGCCCGGGTGATGTTTTTAAAGTCACTCTTGAATCGAACCAGACTACAGGTTACAGCTGGAAATTATCCGAAAATATGGACCAGGATATAGTCCTTATGACATCGTCTGTTTATGAAGTGCCAAAAAGCAGCAAAGATATGGTGGGCGCAGGCGGAACAGAGACTTTCAGCTTTAAGGCTCAGGCTCAAGGCAAAACCAGCATATTACTGGAATATGTAAGGCCATGGGAAGAAGGTGTTGCTCCTGAACTGACCTTTACATTAAATATTGAGGTTAAATAAAACAGGCAATTTTAAAAACTGAAATCATACTGCCCAAGCCCGTATTGCTTCTGGACATCCTTTAAAACCTTTTGCATTGCTTCATTTACAGGCAGCCCCCTGTCTTTTCTGTCAAGCCATGCAATGTATTCCTTTTCTCCGGCAGTATATATCCTTTGGTGTCCCGGCGCCTTTTTTGAGGCCCGCAGCTGGCGAAGTATCTGGCCCGTTGTCTTTTTAAAATCAGCAGGGCTGGTAAAACATTCTATATTGATTGCAATGAAAAAATGCCCAAGGCGGCTCTTTACCCTATTGCCGCTGCTGTCAATATCAGAAAGGCTCTTTAAAAACAAGCCGCCCTGAAGGGCCGAAGAAAGAATCTCAACGACTGTCGCATAACCATAACCTTTGTAACCGGCAAGTTCCTCGCCGATGCCGCCAAGCGGAGCAAGTGCGCAGCTGCCGTCATCAAGTCCCTTAAGCACTGTATCGGGATCAGTGCCGGCCCTGCCCTGGCTGTCGATTACCCAACCTTGTGGAATGGTCCTGTGCTCCCGCTGGTACTGCTCAATCTTTCCCCTCTGGGTGATTGAAGTGGCGCAATCAATTGTAAAAGGAAAGTCCTCGTCTGTGGGCATGCCAAATACCAGGGGATTAGTTCCAAGCATGTTTTCAACGCCAAATGTAGGTGCGATAGAGGGTCTGGCATTTGTGCCCGTAATGCCGATCATATCCTCTTTTGTCGCCATTATTGCATAGTAGCCCGCAAAACCGTAGTGGGTAGAGTTTCTGACTGCAGCCATGCCAAGGCCGCATTTCTTTGATTTATCAATTGCATGATGCATTGCTTTTTCTGCAATAACCTGGCCCATCCCGTTATTGCCGTCAATTACAATTGTTGCCGGTGTTTCTTTAATAATTTCAATTTTTGTAACAGGGTTCTGGAGCCCTGCTTTTATCCTGTCAAGATAGATTGGTTTGAGCCTTCCTATCCCGTGGCTGTCTATTCCTCTTTTATCTGCATCAATTAAAACCCGGGAACATATTGCTGCATCACCGGAAGGAACCCCTGCGGCTATAAAGGCATCTGCCATGAATTTTTCAAGCTTGTCAAAAGATTCGTATACTATTTTTGCCAATTAAACCCTCCTGAATTTTACATTTTTACTATTTAGACGGTTTAATTTTAATGCCGTATTCATATTTTCTTATTTTTAAAATGCTTTTTTAACTGCTTCGATTATTTTCTGCGGGCTTATGCTGACCTCATTTACCATTACCCTGTTGCAGGCAAGGGAACATCCGGTTGCGCAACTCTTATCACCGGCCCTTCAAGATAATCTATTGCCTCTTCTGCCACCATAGCAGATATTTCTGCGCCTGCCCCAAAGGACCTGTAACCTTCATAAACAACTATCAGCCTTCCTGTTTTTTTAACTGAGGCAAGTATAGTATCTTTATCATATGGCGAAACTGTCCTGAGGTCTATTAATTCAACTGATATTTCATCTTCTGCCTGCAGCTTATCTGCTGCCGCAATGCAATCATAAAGAGGTATGCTGTACGTGACTACCGTTGCATCACTACCCTGCCTTACGGTGTTTGCCCTGCTTAAGGGCACCGTAAAATCCCCGTCCGGGACATCGCCTGAAACGGAATAAAGATTTGAATGTTCGATGAAAATAACAGGATTATCCTGGCGCAGAGCTGCCTTCATAAGTCCCATTGCATCGGCAGGAGTTGCAGGCGCCACTACTATCATGCCTGGCGTATTTAATATCATCGCATCCATGGTGCCGCAATGATGGGGGCCCGATACCAGCCTTGTCCAGTTGACACATCTTAATACCATAGGGACCTTTATCATTCCATCAGTTATATAATGGAACTTTGCAGCCTGGTTATGAAACTCGTCTGCACACAGAGACATGAGGTTTCCAAACATTATTTCAGCTACCGGCCGGCGGCCAAAAATAGCCGCCCCGGTTGCGGCTCCCGCAATGCAGGCTTCTGATATTGGCGTATCTATTACCCTTTCCGGCCCGAATTCTTCCTGCAGGCCCTGGGTTACCCTAAATATTCCCTGCTGCCCCCCGCCAAGGGCCTCACCTATGAGAAATATTTTTTCATCTCTTTTCATCTCCTGCCTCAGAACCTCCCTTAAGGCTTCCACATATTTCATTTTCGGCATTAAAATATCCTCCCTGAAAAATAATTAAAATAAAAACCATTTAAAAATCTATTTAAAAATATTTAAAATCAAAAGCTGCTTTACACAAAGACATTTGAATATGTATCAGAAACTTCCGGGCACGGGCCAGAAATTGCAAAATCTACTGCTTCATCAACGAGTTTTGCCGTTTTTTGCCTTAATTCTTCATCAGTTTTTTTATCCAGGAGCCCTTCAGAGATAAGTTTGCCAGCATATAATTTAACGGGGTCAAACTTTGTTTTTCCTTCAATCATCTCTTCGTCGGTCTGCCTCTGGTTGGCGCCGCTATCGAGCCATTTAAAAGTCTTACACACAAGAAGTGACGGCCCAAGCCCACTACCTGCTCTTTTAATAAGGCCAGCTGCTTCGCTATAAACAGTGTCGGGATCATTTCCATCACAATTTATCCCGGGTATGTCATACGCTTTTGCCCTGTCAGCGATATCTTTTACTGCTGTGACATAATCATTATTGTCCCAAAGCTGCTTATTATTGAACTCAATAGTAAAAATCAATGGAAGTTTTTTAAGCGCAGCCATATTAAGAGCTTCATGAAAAGTGCCCCTGTTTGTTGAGGCCTCTCCACCAAAAACTGCTGCTACCTGGCCCCGGCCGTTTTGTTTTGCTGCAAAACCCGCTCCGCATCCCAGCACCCAGTTGGCCCCGACAATTGCATTTCCTGCTATTGTATTGACCCCCATATCAGCAAGATGTATCTGGCCGCCTTTTCCGCCAAGGATACCGGTTTTTTTCCCGTATAGTTCTGCCCAGAGCCTTTTGAGGTCCCCTCCGCGGGCAATATAGTGGCCGGCTCCCCTGTGGCCCGTTACAACAAAATCACTGCTGGAAAGCGCCTCTGAAAAACCTGCCGGTATTGCTTCCTGGCCAAGGCATGGAAGAACATGGCCGCCGATTTCCCCTTTCTTATATAACATTACCATTCTCAACTCAGACTCCCTGATTAAAAGCAGTTTTTCATACATCTTTATGCGAATTTTACTATCAGGTATCAAAAAGTCCTCCTTTCAGGAATTATAAGCACAGCTCTTAGACAGTGCACATAAATCAATAATTAATTATAAGTGTTCATAAATAATACAATATATATTGTTATAAGGGTATGCTAACGGGTGTCATTTGGGTGATTTTATGAAAAATGGTTCTGCTATAGATGGTTTTGCTACAGGTAATTTTACAAAAGTTGGCAGGTTTTAATTTGTTTGTATTATGTGAAATGTAAATATAAAATTAAAGTTTATATAAAATAATTATAAATGGGCCCAGTGCCCGTAAAAATAATGCAGGGAGGGAAATTTATTGGAACTTACATTTTACCTGCCCACTAAAATCATTATGGGTAAACACTGTGTTTTACAAAATGCCGGCTTGTTTTCAAAAACAGGGAAAAGGGCTTTTGTAATAACATACCCGGTGTGTTATGAAAATGGTTCAGTTGATGATATTGGGACTGTGCTTGAACAACAGGGCATAGAATACCTGGTAACTTCAGAGGGCCCTGCAAATCCCGAGCTTGGCCAGATGAAAAAGTTTGGTGACACGGCAGCAGATTTTGGTGCCGATATGATAATAGGGATAGGCGGGGGCTCGATTCTTGATACTGCCAAGACCGCAGCAGTGCTGGCAGCAAACAAAATACCACCCGGCGAGCTTTACTTAAACAAATATGAAAACAGGCCGCTGCCAGTAATCTGCATACCAACAACAGCAGGCACAGGAAGTGAGGTCACGCCTTATTCCGTCCTTACAATAAAGGAAAAAAACATAAAGAAATCTTTCGGTAACGAAGACCTGATGAGCCCGGTATTTGCGTTCCTTGATGCAAGATACACTGAGACGCTGCCGGCACAAATTGCAGCAGACTGTGCTGTAGATGCGCTTTCCCATGGAATAGAAGGATATTTGAGCACAAAAAGCAACTGGGTCTCCGATATGGTAGGCATGGCAATATTTAATAATTTCAAAGACTGCACCCCGGCGCTGCAGGAGGGTGTTTTTACATTTGAAGAAAGGGAAAAGCTGCTTTTTAATGCTGCACTCTCAGGCATAATGATAAATCATATGAGGACCCTTGCCGTACATGCCATGGGTTATCCTCTTTCAATACACAGGAAACTCTCCCACGGATGCGCCTGCGGGGTGCTGCTGGGCTCATTTATGAAATACATATACGGGGAATGCAGCAAAAAAGCTGATGCAATGTATGCTGCCCTTGGTGTAAAAGATACGGAAGGTTTTTCGGCGCTAATATCTTCTATTCTTAAATATACTGATAATTATTCAATAAGCGAACTTGAAAAATACACACTTGAAAGCTTTGAAGCGGCTGCAGCAAAACCAAACCCCCGCGCCGTTGACAGGCAGGCGGTCCTTGAAATATATAAAAGGGCCCTGTTGTAAAAGCTATTAAAAAAGGCGGATATTTAAATTAAATATCCGCCTTTTAATTTATCTTACTGCAGGTTACCCTGCACCATTGGCATTCCTACATCATAGGTCCCATGCCGCCGCCGTATCCGCCGCCTGGTGGCATTGGAGGTGTTTTATCCTTTTCAGGCTTTTCAGCAACTATTACTTCAGTGGTCAGCAGAAGTGCAGCAACTGATGCAGCATTCTGGAGAGCGCTTCTTGTAACTTTAGCCGGGTCGATGATGCCGGCATCTATCATGTTTACATATTTGCCGTTTAATGCATCCAGGCCTTCGCCTTCAGGAAGTGATTTAACTTTTTCAACTACAACTGAACCCTCAAATCCTGCATTTGCAGATATCTGCCTGATGGGCTCTTCAAGCGCCTTAACAACTATCTGTGCGCCTGTCCTGATGTCGCCCTCAAATTTCTTGACGTCGATCTTAGGTATGATATCAACAAGCACAACACCGCCGCCGGGAACTATTCCTTCTTCTACTGCAGCTTTGGTAGCTGAGAGTGCGTCTTCAATCCTGTGTTTCTTTTCCTTCAACTCGACTTCGGTTGCGGCGCCGACTTTAATGACTGCTACTCCGCCTGAAAGCTTTGCAAGCCTTTCCTGGAGTTTTTCTTTATCAAAGTCACTGTCTGACTGATCGATTTCAGTTTTTATCTGTTTTATTCTGCCCTTTATTGAGTCAATTGAACCTTTGCCTTCAACAACTGTTGTGTTTTCTTTGTCGACTTTTACCTGTCGTGCCTGGCCAAGCATTTCAAGAGTGACATTTTCAAGTTTGATGCCGATTTCCTCTGAAATAACTTTGCCGCCTGTAACGATTGCTATATCTTCAAGCATTGCTTTTCTTCTGTCGCCAAATCCTGGAGCTTTTACTGCAACGCAGGTAAATGTTCCCCTGAGTTTGTTAACAACAAGGGTAGCAAGAGCTTCGCCTTCAACGTCTTCAGCAATTATAAGCAGCGGTTTGCCGGCCTGCATAACTTTTTCAAGTACAGGAATAAGGTCAGCAACTGCAGCCATTTTCTGGTTAGCAATCATGATATAGGGCTCGTTTAAAACTGCTTCCATTCTTTCAGGGTCAGTCACCATATAAGGTGAGAGATAGCCTTTGTCAAACTGCAGGCCCTCTACCAGCTCTATCTCGATTCCGAATTTGTTTGATTCTTCAACTGTTATAACTCCGTCTTTGCCGACTTTTTCCATAGCATCTGCTATTGTCTGGCCGATAACAGGGTCAGCTGCTGATATTGCAGCAACTTCAGCGATTTTCTTTTTGTCTGTTGCGATATCTTTTGAAGCTTTCCCTATTTCTTTTACAGCAACTTCAACTGCTTCTTCGATACCTTTTTTTAAAAGCAACGGGTTTGCACCTGCTGCAACGTTACGCAGTCCTTCTTTTACCATTGCCTGTGCAAGAAGGGTAGCTGTTGTGGTGCCGTCACCTGCAACATCATTTGTCTTTGTGGCAACTTCTTTAAGAAGCTGTACACCGGCATTTTCAAACGGGTCCTCTACTTCGATTTCCCTTGCGATTGTAACGCCGTCATTTGTAATTGTGGGTGCGCCGTATTTTTTCTCCAATACAACGTTTCTGCCTTTGGGGCCAAGTGTAATTTTTACAGCATCAGCTATAATGTTTACACCTCTTTCCAGAGCTCTCCTGGATATTTCATCATATTTCAGCTCTTTAGCCATATCTATCAAACCTCCTTAATAAAATAAAAAATTTAAAGAACTTTTAGCCGCAGGACTTCACTTACCCTGCCGGCTGGTGTGTGACTCCTATTTGGTCACTATTGCAA
>Ga0208047_1000443_pt1 | contig 15422 bp, 30 predicted proteins | sample Kivu_220m_FD_184162 | JGI IMG/M metagenome (GOLD analysis project Ga0208047, IMG submission 184162) | Freshwater microbial communities from Lake Kivu, Western Province, Rwanda to study Microbial Dark Matter (Phase II) - Kivu_220m (SPAdes)... | ecosystem: Environmental > Aquatic > Freshwater >...
TGACGAAGGAGGAAGGGGGTCGGCACACGCCGTTCTTCACGGGATACCGGCCGCAGTTTTATTTTCGGACGACCGACGTGACGGGGGACGCGAAGCTGCCGGAGGGGGTGGAGATGGTCATGCCGGGGGACAACGTGAACCTGGAGGTCGGGCTGATCACGGACGTGGCCATGGAGAAAGGGCTGCGGTTCGCGATCCGGGAAGGCGGCCGGACGGTCGGCGCCGGAACCGTGACCGACATCTTGGAGTGAGAGGGGAGACGAATCGAGTATGTCGCCCCGGGCCAATCGGAAACGAAGGACATAGGACATGGAAAAGATCAGAATTCGACTCAAATCCTTCGATCATCGGCTGTTGGACCAATCGGTCAAAGACATCGTCGTCAAGGCCAAGCGGACGGGCGCCCGAATCTCGGGCCCCATCCCCCTCCCGACGAGGATCCACCGGTTTTGCGTCCTCCGCTCGCCGCATGTCGACAAGAAATCCCGCGAGCATTTCGAAATGCGGGTCCACAAGCGGCTGATCGACATCTCCGAGTACAACAACGAGACGATCGAGGAACTTCAGAAGCTGGACCTCCCCGCCGGGATCGACGTCGAGATCCAGGCCTTCGGAACGGGAGAATGAGCCATGGTCGACGGGTTGATCGGGAAAAAGATCGGGATGACCCAGGGCTTCGACGAGGACGGAAACGTCGTCCCCCTGACGGTCATCAAGGCCGGACCGTGCACGGTCGTCCAAAAGAAGATCAAGGACCGCGACGGCTATGAGGCTCTCCAGCTGGCCCTCGTCGAGGAGCGGCCGGCCAAGAAGCCCAGCCGGGCCATGCAGGGCCACTACAAGAAGTCGGGCGCGCCGGTGGCCCGGATTCTCCGCGAGGTCAAGCCCCGGGAGGGCGCCGAGGTCAAGGAGGGCGATCAGGTTTTCGTCGACATCTTCAAGGTCGGGGAGAAGGTCGCCGTCACGGGCGTCTCCAAGGGCAAGGGCTTCGCCGGGGTCGTCAAGCGGCACCATTTCGCCGGCGGCGACGCCGCCCACGGCTCGATGTTCCACCGGGCCCCCGGATCGATCGGCGCCTCGTCCTATCCCTCCCGGGTCGTCCGCGGCCTGCGGATGGGCGGCCGGATGGGCCACGACCGGGTGACGGTCCGCAACCTCAAGGTTTTCGAGGCGGACAGGTCCAACAACCTCCTCGTCCTCCGGGGCGCCGTTCCCGGCCCCAACGGAGGCTATGTCCTGATCTCGAAAGGGTAGGCGACGACCATGTCCAAAGCGCAAGTCTTCGATCAAAAAGGCGGCGTCACGGCCGAGATCGACCTCCCGGAGAGCGTCTTCGGCTACGCCGTTCGCCCCCACCTCCTCTACGAGGCGGCGGTCAACTACCAGGCCAACCAGCGACGCGGGACGTCGGCGGCGAAAACCCGGGCCGAGGTCAGCGGCTCGAACCGCAAGCCTTGGCGGCAGAAGGGCACGGGCCGGGCCCGGGCGGGGGCGACCCGGAATCCCCTTTGGCGGAAGGGCGGAGTGACCTTCGGCCCGAAACCCCGCGATTACGGCTATGGCCTTCCCAAAGAGGCCAAGCGGAACGCCCTCCGGGCGGCCCTGGCCGCCAAGCGGAACGACGGCCGGCTCCTCATCCTCGAGGACATGACCCTCGCCGCGGCGAAGACGAAAGAGGGCGCGGCCCTCCTCCGCGTCTTCGAGGTCCGGTCCGCCCTCGTCGTCGACGGCGCGGCCAACGCGCCGCTCTTCCGGGCTTTGCGGAACGTCCCCAAGGTCAAGACCGTCGACCCGGCCCGGGTCAACGCCCGCGACGTCCTCGCCCACGAGTGGCTCGTCGCCAGCCGGGCCGGCTTCGTCGGCCTCATGGAGAGACTCCAGTGATCAAGGATCCCACCCGCATCATCATCCGTCCGGTCATCACCGAGAAGGCCACCACCCTCAAGGAGCGCCATCACGAGGTCTGCTTCGAGGTCGCGGCCGGAGCCAACAAGGTCGAGATCAAGCGGGCCGTCGAGCAGCTGTTCAAGGTCAAGGTCACGGACGTCCGGACCCAGGCCAAGCGCGGGAAGGAGCGGCGGGTCGGCCGGACGACGGGCCGCCGGCCGGACTGGAAGAAGGCCGTCGTCCGGCTGGCCGAAGGCGAGAAGATGATCGAATACTTCGAGGCGGTCTAACATGGGCATCAAGACCTATCGACCCATCACGGCGGGCCTTCGCCACAAGACGGCCCTGACCTACGAGGAGCTCAGCGGGGACCGGCCCTACAAGCCCCTCCTCGAGTTCATCCCCAAGTCGGGCGGCCGGGACAGCCGCGGCCGGCTGACGATGCGCCACCGCGGCGGGGGCAACAAGCGGATGTTCCGGCTCATCGATTTCCGCCGGGACAAGATCGACATCCCCGGCGTCGTCGAGACGATCGAGTACGACCCCAACCGCTCGGCCTTCATCGCCCTCGTCAAGTACCGCGACGGAGAGCGGCGCTATGTCCTCGCCCCCCTCGACCTCAAGGTCGGCCAGACGATCGTTTCCTCGGACGGCGTCGTCGACATCCTCCCCGGGAACGCGACCCTCCTCCGCAACATCCCCCTGGGGACGGTCATCCACAACATCGAAATTTACAAGGACCGGGGAGGCCAGATCTGCCGGACGGCCGGCGCCGGCGCCCAAATCCTGTCCAAGGAGGGCGATTTCGCCCAGGTCCGCCTGCCGTCGTCCGAAATCCGGAAGGTCCATCTGACCTGCCGGGCGACGATCGGCCAGGTCGGCAATCTCGACCATCAAAACGTCGCCGTCGGCAAGGCCGGCCGGACCCGGTGGATGGGCTGGCGGCCTCACGTCCGCGGCACGGCCATGAATCCCATCGACCACCCCCATGGGGGCGGCGAGGGACGGTCCAAGGGCGGCCGCCATCCCGTCAGCCCGACCGGCATTCCGACCAAGGGATTCAAGACCCGAAAGAACAAGCGGACCCGGGTGTTCATCGTCCGGAGAAGGAGTAAGTAGCCATGGGCCGATCGCTCGCCAAAGGACCGTTCATCGACCCCCCCCTTCTGGAGAAAGTCCAGGCGCAGGAGGGGCAGACCAAGAAGCGGACCGTCATCCGGACCTGGTCGCGCCGCTCGACGGTCATCCCCGAGATGGTCGGGATGACGATCGCCGTCCACAACGGCCGGAAGTTCATCCCCGTCTTCGTCACCGAGAACATGGTCGGGCACCGTTTGGGCGAGTTTTCGCCGACCCGGACCTTCAAGGGGCACACCTCGAAGGCGGCCAAGGCCGTGAAGGTGGGGAAGTGAGATGGACGCCCCGAATTTCGTCGCCCACGCCATGACCCGTCACGTCCGGGTCTCGGCCCAGAAGACGCGCCTCGTCGCCGCCCTCATCCGCCGGCGGTCCGTCGGCGACGCCTTGACCATCCTCCGCTACAACCCCAAGGCCAAGCCGAGCTCGATCCTGGAAAAGACGCTCCGCTCGGCGATCGCCAACGCCCAGCAGAAGAACCCGGCCGTCGACGTCGACGCCCTTCTCATCGCCCGCGTCCTCGTCGACCAGGGTCCGACCTGGAAGAGGATCCGGCCGGCGCCCATGGGTCGGGCTTACCGGGTTCTCAAACGGACGAGCCACGTCCATATCTACCTCGCGGAAAAGACAGGGAGGTGACCCGTGGGACAGAAGATACATCCGCACGGCTTCCGGTTGGGATTCAACAAGCCTTGGAGCTCCCGCTGGTTCGCCAAGGGGCCCGAATACGCGCGCCTCATCCATGAAGACCTGAAGATGAAGAAGGAGATCAAGGAGAAGTACTACCACGCCGGCATCGCCGAAGTCGCCGTGGAGCGGGTCGGCCCGAAGATCCGGACGATCATCCATACGGCCCGGCCGGGGATCATCATCGGCCGGGGGGGCAAAGAGATCGAGAGCCTCCGGGGTTTCCTCGAGGGCATCGCCAAGCGCGAAGTCTACGTCGACATCCGCGAGGTCGACAAGCCCGAACTCCAGGCGCTCCTCGTCGGCGAGGGCATCGCCGTCCAGCTCGAGAAGCGGATCGCCTACCGGCGGGCCATGCGGAAGGCCGTCGAATCGGCCCTCAAGATGGGGGCCAAGGGCATCAAGGTCATGTGTTCCGGCCGGCTCGGCGGCGTCGAGATCGCCCGGACGGAGTGGTACCTCCGCGGCCAGCTCCCCCTCCAAACCCTGAAGGCGGACATCGACTACGGGTTCACCGAGGCCTTCACGACCTACGGCCAGATCGGGATCAAGGTCTGGATTTACCGCGGCGACGTCGAGAAGACGAAGATGACCTCTCAAACGGCGGAGGTCGAGGAGATCTGACGATGCTGATGCCGAAGAAAGTCAAGTACCGCAAGAGCCAGCGCGGCCGGATGGCCGGCCAGGCCACGCGCGCGGCCGACCTCTCCTTCGGAGAGTACGGCCTCCAGGCCTTGGAACCCTGCTGGCTCACGGCCCGCCAGCTCGAGGCGGGCCGGATCACGATCACCCGGTTCATGAAGCGGCGCGGCAAGCTTTGGCTCCGGAGCTTCCCCTGGAAGCCGGTGACGAAGAAACCGACCGAGGTCCGGATGGGCAAGGGGAAGGGCGACCCGGAGTTCTGGGTCGACGTCATCCGTCCGGGCCGGGTCATCTTCGAGATCGAGGGCGTTCCCGAGGACGTCGCCCGCGAGGCCATGCGCCTGGCCGCCCACAAGCTCCCCATCCGGACCCGCTTCATCGCCCGGGAGGAGAGGGAGTGGAGATGAAAGCCGAACAGCTCAGAGACCTCTCGGAGGACGAACTCGTCCGGAAAAAGGCCGAGCTCAAGGATCAGCTCTTCAAGCTTCGCTTTCAGCACGAGCTTGGAAGGCTCGAGACGACGGGCAAGCTGCAGGCCGTCCGGCGCGACATCGCCCGGGTCGAAACGATCCTGGCCGAACTCCGGCGGAAGGCGAAATAGGAGACGCCCATGACGAAAACTCTCCCTCCCTCCCACAAGACGGCCAAGGTCGGAACGGTCGTCGGGAAGAGCATGACGAAAACCGTGACCGTCCTCGTCGAGCGCCAGGTCCGGCATCCGCTCTATAAGAAGATCGTCCGCAAGCGCCGGACCTTTCTCGCCCACGACGAATACGAGAAGTGCAAGGTCGGCGACGTCGTCCGGATCCTCGAGACCCGGCCGATCAGCAAGCGGAAGCGCTGGCGGGTCGTCGAAATCGTCGGCCTCGCCGGACCGTCGAGCGTTGACCTCGACCTTCAAGAGGCGAAACCATGATCCAGCAATACACGGTCCTCAAGGTCGCCGACAACTCCGGGGCCCGGCGCATCCGGGCCATCACCCCCCAGGGGGGAGCCGTCGGCCTCGTCTGCACGATCGGCGACGTCATCTCGGCCACGGTCCGCGAGGCCGACCCCGAGAGCAAGATCGCCAAGGGCAAGGTCGTCCGGGCCGTCGTCGTCCGGGCCCGGAAGGAAGTCCGGCGCAAGGACGGATCCTACATCCGCTTCGACGACAACGCCGCGGTCATCATCGACAAGGCCGGAGAGCCCATCGGGACCCGTGTCTTCGGCCCCGTCGGCCGCGAGCTCCGGGAGAAAAGGTTCATGAAAATCGTCTCCCTCGCCCCGGAGGTGATCTGATGGCCGGCCTCCACGTCCGCAAGAATGACCTCGTCGTCGTCCGCCGGGGGAAGGACCGGGGCAAGACCGGCAAGGTCCTCAAGGTCGACCTGGAGACGGGCCGGGCCGTCGTCGAACGGATCAACTTCGTCAAGCATTTCGTCAAGCCCGACAGGTCCAAGAACGTCGCCGGGGGGATCATGGAAAAGGAAGCCCCGCTTCCCGTCTCCCGCCTCATGCTCTATTGCGAGGAGTGTGGGCAGGGCGTCCGGGCCCGGAGGAAGGTCCTCGAGGACGGGTCGAAAATCCGGCTGTGCCCCAGGTGCGAAACCGTGTTCGAAACGAAGAAGTGAGGAACGAGCGATGAGCCGCCTGTTCGAGACGTACAAGCGCGAGATCCTGCCCGCCCTCCAGAAGGAGCTCGCCATCCCCAACCCCATGGCCGTTCCCCGGCTGGAGAAGATCGTCGTCAACGTCGGCGTCGGCGAGGCCATCCAGAACGCCAAGGCCCTCGACGCCGCCAGGTCCGAGCTCGCCCAGATCACCGGCCAGGCGCCGGTCGTGAGCCGGGCCCGGAAGTCGATCTCGGCCTTCAAGCTCCGCAAGGGGGCGGCGATTGCCTGTTTCGCCACCCTCCGCCAGCGGCGGATGTACGAGTTCTTCGACCGTCTGGTCAACATCGTCCTGCCCCGGGTCCGCGACTTCCGCGGCGTCTCGCCCAAGGCCTTCGACGGGCGGGGCAACTACACCCTCGGGCTGCGGGAACAGCTCGTCTTTCCCGAGATCGACTACACGAAGGTCGAGCGGTCCCGGGGGATGAATATCACCATCGTCACCACGGCCAGGAACGACGAAGAGGCGCGGACGCTCCTCCGCAAGCTGGGGATGCCGTTCCGCGAGGCCTGAGCCAGGAGAGGACTCCATGTCAACGACTTCCGCCTACGCGAAATACCTGAAGAAACCCAAATTCGAGATCCGGACCCGGCGCCGCTGCAAGATCTGCGGCCGTCCCCGGGGGACCTACCGCAAGTTCGACATGTGCCGCCTCTGCTTCCGGCAACTGGCCCACAAGGGCGAGATCCCCGGGATCGTCAAGGCCTCGTGGTGAGGATCAGGAAAGGAACCGTCTCATGAGCGTGACCGATCCCATCGCCGACTTGCTCACCCGGACGAAAAACGCCGCCCTCATGCGGAAACGGGAAGTCCAGATGCCGTCCTCCAAGCTGAAGGTCGAGGTGGCCAAGATTCTCAAGGAGGAAGGCTACATCCGCAACTTCAAGGTCATCGACGACTGGAAGCAGGGCATCCTGGCCATCACCTTGAAATACACCGAGGGAAACCAGAGCGTCATTTCCGGCGCGCGCCGGATCTCCAAGCCCGGCTGCCGGGTTTACTGCACCCGGACGTCCATCCCCAAGGTCCTGGACGGCCTCGGCGTGGCCGTCATCAGCACCTCCCGGGGGATTCTCGCCGGGCGGAAATGCGAAGAGCAGGGCCTCGGCGGCGAGGTCTTGTGCTTCGTCTGGTGAGGATTCCCCAAGAAAGGGCAGAGCCATGTCACGTATAGGCAAACGGCCGATCGTCCTCCCCGCGGGCGTCACGGTCCAGGTTTTCCCGGACCATCTCGAGATCGAGGGGAAGAAGGGCAAGCTCCGGACCCCCCTCCATCCCGGCCTGACGGCCAAGGTCGAGGGGGACAGCCTGGCGATCTCCCGGGCCGACGATTCGAAGCCTCAAAAAATGATCCATGGGCTGTGCCGGGCCCTGGCGGCCAACGCCGTCGCCGGCGTCTCGGCCGGCTTCCAGAAGCAGCTCGAGATCGTGGGCGTGGGCTACAAGGCGAGGGTCGACCGGGACAACCTCGAGCTGAGCCTCGGCTATTCGAAGCCCAAGCTCTATCCCATCCCCAAGGATGTCGAGATCGTCTGCGAGAAGCCGACCCTCATCACCGTCCGGGGGATCGACCGGCAGCGGGTCGGCCAGGTCGCCGACGACATCAAGCGCTTCCGCAAGCCCGACCCGTACAAGCAGAAGGGCGTCCGCTACCTCGGCGAGCGCCTGATCAAGAAAGAACGGAAGGCGGGGGTGACCGGTGCTTAAAGACAAAGCCAAAATCCGAGCCGAGCGCGAAGCCCGGCTCCGCCAAAGGATCCGGAAGACCGTACGGGGGACCGCCGAGCGGCCGAGGGTCTTCGTCCTCAAGAGCAACCGCTACGTCTACACCCAGGCCGTGAACGACGAGACGGGCACGATCCTGGCCTCGGCCTGCACGCTCGAGAAAAGCTTCCGCGAGCAGCACAAGAACACGAAGAACATCTCGAGCTGCGAGGCCTTGGGAGAGATCCTCGCCGAGCGCCTCAAGGCCAAGAACATCGGGGCCGTCGTCTTCGACCGCGGGGCCCATCCCTATCACGGGCGGATCAAAGCCCTGGCCGAGGCCATGCGCAAAGGTGGCCTGGTCTTCTAGGCCGGCCGAAGGAGAGCATTCCGTGCAAAACCCAGAAAAAAAACCCGTCGCCGAAGCCGCCCAGGCGGCCGAGGAAATCGCCGAGCTCAAGGACCAGGTCATCAGCATCCGCCGTGTGACCAAGGTCGTCAAGGGCGGCAAGAACCTCAGCTTCTCGGCCCTCGTCGCCGTGGGCAACGAGCACGGTCTCGTCGGCATCGGCAAGGGCAAGGCCCGGGAGGTCCCGTCGGCCATCGCCAAGGCCGTGGAGAACGCCAAGAAGCGGCTCATCCGGGTTCAGCTCGCCGAGACGACGATTCCCCATACGATCCGCGGCGAAGCCGATGCCGGCGTCGTCGTCCTCCGCCCCGCCTCCAAGGGGACGGGGGTCATCGCCGGGGGGGCCGTCCGGGTCATTCTCCAGCTGGCCGGGGTCAAGGACATCCTGACGAAATCCATCCGGAGCTCGAACCCGATCAGCGTCGCCCACGCGACGATGGACGCTCTCCGCCGGGTCAAGAATCCCGCCCAAGTCGTCAAGGACCGGGGGAAGGCGAAAGGGACGGCCTGATCATGAACCCCGCCACCGGCGAGCTCCGCATCACCCTTGTCCGCAGCCTCATCGGGTATCCGAGGCCGCAGCGGGAGATCGCCCGCGGTCTGGGCCTGCGGAAGCCGAACGATACCGTCATCCGGCCCGATAGCCCGGCTATCCGGGGGATGGTCCGGAAGATCCCCCATCTCGTCCATGTGGAGGCCGCGTCATGAACCTCAGTCAACTCCATCCCGCCAAAGGTTCCCGGAAAAACGCCCGGCGCGTCGGCCGGGGTCCCGGCTCGGGCCGTCAGAAGACCTCCGGGCGGGGCCACAAGGGGCAGCTCTCCGGGGCCGGCTTTTCCCGGACCCGGGGCGACGAGGGCGGCCAGATGCCGCTCCACCGCCGGATCCCCAAACGGGGCTTCACCAACGTTTTCCGGACGACCTACGCCGAAGTGAACCTCGACCGCCTGGCCAAGCTGGAGCCGGCCGAGATCACCCTCGGGGTTCTCGTCCGGGCCGGACTGGCCAAGAAATCGGCCCGGGTCAAGATTCTCGGCCGGGGGGAGCTCCTCGCGGCCAAGACCGTCCACGCCCACAAATTCTCGGCCTCGGCGGCGAAGAAGATCCGGGCCGCCGGCGGAACGGCCGTCGTCATCGGATAGTCCCATGGGCATGCTCGACAGCGTCCGCAACATCTTCAGCATCCCGGACCTCCGGAAGCGGGTCATCTTCACCCTCCTTCTCCTGGCCGTCTACCGGCTCGGCGGACAGATTCCCAACCCCGGCATCTCCTCCGATGCCCTGGCCGAGTTCTGGCAGCAGCAGAAGGGGACGATCCTCGGCTTCATCGACATGTTCTCGGGAACCTACATGTCCCGGATGACGATCTTCGCCCTGGGGATCATGCCCTACATCAGCTCCTCGATCATCCTCCAGCTCCTGACCGTCGTCTGGCCCTACCTCGAGCGCCTCTCCAAGGAGGGCGAACTCGGCAAGAAGAAGATCACCCAGTACACCCGCTACGGGACGATCGGCATCTGCGTCATCCAGGCCTGGGGCATCGCCCTCTTCCTCCAGGGCCTCCGCAGCCCGGGCGGGGCGCGCATCGTCCCCAGCCCCGGACTCCCGTTCCAACTCCTGACCGTCCTGACCTTGACCACGGGGACGGTCTTCGTCATGTGGCTCGGGGAGCAGATCTCGGAGCGGGGCATCGGGAACGGCATCTCCCTCATCATCTTTGCCGGGATCGTGGCCCGCTTCCCCGCCGGCCTGGGAGAGATCGTGACCGGCCTCCGGACGGGAAGCTGGGACCCGATCAAGGTCATCATCCTCGTGGCGATGATGATCGTCGTCATCGGCTTCATCGTCTTCGTCGAGCGGGGCCAGCGGCGCATCCCCGTCTCCTACGCCAAGCGGGTCATCGGCCGGAAGGTCTACGGCGGCCAGAGCACCCACCTTCCCCTCCGGGTCAACACGGGGGGGGTCATTCCGATCATCTTCGCCGCCTCGATCATCACCATCCCGGCGACGATCGCCCAGATGATCAAGGTCCCGGTTTTCCAGGACATCGCGCGCCAGTTCCAGCTCGGGATGCCCCTCTACAACCTCCTTTACGTCGCGGCGATCATCTTCTTCACCTACTTCTACGTCTCGATCATCTTCAACCCGACCGACGTCGCCGACAACCTCCGCAAGTACGGAGGCTTCATTCCCGGCATCCGGCCGGGGAAGAACACCTCGGACTACGTCGACACGATCCTCTCCCGGATCACCCTCGTCGGGGCGGTCTATCTGGCCCTCCTGGCCATCCTTCCCGAGTTCCTGATGACCGGGTTCAAGGTCCAGTATCTGCCCTTCATCGGGGCGACCCTCGAACGAATCCTGCCGGCGTGGTTCACCAACGGCCTGAACGTGAACTTCTATTTCGGCGGGACGTCGATTCTCATCGTCGTCGGCGTGGCCATGGACACGATGCAGCAGATCGAAGCCCAGCTCGTCATGCGCCACTACGACGGATTCATGCGGCGCGGCCGGATCCGGGGGAGGCGGGGATGAGGATCGTCCTCCTCGGCGCGCCCGGGAGCGGGAAAGGCACCGTGGGCGAGCGTCTCGAGGCCGCCACGGGACTTCCCCGCATCTCGACCGGCGACCTTCTCCGGGTCGCGGTCCGGGACGGCACGCCGCTCGGCCGGGAAGCCGAGGGGATCATGAAAGCCGGCGGCCTCGTCCCCGACGAGGTCGTGATCGGGATCGTCCGGGAGCGGATCGCCCGGCCCGACTGCCGGCCGGGCTATATTCTCGACGGTTTTCCGCGAACCGCGGCCCAGGCGGAGGCCCTGCGGCGCCTGGACGGCGGCCGCCCCGAGCTCGCCGTCGACCTCGACGTCTCCGAGGAGACGATCGTTTCGCGCCTTTCCGCCCGCCGGGTCTGCCCGGCCTGCCAGGCCGTCTACAACCTCCGAAGCCGGCCGCCGGCGCGCGAGGGCGTCTGCGATGTGTGCGGGGGGACCCTCGTCCGGAGGCCCGACGATGCGCCCGAGGTCGTGCGGGAGAGGATCCGGGTGTATCGGGATCAGACGGCCCCCCTCCGGGAGTTTTTCAAGGCCGGCGGGTCTTATCGGGCCGTGGATGGCGAAGGGACGGTGGACGCCGTCACCGGCCGGGTCCTGAACGCGATCGGCGCCGCCCGGGCGGGGGAAGGAGCGAAAGCGCGGCCATGATCGTCTACAAGACGGAGGCCGAAATCGAGGCCATGAAGACGGCGGCCGGGATCGTGGCCGCGGTCCTGGACGAGCTCCGGCCGCTCGTCAAGCCCGGCGTCCGGACGTCCGACCTCGACGCCTTCGCCGAGAGGCGGGCCCGCGAGCTCGGGGCCAAGCCGGCCTTCAAGGGCTACCGGGGATATCCGGCCTCGCTCTGCGTTTCGGTCAACGAGGAGGTCATCCACGGCATCCCCTCGGACCACCGGATCCTGAGGGAAGGCGACATCGTGAGCCTGGACTTCGGGGCCTTTGCCGGCGGCTTTTACAGCGACGCCGCCCGGACCTATCCCGTCGGCCGGATTTCCCTCCTGGCCGAACGGCTCATCGCCGCCGCCGAGCGGTCCTTCACCGAGGGCTTCGCCCAGCTCGTCGAAGGCCGCCGCCTCTCGGACATTTCGGCCGCCGTCCAGCGCTCGGTCGAGGCCGAGGGTTTCTCCGTCATCCGGGCGTTCGTCGGCCACGGCATCGGCCAGGACCTCCACGAGGAGCCCCAGGTCCCGAATTTCGGCTTCCCCGGCCGGGGCCCCCGGCTGCGCCGCGGACTCGTCCTGGCCATCGAGCCGATGATCGCCGCCGGCGACTGGGACGTCGAGGTCCTCCCGGACGGTTGGACGGCCGTAACCAAGGACCGAAGCCTGGCCGCCCACTTCGAGGAGACCGTGGCCCTCACCGGGGCCGGGGCCGAGGTTCTCAGCCGGAACGCCGGGTCCGTCGGCCGGGCGGCGGCGAAGGAGCTGTCCAATGCCTAAAGAAGACGTTTTCGAAGCCGAAGGCGTGGTCCTGGAGACGCTCCCCAACGCCATGTTCCGGGTCGAGCTCCAGAACAAGCACCGGATCCTGGCCCACATCTCGGGAAAGATGAGGAAGCATTTCATCCGGATCCTGCCCGGCGACAGGGTCCTCGTCGAGATTTCCCCCTACGATTTGACGAAGGGGCGGATCACCTACCGATTCAAGTAAAGGACGCGACCATGAAAGTCAGAGCATCGGTCAAAAAAATCTGCCGCAACTGCAAAATCATCCGGCGCAAAGGCAGCGTCCGGGTCATTTGCACGAATCCCCGGCATAAGCAACGTCAAGGTTAAGCGAGGCAACCATGGCACGTATCGCGGGCATCACGCTCCCGCCGGAGAAGCGCGTCGAGGTCGGCCTGACCTACATCTTCGGGATCGGCCGGTCCAAGTCCAACAAGATCCTGGCCGAAGCCAAGATCGACCGGAACAAGAAGGTCAAGGCCCTGACCGAGGACGAGGTCAACAAGATCCGGCAGATCATCGAGAAACGGGAGAAGATCGAGGGCGACCTGCGGAAAGAGGTCAGCCTGGCCATCAAGCGGCTCGTCGACATCGGCTGCTACCGCGGCCAGCGCCACAAGCGCAAGCTTCCCGCCCGCGGCCAGAGGACGAAGACGAACGCCCGGACGCGGAAGGGGCCGCGCGGGCACACGATCAAGAAGCTCAAAGCCCCCGCCAAGACCTAGAGAAGGGAGGACGGCATGGCCACGAAAGCCAAGTCACGGACGAAGAAGAAGGTCCGCCGGGAAATCGGGTTCGGGACGGCCCACATCCAATCCTCGTTCAACAACACGATCATCACCATCACCGACCACGCCGGGGCATCGGTCTGCTGGACGAGCGCCGGGACGGTCGGCTTCAAGGGCGCCCGCAAGGGAACGCCGTTCGCCGCCCAGCTGGCCGCCAAGGAAGCCGCGACGAAGGCCCGGGATTTCGGCGTCCGCTACGTCGACGTCCGGGTCGCGGGGCCGGGCGCGGGCCGGGAATCGGCGATCCGGGCCCTCCAGAGCGGCGGGATCGAAATCAAATCCATCAAGGACGTCACGCCGATCCCGCACAACGGCTGCCGGACGCGGCGGCGCCGGAGAGTCTAAGGAGGTCCCCATGTCACGCTATCGAGAACCTCTCTGCCGGCTCTGCCGGGTGGAGAAGACCAAGCTTTTCTTGAAAGGCCACAAGTGCCTGACCGATAAATGTCCCGTCGAGCGCCGGGCCTACGCCCCGGGCCAGCACGGCCGGAGCCGCCGCCGGATCCTCGGCTATGGCCTCCAGCTCCGGGAGAAGCAGAAGCTCAAACGGCATTACGGGATGTCGGAGAAGCAGTTTCATCTCTTCTTCACCCGGGCGTCCGCCAAGAAAGGCATCACCGGCGAAACGCTCCTCCAGAGCCTCGAGAGGCGGTTGGACAACGTCCTCTTCATCGCCGGTTTCGCCCATTCCCGGGCCCACGCCCGCCAGCTTGTCACCCACGGGGCCGTGGCCGTCAACGACACTCGGGTGTCCGTCCCGTCGTTCCTCGTCAAGGCGGGCGATGTCGTCGGCTTCCGGGAGAGGAGCGCCCGGTCGAAAGACATCCAGGCCCTCGTCGAAGTCCTGCGCTCCAAGACCATCCCCGGCTGGCTCGAAGTCGACCGCGAGGGGTTGAAGGCCAGGGTCATGGCCCTCCCGGCGCGGGCCGACGTCACCCTCCCGGTCGAAGAGCATATGGTCGTCGAGCTCTACTCGAAGTAAGGAGGAACCATGACCGAAATCGGCTTTCAGCGGCCCAAGTTTTTGGAGTGCGACTATGAAATCCTGACCGCCACCTACGGGCGGTTCGCGGCCCAGCCGTTCGAACGCGGCTTCGGGATCACCGTCGGCAACGCCCTGCGGCGGATCCTCCTCTCCTCGATCAAGGGCGCGGCCCTCACGGCCGTCCGGATCCAAGGGGTTCTCCACGAATTTTCGACGATGCCCGGCGTCGTCGAGGACGTGACGGACATCCTCCTGAACCTCAAATCGATCCCCCTCAAACTCGTCGGACCCGGCCCCAAGACCCTGACCTTGAAGAAGGAGGGGCCGGCCGCCGTGACCTCGGCCGATATCTCCGGCGACGGCGACGTCGAGGTCCTGGACAAAACGATCGGCCTTGCCTCCCTCGACAAGGACGGCGTTCTCGACGCCGAGATGATCGTCCGCAACAACCGGGGGTACATCACCGCCGATCAGAATTTCGACGAATCGCTCGGGATCGATTGGATTCCCCTCGACTCCTCCCATTCCCCGATCCTGAAGGTCAACTACCGGGTCGAGCCGGCCCGGGTCGGCAAGAGGATCGACTACGAGAGCCTGACTCTCGAAGTCTGGACGACGGGGGCCGTATCCCCGGTCGAAGCCGTCGCCCAGGCGGCCAAGATCCTCCGCGACCATCTCATCATCTTCCTCAACGTCGTCGACGAGCCGGCCGAAAAAGAGCCCGCCTCGGCCAAGCGGGAGATCCCCTACCTCAACCAGATCGACGTCCTGGCCAAGCCGATCGAGCATCTCGAGCTCTCGGTCCGATCCAACAACTGCCTCCGCTCGGCGGGCATCGAGAAGATCCACGAGCTCGTCCAGAAGACCGAGGACGAGCTCCTCAAGACCAAGAATTTCGGCCGGAAATCCCTGAGCGAGATCAAGGAGACCCTGACGAACCTCGGCCTCGGGCTGAACCTGGACCTCCATCCCAAGCTCCTTGAGCGGATCAAGGGCGAGGGGAAGGAAGAAAGCAAGGAGACGGACGAATGAGGCACCTCGTCAAAGGCCGGAAACTGCGCCGGACAACGGCCCATCGAGAGATGCTCCTCCGGAACCTCGTGACCTCGCTCTTCGAGAAGGAGCGGATTCGGACGACCCTGGCCAAAGCCAAGGAAACCCGGCCCCTCGCCGAAAAGACGATCACCCTCGGCCGGAAGGGGACTCTCCAGGCCCGCCGGCAGGTCCTCCAGACGGTGACCAAGGAGGCGGCGGCGACGCGACTCTTCGAGAAGGTCGCTCCCCGGTTCACCGAGCGGCCCGGCGGATACACCCGGATCATCAAGATCGGGCCGCGCAAGGGCGACGGGGCGGAGATGGCCATCCTCGAACTCCTCGGCTCCGAGTACAAGAAAAAAGAGAAGAAGAAGAAGGACAAGGGCAAGGCCGCCAAGAAAGGCTGACGCCCGCGGCGTCCTGGGCGGGAGGCGAGGCCGCCCCGAGCCCCCGGCCCCGGGGAACCAGTCCCGTCGGTTCCCCCCCTCGGCAGAGCCA
>Ga0208047_1000445_pt1 | contig 15362 bp, 11 predicted proteins | sample Kivu_220m_FD_184162 | JGI IMG/M metagenome (GOLD analysis project Ga0208047, IMG submission 184162) | Freshwater microbial communities from Lake Kivu, Western Province, Rwanda to study Microbial Dark Matter (Phase II) - Kivu_220m (SPAdes)... | ecosystem: Environmental > Aquatic > Freshwater >...
GTACGTACGGGTTCGGTGTGGATAACTCCCTCTCCCTTGAACGGGAGAGGGTCGGGGTGAGGGTGAGACAGGACCCTCCTCATCCTGAGCCTCTCCTCGGCGAGGAGAGGGGATGTTCTTCTGCGTGGTAAGTGGAGCATAGAGCATCATGAGCAATACCACTGAGTTTCGAGAGACACTGACCCGGCTGGCGCGCGGGCGCGAGGTCAAGCTCTGGCTATGCCGGGCCGAGGGCCGGCGCTGGGATTTCCTCTGGAGCGTCGGCGCTGAGCGGCTGGAGCCGGTCGAGCTGGTCGTGTCCGATGCCGAGTTCGCCGTGTTCGGCGAGAACGTGACGCCGGAGTTCGGCAACTTGGTGCGCGAGGAGTTTGCCCGGTTCCGCTCATCGGTTTCCACCCGCCAGGAGACGGACCTCCTGGGTGAGCGCGACGTGCCGGCCGGCGCGCTCTACGGCATCCACACGGTGCGTGCGCTTGAGAACTTCCCGCTCTCGGGCCGGCCAGTGCACGTGATGCTGGTTCACGCATTCGGCGCGGTGAAGTTGGCGTGCGCGCGGGCCAACCGGGCGCTGGGTCTCTGGAAGAACGACACGGCGAAGGCCGATGCAATCGAGCAGGCGTGCCGTGAGACGATGGAAGGCAGGTTCGATGGGCAGGTGATGGTGGACGCCTTGCAGGGCGGGGCCGGTACTTCCACCAACATGAACGTGAACGAGGTGCTCGCGAACCGGGCGCTTCAGATTCTGGGCGAGCCGCTCGGCAACTACGCGCGGGTCTCGCCGCACGACGACCTTAACCTCCATCAGTCGACGAACGACACGTTCCCGACTGCGCTTCGGGTCGCCGCCGTGATGTCGCTGCGCGGGTTGGAAGAAGAGCTGGTCGCTTTACAGGAAGCGTTTCAAGCCAAGGAACAGGAGTTCGCCGGCGTGGTCAAAGTAGGTCGCACCGAGATGCAGGATGCGGTGCTCGTTACGCTCGGTCGGGAAATGGGCGCGTATGCCGAGGCGTTTGCCCGTGACCGCTGGCGGGTGTTCAAGAGCGAAGAACGGCTGCGTACCGTGAACCTCGGTGGAACTGCGGTCGGTACGGGGATTGGAGCGCCGCGGAGCTACATCTTCAGCGTGGCGGACCACCTGCGCGACATCACCGGCATCGGCCTGGGACGGGCTGAGAACCTGGTCGAGGCGACGCAGAACGTGGACGCCTTCGTCGAAGTTTCGGGCACGATCAAGGCGTGTGCGGCCAACCTGATCAAGGTGGCGAACGACCTGCGCCTGCTGGCGTCAGGACCGGAGGCCGGTCTGGGCGAGATTGCACTACCGGAGAGGCAGGCAGGTTCGACAATCATGCCGGGCAAGGTTAACCCGGTGATTCCCGAGGCGGTGGCGCAGGCGGCGATGATGGTGTTCGGGTACGATGCGGTCATCGCTCACGCTGCTTCGGCCGGGAACCTTGAGCTGAACCAGTTCATGCCGATCATCGCCAGTGCCCTGCTCGACGAGCTGGAGCTGCTGCACAATGCCTGCCGGATTCTGAGGATGCACTGCGTGACCGGCATCAAAGCCAATCCTGAACGCTGCCGTCAGTTCGTGGAATCGACGACAGCGACCGTGACCGCGCTGGTGGAGGAGCTTGGCTATGACAAGGCCGAAGCACTGGCCAAGGAGTCGCGGGCAACCGGAAAATCGCTGCGGCAGCTTGCCGAAGAGAAGCATGGCATCCCGGGCAAGCGGTTCGACGAGCTGGTGTCGCCGGAGGCGGTGAATCGGCTGGGGAGCCCGGAAGAAGGGGTCGAGCGGCCAAGGGGTCAAGGGGGCAAGTGAGGATGAAGGCACCCAAGTCACTCCGGCTGCACATCGGGATCTTCGGCCGGCGGAACGTCGGCAAGTCCTCGCTGCTGAATGCGCTCACGCGCCAGCAGGTTTCAATCGTATCCGACGTAGCCGGGACCACGACTGACCCGGTCGAGAAGCCGATGGAGTTGTTGCCGCTCGGCCCGGTGCTCTTCATCGATACGGCGGGTGTGGACGACGTCGGTGCGCTCGGCGAGATGCGGGTCGAGAAGACGCGCAAGGTCATCGACCGGACCGACGTCGGTGTCATTGTGGCTGAGGCCGGGAAGTGGAACGACTTCGAGCAGGCGATGGTCGACGAGCTGGGCAAACGCAACGTTCCGGCCATCGTGGTCTTCAACAAGTCAGACCTGGCCGAGGGGAAAATGGGGACTGTACCTTCAGGGGCTGTCTTGGCCGAGGGACATGACCGAAACTCGCCTGGAGTTTCGGATCGTGTCCCAGAGGCCACCGCAGAACACGAACGCAAGCTGCGAGATTCCGGCGTGCGCGTCGTGCGTACAGCGGCCCCAAAGGGCGAAGGCATCCTGGCCCTGCGCGAGGCCCTGATTGCGTCGGCGCCGGAGGAGTTCGTGAACCCGCCGGCGATTGTCGGCGACCTGCTGCCTTCAGGCGGGCTAGCAGTGCTGGTGGTGCCGATCGACAAGGAAGCGCCGCGCGGTCGGCTCATCCAGCCGCAGGTGCAGACCATCCGCGACCTGCTGGATAACGACGCTTACTGCATGGTGGTGAAGGAACGTGAGCTGCGTGATGCCCTGCTGAGGCTGAACCGAAAGCCGGACATCGTCGTCACCGACTCGCAGGCTTTCCTCAAGGTGGCCGGGGACACGCCGAAAGACGTGAAGCTCACTTCGTTTTCGATTCTCTTCGCTAGGTTCAAGGGCGACCTCGTCGAGATGGTGCGGGGCGCCACCGCGATTGAGCGGTTGAAGCCGGGCGACAGGGTGCTCGTAGCCGAGAGCTGCACCCATCACCCGATTGGCGATGACATCGGTCGGGTGAAGATACCGCGCTGGCTGACTCAATATGTCGGCGGGAAGCTCGAGTTCACGACCCACCAGGGGCACGACTTCCCCGAAGACCTTTCCAGCTACAAGCTGGTCATTCACTGCGGCGCCTGTATGACCAATCGCCGGGCAGTATTGAATCGCGTGGCGCGGTGCCGCGACCAGGGTGTGCCGATTACCAACTACGGTCTGACCATCGCCTACTCGCTGGGGATCTTCGAGCGCGCGCTCGAGCCGTTCCCGGCCGCGCTCGAGGTGTACCGTGAACGAAAGGCGGCAAGATGAGTAGTTCCGAGTTCAATCCCTGGGAAGGCGGCTGACCGGGAATGCAGGCCGCGGGCGCGGCCATGAAACTGCTGCAGGGAAAACGGGGACTGTCCCGCGCGCAGAGCGCTCCGGGGGACTGTCCCCAGTTTTCCCGCGATGAAGTCCTGGCCTGGCTTAAGGAAGAGGAAGCTTGGAAGCTCGACTTCCTCTGGGAGAACGCGGACCGCGTGCGGCGCGAGCACGTCGGCGACCAAATCCACCTGCGCGGGTTGATTGAGCTGTCCAGCTACTGCCGGCGCGATTGTCACTATTGTGGCATCCGCGGCAGCCGGAAGATCGAGCGCTACCGGATGACCGAGGAGGAAGTAACGGACTGTGTTCGGCTCGGCGTGCAACTCGGGTATGGAACAGTGGTTCTGCAGGCAGGCGAGGATTCAGGACTGCCGCGCGAACGTATCACCCGGCACGTCCATTTCATCAAGGCAGAGACTCCGCTGGCAGTCACCCTCTCACTGGGCGAGCGGAGCGGCGAGGAACTGACTGAGTGGCGGGAGGCGGGAGCGGACCGCTACCTGTTGCGGCATGAGACTTCGGACAGCGCTCTCTTTCATCGCATACACCCGGATTGCGGGAGCGAACGCAGCGACCGAATCGAACTGCTGCGCAGGCTGAAGCGGCTTGGCTACGAAGTCGGCTCCGGCGTGATGGTCGGCATACCAGGTCAGAGCTATGAGTCGCTGGCCAATGACATCATGCTCTTCCGCGAGTTGGATCTGGACATGGTCGGGGTCGGACCGTACCTCGCGCATCCTGATACCCCGCTCGGGCGCGACGCCGCAGCGCTTGCGCTCCCGGCCGGAGAGCAGGTTCCTGCCACCGACGTGATGACGACGAAGGTCATCGCCTTGACGCGACTGACGTGCCCGGACGCGAACATACCGGCAACGACGGCTCTTGCCACGGTCAACAACGAGAACGGACGCGAACTTGGGCTCGAACGGGGCGCGAACGTGTGGATGCCCAATCTGACGCCGGTGAAATACCGCAAGCTCTATGAGATCTACCCCGACAAAGCCTGCGTCGGCGACACTGCCGCGGCGTGTCAGGCTTGCCTGCTACAGCGCATCGAATCCATCGGCCGCGTACCGGGCAAAGGCCCGGGCAGCCGCAAACGCTCAGGCACGTCTTGACCCAGCGGGGGTCACGTCTACACTGAGGCGAGCCCCAGTTGGCCGCGTGTCGGACAGAAGGCGTGGAACTGGCTGATAGCGGCAGGTTGTCAACCGACTAGGAGATGGTCATGGTCCGATACACGGCCGTGGTTCTTGTCTGCCTTGTCCTATCCTGCGGTTCTCGCAGCGAAGTCAAAGGTCGTGCGCTTGTGCTTCGCGCCTGCTCTAACTCAACTGCGGCAGCCGCCCACGACGCCGGCGTCATAGCCCGGCGGCTTGAATTCCTCGGATACTCGCGGTGCGCGGTTCAGGCCCGAGATAGCCCGATTACAGTCCAATCACCCACCCCGCTTGACAGCACGCAGGTCGCTGCTGTAGCGAGTGCTCGCGGGGCGCTGTGTCTGTACGAGGTCAGGAGTGACAGCGCAACCGCCGCTGCGCTGAACTCGGTCGCCGCGTACTACGACCAGCCACAATCCCGACAGTCATTGGCCGACTTCACCCGCGTCGTCCAGGACAGCGGCGGTGGCGGCTGCTTCTGGGTAAGACCCGATGACTATGACCTGCTTGTAGAACTGCTGAACCGGGCCGCCGGTGCCTGGCCCGAGGGCGCGGGCTTTGCCTTCGGACCAGTCGAGACGTACGAAGGGAAGACGCTGCGCAGGTTCTACGTGACAGGAGCCGAGCCGGTCATAACTGACGGCGGCGTGCAACGCGTGAAGATCGCTAATATCGATACGGCCCAGACCAGGACCAGACCGCGGCCGTTCAGCGTCCAGATTGTTGACTTCTGCCTGTCCGACAGCAACTTCACCAGGCTCAGTCAGTTGACAGCCAGGAACGTGGGCCGCAGACTGGCGATTGCCGTGGATAGCGTGGTCTACTCCGCTCCCGTCGTCCATGACCGAGTTACCGACGGACGAGTGTCGATTGCGATGTACGATGCGCCTGCCGTTGAGGCTCAGTTGCTGGCGGCAACCATCTCGGCTGGGCCGCTTCAGACAAGTTGGCGTATAGCAGGAGAGAAGCCATAGGGCCTGCGGGTGCCGTCGCGACGCGAACGTCCGGCGCGTTCGCCGGAACTCCCGGACCGGGGCCGGAAAAGCTTGACCTGTGCCCTGACTGGAACATAATCGGCAGCTTCCAGCCGGCACTGCATCCCGCGGGGCAGGCAGTAGTTGTCACGGTTAAGCCGAGAGGAGACTGACTTTGTTCTTCAGAACGTATTTCGTGCCGGTAGTGCTGGTCGCGGCCGCGTTGCTGGCCGTGTCCTGCCAGAATCCGAAGGCCCAGATTGAATTCGTGTCGCCGAAGAACGGCGACCGCGTGTTCCCGGCATCCGTGCCGGTCTACGTGCGGTGGACCGGGCAGGACTGCGTTGCCGACACCATCAAGTTGTTCATCCAGGGCTCGACCTTCCCGGGGATGGCTATGTCGCCGATGCCTGAGACCGTCTCGTGGTTCTGGTATCCGTCGAACATCCCGAACGGCACTGAGAAGTGGCTGGTTACGCAGCTCTGCTACCACGGCGTCGGCAACAGCGTCCCCCGCGTCATGTGGGATTCGGTGCAGGTCACAGTTGACAGTTCCGGGCCCGTCGTACGGTTCGTCTCGCCCCAGGACGGCGACACGCTAAAGAAGGGCGATATCCCGCTGGTGGTGTGGGCGGTTGACTCGGGACGGTCAGGCATGAACCGGGTCGAGTTCCTGGTGGACGATGTACGGGAAGGGACGGTCACCTCCGGAATCCGCGACACGTGGCGCTACACCTGGGATGCCTCGACCGCAGGCGCGGGCGGCCACAGCCTCAAGGCCAGAGCATATGACAACGTCGGGGTCATGGCAGCCGCGGAGGTCGACATCACGATTCGAGATACGACTTCGGGCGGCGGGCCGACCTACCATCACGGCTATGTCTTCGTGGACGAAACCTGGTCCCCGGCCGGCAACCCGCACATCGTGGACGGCGACGTCGTGTTCCGCTCCGGAGCGCGGCTGACCATCGAACCAGGCTGCATCGTCAGGTTTGACGACTTCTCGCTCGGAATCGGCACCATTGATTCCAGCGGGCTGGTAGCCGTCGGGACCGTGAGCGCACCGATACTCTTCACCTCGAACCGGCCCGTGCCCGCGCCGGGCGACTGGGTCGGCATCAGGTTCGGATCCGATGTGCTGCCGGGCACGCGCCTCGGCCACTGTACCATCGAGTACGCCGGGCCGACCGTACACGCGGGCTCGGCAATCTACATGGGCGGCGGCGGTATCGTGCAGGAGTTCAGCAACTGCATCATCCGCAACGGCGGGATGTACGGCATCTACTGCCAGGAGTACGCAGGTTTCGGCGCGTTCAGCAACAACCAGGTCACGGCCAACAAGAGCTACGCGCTCCGCGTCGACGCGGGGCGCGCCGGACTGCTCGGTGACGGCAACGACCTGACCGGCAACGATTCGGCCGGCGTTGAGTTGTACGGCAGGCTCAGGAATACTATGACCTGGCCTGACCTCGGGGTGCCCTATGTTATCCAGGACGTGTCCGTTGGCGACTCGACCAATAACCCGGTTCTGACCATCCAGCCCGGGACCGGAATCAGGTTCAAGAACACCGGCGTGCTGCAGGTGGGCAAGGTGGGCGCGAGTCTGCCGGCCCGGATTATCGCCGACGGCTCGGCGGGCAGGATAAAGTTCACGTCACCAAACCCGGCGCCGGGCGGTTTCTACGGTGTCAACGTCTATGGCAACTTGATTGGCGAAAGCGAGTTCAAGAACTGCGAATTCTCGTATGGTGGACAGGGCGGCGCCGGCCTGCTGTCGGTTGTGAAGTGCGGCCCGACGATAACCGGTTGTGACTTCGGGCACAGCGCGGGGTGGGGAATCATCTTCCAGACCTTGCAGATGCCGGACACGGTGGCGTTGAAGCAGGTGAACACGTTCCATGACAACGCCCTGGGCAACATCAGGTGGACGCCCGCGCTCCCGGGCGACTAGATTCGGAGGCTCCGTCCTTCTCCGTCTCGCATCCCCCGCCGCAGCGGTCCGGCGAGCTTCGCCCACAGATGTACCTGTCGGGAAGTGCATGGTTCAATGTCGGTTATGGGGCGGAGCTGACAGCTTGACCGGACAGGAAGTGCCTCGTATACTGGCCGGCCATGCCTGAGGCCGGCGAAGTAAGACCAGTCGAGCGCCGTAGTCGCCTCTGGCTGTTCGTCGCGCTCGCGCTGACGTTCTTCATTCGTCTCTGGTTCGTCCTCAGTATGCGTGGGCAACCGTTCTCGACAATCGGGCCGCAGATGCTCGACTCCTGGTACTACCACCGTTGGGCAGTCGACATCATCGGGGGTAAGTTCTGGGGCTCGGAGGTCTTCTTCCTGCGGCCGATCTATCCGTACCTGCTCGCGCTGGTGTATGCAGTCTTCGGTCAGCATGTCTTAGCGGTGCAGCTTGTTCAGACCGTGTTTGCGGCCGTCTCTTGTTTCTTCCTCTATGACGTGACCCGCCGTATGTTCGGGATCCGGCCGGCAGCCTTCGCTGCATTCGGCTTCGCCCTGACCGGTATACTCGTGTTCTATACCGGTGCCCTGTTATACGTGGAGACAACGATCCTGCTGAGCCTTGTTTCCCTATGGCTCATCCTTGTCGCGGGCCGTCACCTCTGGCTCTGGATTCTGGCCGGAATCAGCTTCGGACTGCTGGTCATCTGTCGGCCCGAGGTGCTGGTTGCGGCGCCGTTTCTGCTCTGGTGGCTCTGGCGACAGGGCACGCAGTCGACCCTCACCCTGGACCTCTCCCTGGAACGGCGAGGGGGAAGAGCCGGCATCATCGCCATGGCGGCCGTGGCGGTTGCAGTAGTTGCGGTGGTGCCGCTACGCAACTACATCGTCGCGCGTGACCCGGTGCTGTTCACCGCCCATTCCGGCATGAACTTCTTCTACGGCAATAACCCGTCGGCCGACGGCACGTGGCAGCCCACACCGGAGTTTGAGAGAGGCGGCGGGTTCTCGCATGAGCGCTTGCGCGAGATCAGCCACATGATTGATGGGAAAGAAGTGAAGGCCTCGGAGGCGTCCGCGTATTGGACTCGGCGAGGGCTCGACTTCATTACACATCAGCCGCTTGAGTATTTCGGGCTGCTGGGCCGGAAGTTCCTGCTCTTCCTCAGCAACTATGAAGTGCCCAGCAACTACTACCCGGAAACCGCCCGTGCCTCTTCGGTCCCGCTCAAGCTGGCCTTCGTGAACTTCGGTCTGGTGCTGGCATTTGGGTTCCTGGGAATGATCTGGGCATGGCCGAAGCGCGGGCAGGTGGCACCCATCTACTTCTTCGTCGCCGTGTTCCTTGTTTCCGCTCTGCTTTCCTACGTCCTCTCGCGGCTGCGCGCCCCGGCGATTCCATTCCTCCTGATGTTCGCTGGATACGGTCTGAGCGCGCTTGTTGAAGCGCTGCGGCTGCGCCGAAGCACGCGCGTCGCAGTCGGCCTGGCTATCGTGATCGTGACCTACGTCATCTCCGTTCTCGTTCCGATCAACCGCACGAGCTACTCGGCACAAGCATGGACGCAGGCGGGCAACATCCACCTCGAGCAAGAGGATTTCGGCAGGGCAGTTGGTGCGTTCAACCGGGCATTGGTTGCATTGCCGTCCTACAACTACGCACGGTACTCGCTTGTGCTGGCGCTGGCCGGGGCCGGGCAGACTTCAGATGCCGAGACCGAGATGCGCAGGATCGAACAGGCCACGGCCGGCTCGGATGACCACAAGACACTCCTCAGCCTGGCTGCAGCCAGGCATGCTATCGCGAACGCCATCAGTACGGCTGACCCTGCCTGGGGACCGGCGCGCCGGCTGGCGGACGCCTGGGCTGCAATCTCAGATGGGAAGTACGCGAGGGCCGAGTCGCTCTACCGGGCTTCCCTTGCCGAGAACCCGAAGGATGCCGAAGCCGGTTTCCTGCTGGGCATGGTGTATGTGCGGGTGGATAGTGCTGCACAGGCACGTGAGTGGCTTGGCCGGGCGGCAGCCCTGGACGCCACGAACGACGCGGCTCGCGCCGCGCTCAGGTCACTGGAGTCCAGAGAGCGCCGGTAGCGCTTTTCTCACCCGGATAGCCGTCGCTACGAAGACGGCAGGTGAGGTGCAGGTATGCCCGAGCGGGACCACGACCGTTCGGACGCCTGTGCGCGACTCGCTCATACCTGCGCCTGACTGCGAACCTTCGAGTTGACCAGCGGCCCGGACTGACTATAATCAGGCATATGGGAGGAACGTTTTTAGAAGGCAATGACCCGGCGGCACTGTTGTTGATAGCGGTGGCCGTCGTAGGTACTGCCATCGTAGTTGGCATCGGCGTTTATCGCTACCGCCGAAAATTCCCGCGCTGGTTGAAATCGCTGGTCGCCAGGAGGCGTCTGGACGTTATTGTCCACGACGTCGACCGGCTGGCCGAGTGCGAATCGGCGCTTGACGATTCAGACCAGGCCGCCTGGCAGCCGTTCGAGGTCGGACGTTCGGCCATGGGCGCGTGCCAGTGGAACCAGGCCATCGAGCACTTCCGGCAGGCGCACGCGAATGCGGATGAGACGCAGATTGCCCCGCTGCTCAACCAGCAGGGAATATGTCTTCACATGAACGGCCGACTGGGCGACGCACTCAGGGAATTCACGGACGCGGCCCGACATTCGCAGCAGCGCGGGGACAAGCAAGGCACGGCCGCGACGCTCAACAACATCGGAGTCATCCGCCGCCTACTTGGCGAACTCGATGTTGCGCTCAAGTTCTTCCGCGAAGCGCATGCCCTGGCCCGGGAATCCGGAAACCAAGAGACAGTGGCGCTGTGCCTCGGCAACATCGGGCATGTCCTTCGTCAGAAGGGCAAGCTCGGCCAGGCGCAAAAACTGCAGGAGGAGGCGCTGGCGATATCGCGGCGAATCATGGACCAGCCCGGGGTCGCGAGCAGCCTGGGCAGTATCGGCAGCATCCTCCGCGACCGGGGCGAATCCGACCGGGCACTTGAACGTTACTCGGAAGCAGTCGATATTGCCCGCAAGACCGGCTACAAGTTCGGTGTGGCGATCGAGCTCGGCAATATCGGCAGCTTGTACCGCGCGAAGGGGGATATTGACCGCGCGCTGAAGTCCCACGAAGCCGCGCTGGCGCTGACCCACGAGATCGGGTATCGGCTGGGCGTGGCGACTGAACTGGGCAACATCGGGCTCATTCTGGTGACCAAGCGTATGTACGAGCGGGCGGTCCCGTACCTTGCGGAATCGCTGGCGATCTTTGTGGACGCCGGTGTCGCCAACGGTCCACGTCAGGCGCTCTACGGGTTGTCCCGGTGTGATGATGTGCTCGGCCGGGAGCAGATGCAGGAACTGCTGACCAAGGCCGGGCTGTCGGACGACAGCATCGCCGACAGGCTGGGCCGGATCGACCAGATTCGCGCGCGGCGGCCGTGGCAGACAGACCGATTCCGCAACCCGTTTGCCCCGGTCCGTCAATAGCTGCAGCCCCTCGGTTGGGCCGCGACGCCTGAACCGGACGTTTCACCGCCGAGGCACCGGGTAAGGACGGACCGCAATCCAGAGAACAGGTGCCGAGATGCAGCGCTGCGGAATCAGAATCACACCACCAAGGCGAGAGACATGAAGGGCCCGGACGAGGAAAGAGCTGACCATGGATGACAAACCCGACCAGACCAATGTCGCAGGGAGAGGCAGCCTCGCCATTCGGGCTTGACTGATCACTAGTGCCTGGGTTCTGGGATTTTACTGGAGACTACTAACCGGCAACTCCCAGTTCACGGCCGGTCGACGCGGCCAACCGTGAGTGGCGTTGCATCAGAAATCGCCCATCATGTCTCGAGGCCGCCTAATTGGCGGGCCGGCCCTGCGGAGCAGGGCCGGCCAGGGGAATCGGGACGGGCTATTTGAAAAGGAAGGCGCCGAAACCGCCTTCGAGGTAGATCCTGTTGTCGGTCAGGCTGGTGGTCGCTTCGTTGGCCTTGAGCGACTGGGTCTGGAATCCGAGTTCGAGGAAGGCCGTGCCGTGCTCGCCGATCATCGGCGCCACACCGATGCCGGCCCGGGCCCGGTAGCCGGAGGAGGTGTAGTTGTGGCCGCCCGTGTACGACGTTCGATCCATCAGGTACAACACCGACAGGCCGAAGAACGGCATCCAATAGCCGTTGCCAAGAAGTGGAGTCAGGCAGCAGCTCCGCGAATAGCGGCTGCCCTCGGGCACAAGGTAGAACGCTGCGCGAGGGCCGATGGCGAGATTCGTCTGCTTGAAGCTGTTGGAGTAGGTGTAGAGATTTGCTTCGCCGCCGATCCCGATACTCCGGGCCGGGAAGTAGAGAACCCGCGGTGCGAAAAGCAGGTCCATCCCCTCGGCCGGGGAATCTTCCGGGCTGCTGCTCTTGAAGTAGTAGTTGAACCCAAGCTGGCCGGACACGAAGTAGCTCCCCGGGTCAGCGGCTCCGGCCTGAGCCTGCGCCGGGACGAGAAGGAAGGCTGCCGCGACGAGCAGCGCCGTGACTACGGTTCTGACGTTCATCGTTCCTCCTTTGGTTATCGGGCCATTCCGGCCGTACGCCGGCGCGACCCACCAGTCACTCTATGCCTCTGTGCTGCAGAGTCAAGCCGTGCCGGCAGCGGAGTTGCGGCTGGTCGCGGGTGCCGGGAGACTGGAAGCTGGCCCTGTGAGGCGTGGCTGCAGCGGTCAGCTCGTCCGAGTGGCTGAGGCTAGCGGGTGTCAGGCAGCAGTCTGTAGGCGGCGGGGGCTTGTTCAGTGGTTCTGGTCTGGAGGGTCTCGGTCCGGGCTGTACTCGCCGCGACTTCGTCCCGGGTGTGGTCGCCGATCAGCGACCGGTAGGTTATCACCACCGGCAGCGGGTGAGTCGAACGGAATTCCTCTTCGTGCACGAGCACGGTCGCGTTCGGCTTCACGAAGGCCGGTTCTTTGAGCGCCCTCCATACGGACTTGCCTCCGAGGAGACCCAGCGAGTCGAGCAGTACCGTGCTCCGGTTGGACCGGAGCACGATTCTGGCGACCCGCCAGTAGGAAGTGCGGTCCTGGGTGACGGACAGAACCGGCGCGTCGGCGATGGTGACGTGGACGGCATGCGGCGGAACCGGCGCCTTGCCGCCCCTGGTGACCGCCCCGAGGGTGTGAATCGAGCCTGCCGGCAGGGCGTCGGCGTCCCACTTGTAGACGAAAGTCCTGGTGTTCGCCGTCGGTTCGGCCGCGTTACCGAGTTTGACTGTGTCGAGGTAGAAGTCGAGGCCGCCGGCCGGGATCCTGCTGCCGACCGGTTCGGCTCTTATCACGACTTCTCCCCAGACCGTGGCGTCGTTAGCCGGGCTCGTGATCCGCGCGGGCCTGCCCGCCCCGCCGCACCCGGACGCGACGAGCAGCACCGCGGCGACTGCCGTGCACGCGGCGACGGCTTTCAGCGGCGCGAATACGTTCATCTCTTCCGGAGAAGCTAGCCGGCTTTCCCGCCGCAGTCAAGCTTGCACTGCGGCCCTGAATCCGGCCTGGGCACGCTATCCTGCAAGTACCAGCATGCGGGGCCGTTCCGGTCGGTCGCTTTCGGGCGGTTGACAATCTTCCACATGAGTCTAGAATCTAGCCAGTCCGGTTCGTGACCCGCATCACTTCGGAGGACGCCCGTCGCGAACCGGTGGTCAGAACCAAGGAGGTACCTATGAAGCTGTTAGTGCTGTCGTTCACGCTCTTGCTTGCCGCCGGGCTGGTCCCGGCCAGGGAGCTTTCCCGATTGCCGGCCTCGCCCGGATTGGCCGAGGTCGGGCCCATTTCTGCCCCCGAAACCGATCCCCAGATACTCGCCATCCGCGCGCAGCAGCAGGCGGCGCTCGTGCGCGGGGACCGTGCCGAGCTGAAGCGATTGGAAGGGGAAGTGCAAGCGATTCTGCTTTCGCTCCAGCCCGCGCCACCGCCTTCCGATCTGGATTTCAAGGTCGCGTTGCCCGGAGCGTGCCCGACCACTCTCATGGGGCCGGACGCCGTCATCGATACCGGCAGGTTCTCCGCGACCGGCGCCGACTACATGATGGACGGCACCATGTACGTTGCCGCCTTCCGTCTGAACGACACAACCAACTGGATATACCGTTCGACCGACCACGGCTCGAGCTGGCAGAAGCTCATCGGGTACTACTACGCGCCCAGTGGGCGCAGACTGCTGACCAAACGACTCGGGTTGTGTGTGGGCCAGGGCGATTCGGCGTTTCTCTACATGTTCCTGTGCCTTGAGGAGCCGCTCCAGGACCTGAGGCTGATACGCACCAGGCTCGACGGCTACGGCGCCTTGCAGTTCATCCCGCGCCCGGGCCCGGACACGACCAGCGACTTCGCCGTCTGTCGCGACTATTCCGGCTCGGACTACTGGCTGTACGCGGTGGCGGTCAACGACCAGCGGGTGGGTACGCGCAACGCCCGTTACGTGCGTTCGACCGACTTCGGCAAGACCTGGGCAGTGACGGATTCCGGGAGTTTCGACCTCCATCCGCACTACTCGTTCGGCGCCGGGTCCTGGCTCTACCATGCCCTCGAAGGTCCTGCCCTCGCCGGCAAGGGCGAGGTCTGGCTGTTCTACAACTCGGCGTATGGCGCGCACGGCCAGTGGAATCTGGTCACAGTGAAACCCGATACCTTCGGCGTCGGCGACCCGGTCATAGCCCCCGCGTTTACACTGCCCGAATCCACCGCTTCGGTATGGTCCGTGTTCAGCCACAACTTCAACGGCACGGGTGATTGGGATATGTTGTATGCGTCGTCGACGGACGGTGGGCGCTCCTGGCCGGAGTGGGGGGTACTGTCGGGCGACTCCGACACGCTGGAGCGGTTCGCGGACCTCCGCAACTACACGTCGCTCGGCAATACGTATATCAACGCCTCCTACATCTGGGAGGGAGTCGGCGAGCGCAAGGTCTACCGTCACTACGCCGAAAGCTCGGACCCGGGCAACTGGTCCGATACCCTGCGCATCAACCAGCATTCGGCCGGCACCGGTCGGGAGCTGCGACCGCTGTTGATCTACTCGCCGGAGGGGCCGGGTCCCGGCTCGGGTTGCGTATTTGTCGGCGCCGGGCTGCAGAATCTCTACTTCAATTCACCGTGGCTGGTTGGCCTGGCCGATGCCGGCAGCACGCGGCTGAGTTCGGAGCCGCGCTCGCTCGTGTGCCGCGGTGTGTTCGAGTGGCCGGGCAGCGTGCCCGCTCGCTTATTCAACGCGGCCGGCCGACAGGTCGCAAGAGTCAATCCCGGGACCAACGACCTACGGCATCTGCCAGTGGGCGTGTACTCGATAGTGGAGGCGGAGGACCAGGGCTCGCGGCGCATCATCGTCACCCGCTGACGACCCGGCGGCGGCTGCGGGTTCGCGCGAGAACAGCCGGATGCGTTTCCTACTCCGGCTGCGTCGGCGCACCTGTCCATTTGACACGGCTGCCCGCGAGTCCTAGAATCCAGCCATGTCCGAGCCGAATTCTGCCTTGACGGATACGGAGTTGAATGCGGCGTCACTAGAGTTACCAGGAAGGAGATAGCGTGTCAGTAGAAGACAACAAGGCGATTGCGCGGCGGTTCATCCAGGTATGGAGCGACGAAAATCTGGACACTGTCGAAGAGCTTGCTGCCCCCTCACTCGTCGTCCGGTATCCCACAATACCCGAGGTCATCCGCGGCAGCCGGGAGTTCAGACACGTGCTGGCCGGTTTCCGGTCCGCCTTTCCTGATTCGTCGCTGCGGGTCGAGGAAGAGATAGCCGAAGGCGAGAAGGTCGTGATCCGCTGGAACTTCTCCGGCACTCACAAGGGGAGTCTCCTGGGCGTTCCCGCGACGGGCAAGAAGGTATCGTGGACCGGCATGACTATCTATCGGATCGTCGACGGCAAGGTGGTGGAGGAGCAGGGAGAAGAGGACTTCCTCGGCTTCTTCCGTCAGGTCGGCCTCGTCCGAGAGCCGGTCTGACTGGAGTTTCCCCAGAATTCCCGGGAAGCCCTGAGGTTCAGAGTGTGAAGGCCAGCTGCGGTGTCTTGCCGGCTGG
>Ga0208047_1000447_pt1 | contig 15356 bp, 13 predicted proteins | sample Kivu_220m_FD_184162 | JGI IMG/M metagenome (GOLD analysis project Ga0208047, IMG submission 184162) | Freshwater microbial communities from Lake Kivu, Western Province, Rwanda to study Microbial Dark Matter (Phase II) - Kivu_220m (SPAdes)... | ecosystem: Environmental > Aquatic > Freshwater >...
TTTTTATATACTTCTTTTAAATGCTTATTGGTAACGTGGGTATAGACCTGTGTTGTCCGTATGCTCTCGTGTCCGAGCATTTCCTGGACTGAACGCAGGTCGGCGCCGCCGATTAAAAGATCGGTGGCAAATGAATGGCGCAATGTGTGCGGGTGGGCATCGAAAGGCAGGCCGCATTTCTTGGAGTATTTCTTGACAATTCTTTCTACCGACCTCGATGTGAGTCGCATTCTCTCACCGTTTTTGGCTACTGATTTATCCCCGCTGTATCGTATAAATAGTGGTTTATACGTGTCTTTACGGGTTGTAAGGTACCTTCTTATCCAGTCAGCAGCAGTGTTGGAAAGAAATACCAGACGTACTTTATTTCCTTTACCCTTAACACCGAATTCCTGCCTTTTCAGGTTAATTTGATCCCGGTTCAATTTGACGAGCTCGGATACCCTGAGTCCAGTACTGAAAAGTACCTCGAGGATGGTTTTGTCTCTTAGCCCGATTTCATCAGATATTTGAGGGCTATCAAGCAATCGGGAAATCTGCTCGGAGTTAAGAAATTCTATAATATGAGAATCCGGTTTAGGAAGATCAATTTTATCGGGGTTAAGAGTAGGGAAGTCCCTCCGTGTAATAAGATAGCGTAAAAAAGAGCGTAGCGCGATAATATGGTATGTCTGAGTTACTTTTTTAAGTGCAATATTATTCTTATTCTGAAAATGAGCAAGGTACACACGGAATTGACCAATTAATTCTAGATTAATACTTGATATCGAAAGTGGGATTGATTTTTCCTCAAGCCAAGATAGAAATCGAGTTAGATAGTGTCTATAGTTGCGAATTGTCAGAATTGATAACGATTTTTCGATCACTAAATACTCAAGAAAATCGTTAACCAGAATTTTAAGGTCATTGTTACTAGCAGATGTTTCCATAATCAATTATAGTATATTCTTTCCGTGTCGGAAAAGGTACAGTGTACGACACGTCCTGTGGCTTAGAAATTGTATTAATTACTAACTTCGTTATTTTTATCTATGTCTTTAGCCAGGTAAACGGCGATTTTATTCAGTAGCTTGTCCAGGTTCCACTTTTTAAAAGCTGATATTACTATCGTTGATTCCGGGGGAGATTTTGTCGACAATGCAACGCCTTTTGCCTCTTCAAGATTGCCGACCAACGTGTCAATTTTATTAATAACAGTAATTATTGGTTTATCGCTGAGGTCCAGATCCCTCAATATCTTTTCCACCGTCAGGCTCTGATTTACCGCCTCCGGGCTGGTTATGTCAACAAGATGCAGCAATATATCAGCCTCAGACAGTTCCTCCAGCGTGGCATGAAACGCAGCTACTATTAACGGCGGCAACTTGTGTATGAAACCGACGGTATCTGTCATCAGAACATTTCTGCCGTCCGGCAGGCGTAACCTTCTTGTAACAGGATCCAGCGTAGAAAACAGCTTATTTTCAGTAATTACATCAGACTGGCAAAGTGCATTTAGCAGTGTGCTTTTGCCGGCGTTGGTATACCCTACCAACGCGACCAGAGGGGTATTGCTCCTCCTGCGCTTTCTTCTGTATAGCTCACGCTGCCTTCTTACCGCCTCGATCTGCCTTTTAATATTACGGATGCGGTTCCTTATTATCCTTCTATCGGTTTCAAGCTGGGATTCTCCAGGACCTCTTGTGCCTATACCGCCTCCAAGCCTTTCCAAATGGCTCCACTGCCCGGCCAGCCGTGGTAATACGTACTGGTGCTGGGCAAGTTCCACCTGGAGCTTCCCTTCCATCGTTCTGGCACTTCGGCCAAAAATGTCCAATATCAGGGCCGTTCGGTCAAGTACCTTTACTTCTAAAGCTTCTTCCAGGTTGCGCTGCTGACGCGGCGCAAGCTCGTCGTTGAAAATGGCAACGTCATAACCGAGATCCGGTTTAAGGTCAATGAGTTCCTGGAGTTTCCCTTTGCCCAAATAATATGTGGATGAAGGCTTCTCGAGCTTTTGCGTGACTTTGCCGACCACTTCGGCACCTGCGGTTCTGGCTAAAGAATCTAGTTCATTTAGTGAGCTTTCTATTAACCAGCCTTTCCCCAGTTCCCTGGCATCCACACCAACAAGAATGGCGTGTTCCTTTTTCTCCTTCGTCTCAATGAAGTCTTTTGTCATCCCAAAACGCTGTAGTTACCTTCTCTTTTTGAAAGTCAGCAATCTCCTTAGGCCCTCATCAAATCTGACATCAGGTTGCGTAATCGAGAGTCTGATATATCCTTCCCCTGATTTCCCGTATCCGATTCCCGGCGTTACTGCCACAGCTACTTTGTCCAGTAACTCGGCAGTATACTCGACCGAGGTATAGCCATCCGGTATTTTTGCCCATATATAGAAACCCGCCCTTGGCCTGGTCACTTCTAACCCTATTTCCTGCAAGGTATTAACCAATTTATCGCGACGCTTCTGATATTTACTATTCCTGACCACTATCTCATCCTGCTTTCCCGTCAATGCCTCAATTGCGGCGATCTGTATTGCCTGAGGGATACCGGAATCAAGGTTAGACTTGAAGCGGAACAAGGCGTCGATCATCCTGGAGTTACCCACAGCCATGCCGATGCGCCAGCCTGTCATATTGTACGTTTTAGATAGCGAATGAAACTCAATACCTACTTCCTTGGCGCCCGGTGCTTCGAGAAAGCTATGAGGCCTGTAGTTATCGAACGCCACCTCCGTATAAGGCGCATCGTGGCATACCGCAATACCATATTTACGTGCAAATGACGCTACTTTTTCAAAAAAGTCGAGCCCGGCAACGGCTCCAGTCGGATTGTTTGGATAGCAGATCCATATTATCTTAGCCTTTTTCGCGATATCGAGCGGGATTGTATCCAAATCCGGTAGAAAACCATTTCGCTCCAATAGCGGCATATAGTGTATTTCCCCACCCGCAAGCAATGTGCTTACTGAGTAAACCGGGTAACCCGGGTCAGGCACCAGCGCAATGTCCCCAGGGTCTAACATGCAAAATGACATGTGGCCTATGCCTTCCTTTGAACCTATCAGGGGCAAGACCTCTCTGGTAGGCGGCCAGTCCAGAGTAACACCGAAACGCTGTTGATACCAGTCGGCTATTGCTTTGCAGAGGTCGGGCATGCCGTAGGTTTCCGGGTAGCGGTGATTTACCGGGTCACGGGCAGCCCGGCAGAACCCGTCGATTATATGACCGGGAGTTGGCATGTCGGGATCTCCGATGGCAAAACTGATGACATCCTCGCCCTTAGCTTTCTTCTCGGCGATTTTCCTGTTTATCTCCACGAAAAGGTAAGGGGGTATCTTATCTAAGCGCCTTGCTAAGTCCATAGGATATATTCTCCCGTAAATACTTCTTCAACAGGTCCGGTTAAGAAAACGTCCGTTGTGCCATCCCATGACAGGCTCAAAACTCCACCGGGCAACATTATGTCGACACGATCACCAATGACGCCTTTTAGCCTGCTTGCCACCGCAGTTGCACTGGCGCCGCTTCCGCAGGAAAGAGTCTCCCCTACTCCCCTCTCCCACACCCTTGCCTTCAGTTTCTTATTATCAACGATGTTTACAATTTCGAAATTGGTGCGTTCAGGGAATAAAGCATTGTGTTCCACCAGCGGGCCAATCTCTGCCAGAGGAAATCTCTCAATGTCCTCTTCCATAAAGCAAACGGCATGAGGATTGCCCATTGATACAAACGCTAGCTTCAGCTTCCTGTCCGCTATCTTCAAGGGATAATCAAGTATAGGCTCTTTTATGTCAAGCGATACAGGTATCTCTCGAGCTTTAAGGCTCGGCTGGCCCATGTTTACACGCGCCTGGTTTACCCTGCCGCTCGTTAATACCGCTTGTATCAACTTTGTACCGGCCAGAGTTTCGACGCTGATATCGGGACCTTTTATTATCTTATAGTCGATCACATATTTGGCAAAGCATCTCAGACCGTTTCCGCTGATTTGTGCTTCCGAGCCGTCGGAATTGAAGATACGCATTTTGATATCTGCCTTTGACGACTTATTGATCGTGATGAGCCCATCGGCGCCGATTCCGAGGTGATAGCGGCACATGTTCTTAGCCAGTTCATTCCAATTCAACTCGATAGATCTGGCGTCGGCCATTATGAAATTATTGCCTGTGGCCTGCATTTTTGAGAATTTTACAATCTTGCTCATGATTGCCTCACGTTTGTAAGAAAAGTTTCTATAGTATAATTTATTTTATCTCCGATAGCATCATCAATATTAAGCCAGCTTATTCTACTGTCACGTAAGCGGAACCAGGCGTATTGCCCCCTGGCAAATCGGTGCGTCTCATACTTTATTTTTTGTACCGCCTCGTACAGGCTGACCTTGTCATTGATGTGTTCAATAATTTGCCTGTATCCTATGCTTGACATAGCCGGCAGCTCTGGCGAATAGCCGGAGGACAGCAGCATTTTCACCTCATCCACGAAACCCGCAGCAATCATCTCATCCGTCCTGGTATCGATAAGGCTATATAGCTCAGGTCTATCCACAGTAATACCAATTATAAGAATGGGGTAGCTCAGGCTCTTTTTTATCTGCAATTCCGAAGGTTTTACCCCCGTCTGATGATAGATTTCCAGTGCCCTGATTATTCGCCTTAAATTGTTAGGTTGTATTTTCCTTGCCGCTTCCGGATCTATCCCCTCCAATTCGCTGTAAAGTCCAGTTGACCCAACAAGCCTGGCCCTGTCTTCCATTGATTCACGATATGTCCTATCCGGTTCCGCCTGCGGTATAGTCCAGCCTTCGATGACGGACCAAATATACTGTCCGCTTCCCCCGACCATTACCGGCAGCTTTCCCCTTTGCTGAATGCTGTCAATCGCTTCGTATGCAGGATGTTGATAGAGCGCCACACTATAAGGTTGATCAGGATAGATTATGTCAACAATATGATGCGGTACAACATTGCGATCCTCAAGGCTTGGCTTGGCAGTTCCGATATCCATTAGTTTATATATCTGGCGGCTATCGGCATTGATGATTTCGCCATTAAATTGCTTTGCTATCCGGATACCTGACTTGCTTTTCCCAACAGCAGTAGGCCCAACGATAGCTACCAGGCACCTCATAATGCTGATTTAATCGAAGCAGTCTGTTTAATAATGCTGATGAATTCGACAGCCTTAAGACTGGCGCCGCCGACAAGTGCGCCATCTATCCGTGGTTCTTTAATAAATTCAGCTATATTGGAACCTGTTACGCTGCCTCCATATAATATGCGAACCGTCTGGGCAAGCTCCTGACTCCAGGTTCGCGCCAGGATTTCTCTTATAAATCCGATGGTCTGCCCTGCTTGCAGGCCTGTAGCCGCTTTCCCTGTGCCTATGGCCCAGATCGGCTCATATGCAATTACCAATTGTCCGTCAGGAACAATGTCTTTTATTGCATTTATTACCTGGCGTTCAAGTACTTCTTCTGTTAGGCCCCGCTCATTTTCCTCCGGGCTTTCACCGATACACAGAATCGGTAACAGACCCGCAGTTAATGCTGCTCGGACCTTGTCATTTACCATGGCATCCGTTTCATAAAAGTATTGCCTGCGCTCCGAATGGCCGATGATTACGTATTTACACAGGCCTTTGAGCATCAGGGGTGAGATCTCGCCGGTAAATGCACCTTTTTCTTTAAAATAAATGTTCTGCGCACCAAGTTCTATTGAAGTTCCTTTAGTTATGTCTTTAACTGGCTGTAACGAGATAAACGGCGGACACAGAACCGTATCAACGGTATAAATCCGATCCAGCTCTCCCACCATTTCCTTTACCAGGTTAATAGCTTCATCAACGCTCGTGTTCATTTTCCAGTTACCGGCAATAAAAGGTCGTCTCATGGTTCTCCTTATCAATACAGGATTTGTCTTGATGGGAAAGTCCCCGGGAATTTATTTATCATCCATCAGGACGTCGACACCGGGTAGCGTCTTGCCTTCCAGGAAGCTCATGCTGGCACCACCTCCGGTAGATACATGCGTCATCTTGAAACTCAGGTGCATCTCAGAGACTATTTCGGCCGTGGAACCGCCACCCACGACTGTTGTGGCCGAAAGGTTGGCCAGAAGCTCCGCCATGGACCTGGTGCCGCGGGAAAATTGCGGTATCTCATAGACTCCCATCGGCCCGTTCCAAAAAATGGTACGGCATTTTTTCAGGTTTTCCGTGAAGAGTTCAATCGTCTGAGGGCCGATATCAACGATATAGCGATTGGCCGGTATCATTGAGATGGGAGCAATAAAAGGCTTGGCCTGGTCGTTGATAGCATCTGCCACGATAACATCCAGCGGCAATATTAGCTGCACATTGTTCTTCTTTGCTGTGTCAATGAGCTGGTTTGCCAATTCTTTTTTATCCTCTTCAACCGTTGACAGTCCAACATTATAATTCTGCGCCTTAAGGAACGTGGCTGCCATTCCGCCACCAATCAGTAAAATTTCAACTTTGTCCAGCATATTGCTTATCAACTTGATCTTATCACTAACCTTTGCGCCGCCAAGCAATGCTGCAAATGGATGTTGTGCATCTGTCAGTAAATTGCCCAGGGCTTTCAGCTCTTTTTCCAGTAACAATCCTGCATAGGCCGGAAGATACTTGGCAACCCCATAGGTTGAGGCATGTGCCCTGTGCGCAGTACCGAAGGCGTCATCAACATAAATATCTGCAAGTTCAGCCAGCGCTTTAGAAAAACTAGGATCGTTCGCCTCCTCCTCCGGATGGAAGCGCAGGTTCTCAAGTAGTAGTATATCTCCATTTTTTAACTTTGCTACTGCCTGTTTTACCTTGGGTCCGACGCAATCGGACACCGTGTATATGGGCAGATTTATCAGTTGAGACAGGCGCTCGGCAACAGGTGTCATACGCAGGGATTCAACGATCTTACCATCCGGTCTGCCTAGGTGCGAGCACAATATTATCTTTGCCTTGTGCTCCAGAAGATACCAGATGGTGGGCAACGACGCAATAATACGGCTGTCATCCATAATATCGTTGGTTTTGGGATCCAGAGGAACGTTAAAATCCACTCTTACCAGTACCCGTTTACCTGTGACCTCGACGTCCCGGATGCTCTTCTTCATTGAAACCTCGCACTATTGAATCAGTAGATTATTGTTTGATCCTTTATATCTGATTCGTGATTGAGTATATATAATAGCCTCCATTTATTCAAGATTAGTATAGCAGTCATTTCATCGGCTATTTATTTTTTAATTGATTGATTCTATACTGTTATATAAACTAAACTTCGGCTTTGTACTATGAAAAAGAGCGGGAAATTAGAACACCGGGAGAATCCGCTGGTGGTGGTCATATCAGGCCCCTCTGGAGTAGGTAAAGATGCCACCATTGCAGGCATTACGGAGGCTGAAGCCTGTTTTCATTATGTGGTTACAGCCACAACACGTCCCATGCGTGCGGGCGAGGTTGATGGTGTTGACTATTACTTTTTTTCACGGGCTGATTTTTTAAAAAATTTGGAGAAGGGCGAGTTCCTTGAATATGCGGAGGTATATGGCAACTACTACGGTGTCTTGAAAAAAGAGATCCATAACGCACTGAGCAAAGGCGAAGATGTTATTCTAAAGGTCGATGTCCAGGGAGCAGCTACGTTAAAGAAGAAAATACCTGACGCAGTATTTATCTTTCTAATGCCACCTTCAATAAAGGAGTTGACCGAGCGACTGAAAAAGAGGAACGCCGACTCCAGTACTGACATAGATTTACGGATCAACAAAGCAGAAGCAGAGATTGGGAGCTTAGCGATGTTCGACTATAAGGTGGTAAATTATAAGGACAATTTAAAAAGGACTGCTGATGTAATCAGGGCAATAGTTATCGCAGAGAAATGCAGGGTCAGGCCAAGAATTGTGAAACTATAATAATGTCGGCCCTCAATTGAATTAGCTTTTCGAGTGACATGATCGTCCCATATTCTTATCGTCTGGTTCATTTCGCCTACAGTTCTTGATTTATATGCCGGATGATATTTTTCTCTCTGGTTTCCATTTTTTTGGCTTCCGCGGGCTTTTCATGCTCATATCCGAGGATATGCAGCATACCATGGACTATAAGCAAGATCATCTCCTGTCCCACTGATTTTTTATAGATGCGTGCCTGCTCCACTGCCATTGGATAGGATATTATAATTTCACCTAAACTGACTTTGCTGCCCGTTGAAGTAATAAAGATATCTGCCTTTTTAATATGGAATGGCCCTGTTAGGGTAAATGACAAAACATCGGTGGGTTGATCAATTCCACGGTAAAGTCTGTTGAGTTCTCTTATCTCGTCGTCGTCCGTTATCACCAGGCTTACCTCGACTGGCGATTTAAATTTTGCTTCCTTTAATACCTGTTTCACCACTTCCCTTAACCAGGGGCGCGTAAAAGGGATTTTCAAGCCGGCCTTTACCGTTATGCTTACTTGATATTTATCCATAAGAAATCGTGTTCTATGATATCAGAGTCAAATATGGTACACAATCATTCTTAGACTTAATTTGCTTGAAACGCTTTTTAAAACTATGCTATATTTCATACCGCCGTTTAACAAGTCCGACATTCTCTGGAGGGATCGCATAGTGGTCTAGTGCGGCCGCCTGCTAAGCGGTTGCCTCGGGAAACCGGGGTCATGGGTTCGAATCCCATTCCCTCCGCCATCGATATCCACTACCCAGGACTATCTCAAAGCAGTTGATCCATAGCGGGTGATTATCAGTTGAGAAGTATAGGTTGAGTCTGTTGTAAAATAATCGGTCGGATATCACGTATAATTTGGACATGAAATACTACATCTGGACCATCGGCTGCCAGATGAATAAAGCCGAATCAACTGATATCGAAAACCACCTTAAATTTTTTGGTTTTCAAAGGACTAAAGTTGCACGCGATGCCGATTTAATTGTCCTGAATACATGCGTAGTTCGTCAGCACGCAGAAGATAAGGTCAGCGGTATGCTGGGATACCTCAAGGGCATAAAGTCCATGAAACCGGACCTGAATATAGCTGTAACGGGTTGTATAGTTGGTTCCGATATCGAAAATTTGACCAGGCGTTTTCCACACGTTGACCTTTTCTATAAGCCCGGCGAATACAGTTGCTTCACTGACTGGTTCGACCGAACAATAAGGAACAATATACACGGGCCAAAAGAACTGGAGTTATATCCTGCGACTCAAGTCTCTGCTTATATACCCATAATCCAGGGGTGCAATAACTTTTGCTCATATTGTATTGTGCCCTACAGGCGTGGCAGAGAGAGGAGCCGGTCTCCGCAAGAAATATTACACCAGGTCTCTGGACTCATGGCGGGAGGTACGCGGGAGATTATACTACTGGGGCAGAATGTCAACGCATACGGCATGGACCTTGATGAAAGAATAGATCTAGCGGATCTGCTAGCCATGCTAAATGGTTTAAAAGGTTTATACCGGATAAGATTTCTGACAAATCATCCCAAGGATATGAACCTGCGATTGATCAAGGCGATTGCTTCACTCGATAAAGTATGCCGCCATATCTGCTTGCCCTTACAGGCAGGTGATGACCGGATTTTGGCGGCTATGAACCGGCATTACACTGCCCGGCAATACAGGAAACTAATTAGCGATATAAGAAATATCCTACCTGATGTGGCTCTCAGCACGGATATAATAGTGGGCTTCCCTGGTGAATCCGACGATCAGTTTTTAAACACTTATAAAGCTGTGGAAGAGATCAGGTTCGATACCGTCCACGTGGCTTCCTACTCGACCAGATCCGAGACTATGGCGGGCAAAAATTATGAAGATAACATACCGTATGAAGCGAAAATGCAGCGCCTGCTCAAAATCGAGGAATTACAGAAAAAAACCTCCGCGGCAATTAATCAGAATTTGCTGGCGACCAGCCAGGAGGTACTGGTGGAAGGTAAAAAAGGAGGGAAATGGTATGGAAGGACTTACAGCGACAAGCTGGCCTTTTTCAGCCATCCGGATGATTTCACAGGTAAGCTGGTAACGGTGCAAATAAATTCAAGCAGCCCCTGGGCGCTCCAGGGAGAAGCAGTACTGTAATTCGGGTGGTTTGGCTACCTGGGGAGATGATTTGCATGCGACTCAATGGCATAGTCTGCAAATCTCCAATACTTGATATAATAGGCTCAGCAAGCAGGTTTAAAAATGAGTTATTACGATTATATTATTGTCGGTAGCGGCATCGCCGGATTGTATAGTGCACTGCTGGCTTTAGAGGAAGGGAGTGTACTTATTATTACTAAAGGCGGTATCGAGGACTGCAATACAAAATATGCACAGGGCGGAATCGCTGCTGCCATAGGTAAGAATGATTCTCCGGAACTTCATTTTCACGATACAATAGCTGCCGGCGATGGGTTATGCAACGAAGAGGCGGTCAGGATCCTGGTAAACGAAGCGCCCGACCGCATAGCAGACCTGATAGGATTCGGAGTTCCCTTCGATACACTGGAAGGCGAAGTGGCTCTGACACGTGAAGCAGCGCATACTGTTCCACGCATTTTACATGCAGGCGGCGATGCCACCGGAGAATATATAGAGGTGACATTGAGCGAGCAGGTGCGCTTATCACCCGTAAAAGTTCTGGAATACTGCGTCGCAACTGAGATCCTGCTGGAGAATAACAGGGTAAGCGGTGTCAGGGCTATTGATTACAGAAGTGGCATCACCGAGGAATTTGAATGTAAATTTATTATACTGGCCACGGGAGGCGCAGGCCGACTTTTCAAGTATACAACCAATGGAGATACCGCAACCGGTGATGGGATTGCGTTAGCTTACCATGCAGGGGCTAACATATCTGATATGGAATTTTTCCAGTTTCATCCGACTGCACTTCGTTTGCCCGGTGTATCTCCTTTCCTGATTTCTGAGGCTGTGAGGGGTGAAGGTGGAGTATTGAGGAATGTGGAAGGTCATCGTTTTATGCCCGATTATTCGCCAGATGCGGACTTAGCCCCGCGTGATATAGTTGCGAGAAGCATTTTGTTTGAAATGAGGAAGACAGAGAGTGACAGAGTCTTTCTTGATGTCACCCATTTGCCGGCAAGAAAGGTTACTACTCGTTTCCCACACATATACCGGTTCTGCCTTGATCACGGCCTCGACATTACCAGGGGGCTTATACCCGTTGCGCCGGCAGCACATTACCTGATGGGCGGTGTTAAGGTGAATATATGGGGTGAAACCAGTATACCCGGGCTTTATGCTGCAGGGGAAACTGCATGTACCGGTGTGCATGGAGCCAACAGGTTGGCATCGAATTCGCTTTTGGAAGTCTTGGTATTCAGCAAGAAAATTATCGAGAGAACACAAATTGAAATATTGGAGACCGATGGTACGGGAGAAGAAGTCTCTAATGTGCACCCTTTGTTGCCCAGAGAAGCACCCCGGGATATGCCGGTTCTCAACCTTATCAATTTGCAGGCGCTTCTATGGGACAAAGTAGGCATCGTCCGTAATTTGGAAGGATTGTACCAGGCGGCGGTTACGCTGGCGTCCTGGCAGAATGCACTACCTACATCGACAGATCGTCTCTCGTATGAATTAAATACGATGGTAATTAATGCACGCCTGATGACTGAGGCTGCGCTAATGAGAGAAGAAAGCAGGGGGGCACATTACCGCTCTGATTTTCCCCATGCTTCGGATAGCTGGAAAAAACACATCATATTCAAACTCTAATCTTACAAATCCTTGTTTAAACCTCATCCAAAATAGCACGAAATAAAGACTATTTGCTTTACCTCGACTTGACAGGATTGCCTTGACTTTTGTACACTTGTTTGTAGAACAAATGTACGTATTCAGGAGTGTTCATGAGAAAACCGGGAATTAACACTACGCGCCAGCATATTATCGAATATATACGCGATTTTTATGATGAGCGGGGCTACGCGCCTACGGTGCGCGACATTATGAAGGGATGCGAACTTAGTTCCACTGCTGTAGTTCAGCATCACCTGAAAGTACTTGAAAGCGAGCATCAAATTGAGAGGGATTCACGGGTTTTCAGGAGCATACAATTACCCGATAGAAAAAGCACTATTCGTGTTCCACTGCTTGGGATTATTTCTGCGGGTACTCCAATACCCGTTATGAGTTCTGAGTCATGGTTCAGCGAGGCTGTTGAAACGCTGGAATTGTCGGAAGAAGTGACTCGGGGAAATGAGGTATTTGCGCTTAAGGTACGTGGCCATTCGATGATCGATGCTTTGATAGACGATGGTGATATCATCCTTATGCATCCTACCAATGCTGCCGAAAACGGCGACATGGTCGCTGCCTGGCTTAAAAAGGAGCAAGAGGTTACCCTGAAGAGATTTTTTAAAGAACGAGATAAAATCAGACTGCAGCCTGCAAATGTGCAGATGAAGCCTATTTACGTTGCTTCCGATGATGTGGAAGTGCAGGGTAAGATCGTCGCTGTTATTAGAACTTTATAGCGCACGCAATTTTAATCAATCCCGATTTCTTCATGCCTCGAACGTTCTGAGAACATTCACCCCACAGATTTTGAATGTAATTCAAAATACTGTAAAATCTTTTCGATAATTCCCCACTTTATGATTATCACCACTTGCTAAATGAAGAAAGGATATCGATTAGGAGGAGTAGATGAGCGACGAGTATATTACACTAGCCAGTAGATATGCGTACCAGGGATCTGATAGGTTCGTGAAAATACTTAAAATACTAATGAACGAAGACGAGGTCAAGCTGGTTAATATGCTACCCGCATCTCCACAAGAGTTATCTCAGAAGCTGAATAAACCACTCGACGTAATCAATAAAATGCTCCAGGATCTGTTTAAAAAGGGTATCATTTTTGAGAGCAGTAAAGGGTACCGGCCAGCGCGCGATGTTCTGCAATTACATGATTCAACAGGTAGCGATATGCGCTCAGATGAGATATGGGGTAGAGATCTACTGGATGCATGGTGGGATTTCTCCGAGCAAGAGCTTTTTCCACAAATTGCAAAATGGGCTAAGGATTTTCTCAGGCCAGTCTCCCGTATTCTACCTGCGAGGGCGGCGGTTGCCGAAGAGTCCAGGCTTCTCCCCAACGAAGATGTGCATATGATTTTAGATAAAGCTAACAGGTTTGCTGTCGTAAAATGCCCTTGCCGTCGGATGGCTCAGAAATGCGATAGGCCTATTGAAGTATGCCTGCAGCTCAATAAAGGTGCTGACTATGCCATAAAAAGGGGATCCGGAAGGGAGCTAAGCAGAGAAGAGGCAAAGGAAATTATGCAAGGAGCAGCTGAAGGCGGCCTGATCCATAGTGTAATTAATGCGAGTGATATAGGCTCTTTTATTTGTAACTGCTGCGGAGATTGTTGCATTTTCACTTATCCATATCTTAAGTATGGAGGTCTGGAGAAAGGCATTGCCAAAAGCCGTTTTGAAGCCAGAGTGGATGTTGAATCCTGTAGCGGGTGCCAGGACTGTGTGGAAAGGTGCCACTTTAACGCCATCGAGATGACCAAGGTTTCCGGGCAGAAGAAGCTTAAGGCTAAAGTCGATCCCGAAAAATGCTACGGATGCGGTGTTTGTGCTGTAAACTGCACCACGGACTCCGTCAAACTATACGAGGTCAGAACCCCGGAACATTTACCGGCGTAATAATGACACTGGCTACGATAAAACGAAAATGGGGCAGGTGTCTGCCTGCCCCATTCATTTTCCTAACGGATCGCGATATTACCAGGAAGAGCGGTGGTAGGTTGGGAAGATCTGTTTTTCGTGATCTTTACCGGTGATTGCATCCGCACATAGGGCAGCCGAAAGCGCAGCCCCATCGACACCTCCACCCCATTCTTTTTTACCGTATTGATCTCCCACGAAATAGAGACCATCAACCCAGGGGCACTTATTGTCCGGCCTGTCTTTGCCCAGCGGCCTCCAGTGCCCGTAAGCTTCCGAACCAGCCGTCCATACCTGAAATTTCACGTTCTTCTGCCAGCTCGGCCAGTTGTCGCTCATGAACCGCTCGGTCTCATTTATGCAGGCGTTAACCATGTTCTTATCACGCATCTCATGATCCATGAGCGGGATAGAGAACAATAAGCTATTATATCCATTGGGAGCATGGTTTACCCACCATGTGAAAGAAGCCATCACGAAATCAAGGCCTTCAAGCCCCTTCTTCTTGGTCACGCCAGAAAGAAATATGAAACTCCTGGGGTCAATGCCCTTCTCCCTTACAAAATCCCTTTCAGAATAATAGAACCCGGTAAGAAGTCCAGGTATATAGTACTTCTCTTTCACTTCCTGGACGAAGTCAGCGGGGAAGTTTAGATCAGGAATTACTTTGAAGGCATGCTTGGGAGGTATATTGCAGATAACTATGGGAGCATCTATTGTTTCCGAACCTTGCTTCGTCTTTATTCTAACTCCCTTAACTTTTTTATTTTCTACTATAACTTCCTCTACGGGCGAATCCGTCCAGACATCGCCACCGTTATCCTTGATCGCCTGGCTTAACTGGACAGCAATATCCAAAGTTCCAATGCCGGCATCTATTTGGCCTACCGACCCGGTAACCAGGTCCATCTGGATATCTTTGGCTATTGCCTGGTATTTCAAAAAATCGCGGAGGTGCATATCGTCCGGGTTAGCCATCGCAGTCTGTGAACCTGCGAGGTTCCTGATGAACAGCCAGTTCTCTTCATTGCAGTCTCTTTCCCTAAGGAAATCACCCAGGGAACCCTTTGCTTGCTCAATCTGCTCAAATGACCATGTAGCCATTTCGCGGAGCAGTTTCCTGGCCGATTTGCCGCCATCGCTCATCCAATCGTAAGGTTTGCCGTGTTCAACCTGGTACCATTTCGTCTGGTCCTTGTTATCAATTACAGCGAAGCCCTTATTGGTTTTCATATATATCGGCTTGCCCAGGTATTTACACAGGAAAGAAATCCTGCTCCTATCACCCCAGAACAAACCATGGCCGCCATCATTTATACAGTGATTGAACATTCCCTTTTTAACTACCGCCTCAAACCCTGGTTCAGACTTAGCCAGCCATGTGCCTGTGCTTGCCAGAGCCCGTGTAAAATCCTTGTATTCGTAAGGCTTATCTATGATCCAGAGTTTATTATCTTTTCCATAAAAGCTGAGAATGCGGCCGCCTATAAATGATTCCTTTTCCACTACGAGGACCTTTTTACCTTCTTTAGCCGCAAGAATGGCTCCCGTACCAAGACCGCCAACACCGGATCCTACCACGATTACATCATACTGTTTCGCTGCCATGTGTATCTGTTTACCTCCCCAACATATTGTTTTATTGACTGGTCAATCA
>Ga0208047_1000453_pt1 | contig 15300 bp, 15 predicted proteins | sample Kivu_220m_FD_184162 | JGI IMG/M metagenome (GOLD analysis project Ga0208047, IMG submission 184162) | Freshwater microbial communities from Lake Kivu, Western Province, Rwanda to study Microbial Dark Matter (Phase II) - Kivu_220m (SPAdes)... | ecosystem: Environmental > Aquatic > Freshwater >...
CAATGAGCGACGCCCTGGTCGGCAAGGACGGCGAGACGCTCTATTACCTGGCCCGGTTCGAGAAGGGGATGAACCTCTGGACGACCAACCTCCGGACGAAAGAAACGAAGATGCTCGTCGCCCTGAACGCCAACGGCGGAAGCATGGTCTGGGACAAGGACCAGAAATCGATCTTCCTCCTCGCCGACGGGGGGCTGTCCAAGATCGACCCGGCCTCGGGGAAGAGGGAGACGATCGGCGTCGGCGGGGAGATGGTCCTCGACGTCGAGGCCGAGCGCCGCTCGATGTTCGAGCACGTCTGGGGGAGGACGAGCGAGACGTTCTACACGGCCGGCTTCCACGGCGCGGAGTGGCTCGCCCTCAAGCCCGTTTACGAAAAGTTCCTCCCTCATATCAGCAACGCCTACGAATTCGCCGAGATGCTCAGCGAGCTCCTCGGAGAGCTCAACGTCAGCCACTGCGGGGCGAGCTATTCGGCCTCCAATCCGAATGCCGACGCCACGGCCTCGCTCGGGATCTTCTACGACCAGACTTCGGCCGGGGCGGGAGTCAAGATCGACGAGGTCATCAAGGGCGGACCGTTGGACAAGGCCGGGATGAGCGTCGTCCCCGGGACGGTCATCGAATCCATCGACGGCGAGCCGGTCGCCGCCGACAGGGATTTGCCCCAATTCCTCAACCGCAAGGCCGGGAAGCAGGTCCTTCTCGTCCTCTCCGAGGGGGGGAAGAAGCGCGAACTGGCCGTCAAGCCGGTTTCCCTCAGGGAGGAGAGCGCTCTTCTCTACGACCGCTGGGTCCGCAAGAACCAGGAGGAGGTCGAGAAGACGAGTCAGGGCGCGCTGGGATATATCCACGTCCCGGGGATGAACGACGGCTCCTACCGGACGACCTTCGAGGAGGTCCTGGGCAGATTCGCCGAAAAGAAGGCTCTCGTCGTCGACACCCGGTTCAACGGCGGCGGCGATCTCGTCGCCGACCTGGCCATGTTCCTGAGCGGGGAGAAGTTCTTCGATTACACGACGGACACCCGCTCGAACGGCTACGAGCCCAACTTCCGCTGGACCAAGCCCTCGGTCTCCCTGGCCAATGAGGCCAACTACAGCGACGGCCACTGCTACGCCTTCGCCTACCAGCGGTTGAAGCTCGGAAAGCTCGTCGGCATGCCCGTCCCCGGGACGTGCACCTTCGCCGGCTGGGAAATGCTCCAGGACGGGAGCGTCCGCTGGGGCGTGCCGCCGCTCGGGGTCAAGGCCGTCGGGATCGGCTATCTCGAGAATCATCAGACGGAGCCCGACATCAAGGTCATGAACGAATACCAAGTCGTCATCAAGGGCCGGGACCAGCAGCTCGAAGCCGCCGTCGCCGCGCTCCTCAAGGAGGTCAAATAGGGCGATGAGGCCCGAGGTTCGCGAAGCCGTCCGGAGCGTCGACGTCCGAGGCTGGAAGAAGGTCGAGGTCGAGTTCGGAAGCGATATGCTGGAGATCGCCGTCCCTCCGTCCTGCGAAACGCTGAGCATGAAGGACGCGAACGTCCTCGCGGACCCGGCCCGCGCTCTGGAGAAAGGGCTGGCCGCGCCGATCGGGAGTCCGCCGCTCGAGGCCATCCTCCGGGCGAAGAATAAACCGCCCGCCGAACTCGCCGTGGCCGTTTCGGTCTCCGACATCACCAGGCCCGTGCCTTACAAGGGCGGCTCCGGCCTGTTGGCCCCGCTTCTCGGACGCCTGGAGAAGGCGGGAATCCGCCGCCCGAACATCACTTTCGTCGTCGGGACCGGAATGCACCGCCCTAGCACGGCCGAGGAGAAAATCGAGATGTTCGGCGAATCCGTCGTCCGGGACTACCGGGTCGTCGACCACGACTGCGAGGACCTTGGCTCCCTCGTCGATATCGGGCGGACGGCGACGGGCACGGAGGTTTACGTCAACGGCGCTTTCCACCGCGCGGACGTCAAGATCGTCACCGGGCTCGTCGAAAGCCACTTCATGGCCGGAGTCTCCGGGGGGAGGAAGGGCGTTTGTCCGGCCCTGGTCGACAAGCGGACGATCGAAAAATTCCACAGCCCCGCCTTCCTCGAATCCCCACTGGCCGACAACCTCATCCTCGAGGGAAATCCCTGCCATGCCGAGGCCCTCGAGGTCGCCCGGACGGTCGGCGTGGATTTCCTGGTCAATGTCACCCTCGACAGGGACATGAGGCCGACCGGCGTTTTCGCCGGCCACCTCGAAGAGGCCCATCTCGAGGCCGTCCTTTTCATGAAGGATTACACGGCGATTCCCCTCAGCCGGGAGTACGACATCGTCTTGACCCACGGCGGCTACGCCGGCCGCAACCACTACCAGTCGGCCAAGGCGGCGTGCACGGCGGTTCCGGCGGTCAAGAAGGGGGGGGCGATCATCCTCGCCGCCGACAACCGCGACCCGGAGCCCGTCGGAAGTCCGGAATACCGTTATTGCCTCGGCCGGTTCAAGGAGCGGGGCGGGATCGAAGGCTACCTGAAGATGGTTCTCGACCCCGGCTGGACGTTCACCAAGGACCAGTGGGAGCCGGAAGTCTGGGGCCGGGCAGTCCGGAAGGTCGGAGAGGAGGGGCTGATCTACTGCAGTCCCCAGATCGGGGCCGGCGATTATGCCCTTCTACCGGGCCTTCCGGGGCTCGACTTTCTCGGCGCCGAAGAAGGCCTCATCGGCCGGGACGCAGCCCAAGCCATGGTCCAGAACGCGCTTCTCTTTGTCGTTCATCGATTGCGCGAAAGAGAAGGGGCGCTTCCGTCCCTGGCCGTCCTCCGCGAGGGTCCCTACGGCGTTCCCGTCGCTATCTGATCGCCACGCCCTGCGTGTCCCGGTGGAAGTCGATGAGCGATCTCATATAGGGACCGATCTCGTCCGGGCTCTTGAAGCCGGCCTGGCGCGCGGCTTCCGCCCTTTTTTCCTTGGAGATCTCCCCGCTGTCGGCCCAGTGCTTGATGTCCCTGTAGAAATCGAGGGTGAAGATGTCCCAGGCGGCCCCTTGATCGCGGACGAAGATGAGATATTCCGGCCTCCCGAGGGCGACCTGGTAGGCGCTCTCCATCTCCCGTTCCTTGTAGAGCTCGGCCTGTTTTCCGGGAAGCGAAGCCATGATTTCGATGTGGTAGTAAGACGCGCCGGCGAAGGCCTTTTGGACGGCTTCGAGCGGCGGCCCGAAGACGAAGATATCCTCCCGCCAGGCGGTGCAGGCCTCGAGCTTCCTTTGGAATTGCTTGGCGTTAAGGGGAGAGGCCTCGGCGGCCTTTGTCCTCCGGGCGACCCGCTCCGGCCCGTAGTAGGCCGTGTAGCTTTCCAGGGGATAGATCATCATGAGGTCCCACTGGTCGCCCTGGGTGTGGCGCCACCAGAAGGGCTTCTCGTCCCCGCCCGCCGCGATGACGTCCATCCGGCCTTTGTAAAGATCGATGAGCTCCAGGAGCTTTCCCGGGGCGGCCCGGACGAATGTCGTCTTATAGAGATAGGCGGGCTCCGCGGCCAATGCGGCCGATGACGCCAAGCTCGCCCCGATGAATGTGGCCAAGACGGCGATCATCTCCGCTTTCAAGTTTTTCATGCGATCTCCTTTTCCGGTCTCCGTTCCCCTTTCTTCAGAGAGGCAGGCGAACGCCGGCCAGCAGGAAGAACGTCCGGGTTTTAAACTCGAACCGGCCGGGCATGTATTCGTCCGACTGATAGAGAAGTCCCCAGTCGTAGCGCCCTTCCAGAGATAAGACGGTCCGACTCAGCCGCTTCTCCACCGAGCCGCCGGCTACGATTCCCCAATCATGTTGTCCATAGTTGGGGTCCATGTCGGTCAGGAAACGGGAATACCGGCCTCCGCCGAAAGCGGACAAGGATACGGTGGAAGACTTGTCGAGAAAAACCCGGGCCTTCAGAAGAACGGGAAAGCTGATTTCGGAAAAGCCATGGACCTCATCGATCCAATCCAGGTCATAGCCTTTGCGGCAATAGAATGCGTCGACTTCCAATCCGAAATTCTTGAACATCCAGAAATCGAATCCGGCTCCGAATCCGAGCCGGTCGATCGCCTCGGGTGGCGGGGAATAGACGCCGGCGCGCGTCCAGCCCGCCAGGAACTTCAAGCCGAGATCCGTCGAGCGGAGGCCCGAAACGACGAAAAGAAAAAGCCCCGCGGCGAGAAGAACCCTCTTCGCGGCCGCCTGTTCCCGACGGATCGATTCGCCCAACGACGATCTCCTCTTCTCGTTATGCTACGCGAGGCCGCCCCGGCATTCAAGGGGGTCGTCCTAACCTAAGAACAGGTTTTCTCCCTCGATCTTTCTTCGTCGCCAGCATGCGGGAACGGCCGGAACATAGTTAGGTTTTGCCGCCCCCAGATGTTCCTCGAAGGACCCGGCGTGTCAGGCGGCGGCATGGCCGTCCTCGTGACCCCGTAGCGGAAGGGGGGCCCCCTGGCTTTGCCGAGGGGGGGAACCGACGGGACTGGTTCCCCGGGGCCGGGGTTAGAGGATGGCTATGACGCCGCGACACGCCCAGGAAAATAGACCAGGGCAACGCGAATTTGCACGCGTGTTAGAAAGCCGAAGGCCGTTCTCGGATGCGGCGAATCCTTGACCCCTTTCGACTCCTGGTCTACAATCCCGCTGAATTCGGACGCCAGGAGGCCAAACATGCCGTCTTCGAATTGGAGCCGTCGGTCGTTTATCCGGACGGTCGGAGCCCTCGGACTGGGAGCCTGCGGGATGAAGGCCGACGCCCTCGAGCGGGTCGCCGCCGCTTCCCAGTCGGTCGCCGGCCGCTCGGCCGAGGAGGTCGCCAAGGACGAGTTCTTCTGGCGGGAAATCCAGCTCGCCTTCAAGCTCGACCGGTCGCTCATCAACCTCAACAACGGCTTCACCTGTCCGACGCCTCGGGTCGCCCTGGAGGCCGTCTGGCGCTATATGGACATGGTCAACATGCTCCCGGTCCACTACCAGGCGATGATCGCCCGGAACAGCGAGACGATCCGCCTCCGGATGGCCAACGAATTCGGCTGCGGTCCCGACGAGATCGCGCTGACCCGCGGGGCGAGCGAGGCCCTCCAAATCGTCCAGAACGGGATCGACCTCGAACCCGGGGACGAGGTCGTGACCACCGATCAGGACTATCCCCGGATGCTGACGACCTGGGACCAGCGGATGAGGCGCGACGGCATCAAGGTGACCCGTTTTCAATTCCCCGTCCCGACGACCCAGGACGATCTCTACGAGCGGTTCGAGAAATCGATCTCCCCGCGGACGAAGGTCTTCCATTTCACCCATATCACCAACTTGACGGCCCAGCTTTTTCCGGTCCAGCGGATCTCCCGCCTCGCCCGGTCCAAGGGGATCGTGACGATCGTCGACGGCGCCCACGCCCTGGGGCATTTCCCCTTCAAGCTCCGGGACCTCGAGTGCGACGCCTACGGCGTCAGCCTCCACAAATGGCTCCTCGCCCCGCTGGGGAACGGCTGCCTTTACGTCCGGAAGGAAATGATTCCGAAGTTCTGGCCTCTCCAGGCGGCCCCCGAACAGCAGGACAACGACATCCGCAAATTCGAATCCATCGGAACGCACCCCTGGGCGATCCGGGCGGGGCTGGGCGAGGCCTTGGCCTTCCACCAGGCCATCGGGGCGGAGCGCAAGGCGGCCCGGCTGCGCACCCTGAACCTCCGCTGGGTCAACGCCCTCAAGGTCCATCCGCGGATCAAGGTCCTGACCGATTTCTCGGAGCCGCCCCAAGCCTGGGGCGTCGGCGCGGTCACGATCGAGGACATGGATATCCGCTCGCTGGCCCGGTTCCTCATGGACAAGTACCGGATCATCTCCGTTCCCCTGGTCGGCGGGGCACCTCCCAACTCGGTGTTCGATTACCAAGCCCTCCGGATTTCGCCCAATGTCTACACAACCCTCGAGGAGATCGACACCTTCGTCACGGCCATGGAGGACGCCCTCAAGAGCGGCGTACCGGAAGTCCCCGCTTCGGCCGTCGAGGAGCTGGAGATTTGCCGGTAGGCTGCGGCCTCGAAGAAGCCAAAGGAGGTTGACGATGAACAAGCGGATCATCGCGGTGGTCGGCGCGGCGGCGTTCGTCCTCGCCGTTGGAGTCGCCGCGGCCTCCGCCCAGGGGACTTTCAAGATCTCCTTCGAATTCAAGGCGGGAGGTCAAAAGCTCTCGAGCGGGGAATACTGGATCGGGCCTCGGGAGGACGGGAAGATCGTCCTCCGCCGGGAGTCGAGCGGGAAGGAAATCGCGGTGGCCGTCCTCGAGCGGACGCCCCAGCCGACGCCTCCCCTCGAGGAACCGCAGCTCGTCTTCCACGTCGTCGGGAACTTTGAGCCTTCCTATACGGAATACGTCACGGAATACGTCCTGGCGGAGATCTGGCTGCCCGGTGCCGAGGGGTATGTCCTGGCCGTCACCAAGGGGGCGCACCAAAACAAGACCGTCAGGGGACAGGCCGCCAAGCGGAGCGATTAGCCCTCGCGGCGCGGACGGGTTTGTCCGTTCGAGTCGATCAAAGGAGTCATTCATGCCGAAATATCGGATAGCCGTCCTCCCCGGCGACGGGGTGGGCAAGGAAGTCGTCGAGGCGGCCCTCATCGTCCTCAACCGCCTGAACGTCGAGGCGGAATACCTCCACGGCGACATCGGCTGGGAATTCTGGCGCCGGGAGGGCAACGCCCTCCCCGACCGGACGGTCAAATTCCTGAAGGAGACCGACGTCTGCCTTTTCGGAGCCATCACCTCGAAGCCCAAGGAGGACGCCGCGGCCGAGCTCGACCCCGCGCTCCGGGGGAAGGGCCTCTCTTATTTCAGTCCCATCGTCCGCCTCCGCCAGGAGTTCGACCTCTATTCGAACCTCCGGCCGTGCAGGGCCTATCCCGGGAATCCCCTCAATTATCGGGACAACATCGACCTCGTCATCTTCCGGGAAAACACGGAGGGGATGTACGCCGGCGTCGAATTCTTCCCCCTGCCCCAGACCGTCCGGGACGCCCTGGCCGTCCATCCCAAGATGAAGGCCTTCAAGGACGTCCCCCTCGGCGAGATCGCCGTCTCGACCCGGATCATGACCCGCCGGGGCTGCGAGCGGATCGTCCGGGCGGCCTTCGAATTCGCCCGCAAGCACAAGCGCCGCTCGGTGACGATCGTCGAGAAGCCCAACGTCCTCCGGGAAACGGGCGGCCTGATGCTCGGCGCGGCCCGCGAGGTCGCCCGGGCGTATCCCGAAATCCCGCTCAAGGAAGCCAACATCGACGCGATGTGCATGTGGCTGGTCAAGAACCCCCACGACTACGACGTCCTCGTCGCCGAGAACCTCTTCGGGGACATCATCTCCGACCTGGCCGCCCAGCTCGTCGGGGGGTTGGGATTCGCCGCCGCGGGGAACATCGGCGACCGCTACGCCGTCTTCGAGCCGACCCACGGCTCGGCGCCGAAATACGCCGGCCTCTACAAGGTCAACCCCCTGGCGACGTTCCTCGCCGCCAAGCTCATGCTCGACTGGCTCGGCGAGACCGCCAAAGCCGAGGCCTTGGAGGGGGCGATCGCCGCGGTCATCAAGGAGGGGGAGGTCCGGACGTACGACATGGGCGGCCGGTCGACGTCCCTCGACATGGCCAAGGCGGTGGCGGACAAGCTGTAAAGGAGGCGACGTGGGGCGGACGGTCATCGAAAAAATCATCCAGGCTCACACCCGGGACGACGTCGCGCCCGGCCGGATCGTCTGGCTCGACCTCGACGTCCGGACGGCCCGCGACTTCGGGGGGCCCAACGTCGTCAAGCACTTCGAGCGCGAATACGGAAACGCGGCCCCGGCGGACGTCCGGAAGACATTCTTCACCTTCGACCTCTGCGCCCCGGCCTGCACCCTCAAATACGCCGACAACCAGCAGATCTGCCGCGATTTCGCCCGCAAACACGGGATCGCCGTCCACGACGTCGACCGGGGAATCGGATCCCACACCCTGATTGAAGAGGGTCACGCCCGGCCGAACACGACCGTCGTCGGGACGGACAGCCACATGAACATCCTCGGCGCCGTCGGCAGCTTCGGCCAGGGGATGGGGGATGTCGACATCGCCTTCGCCTTCAAGACGGGAATGACCTGGTTCGAAGTCCCGGAAACCGTAAAGGTCGTCCTCAAAGGGCGTCCCGGGCCGGCGGCGACGGCCAAGGACCTGACTCTTTTCCTCTGCCGCGAGCTCGGGACGACAACAATCGCCCTCCGGGCGGCCGAATTCTACGGACCGGCGGCGGCGGGGCTCGGCCTCGCCGGCCGGATCACCCTCTGCAGCATGATCACCGAGATGGCCGGTATCATCGGCTTCATTCCCGAGACGGGACCGTCGCTCCTCCGGGAAACCGCGGCCCTGGGGATGAAAGATTTCGTTCCCCTGGCGAGCGATCCCGACGCGGCGTATGCCGACGTCGTCGAACTCGACGTCGAGGGCCTCGGCCCGCAAGTCGCCGTCCCTCCCTCGCCCAACGCCGTCAAGCCCCTAGCCGAGGTCCGCGGCGTCCGGATCGACTCGGGATTCATCGGTTCGTGCACGAACGGCCGGACGGAGGATTTCCTCGCCGCGGCGGAAATTCTCCGAGGCCGCAAAGTCCGTCCGGGGATCATGCTCAAGGTCGTGCCGGCGACGCGGCGGGTCTACGAAGAGCTTCTCAAGACGGGTCTCCTGGCCGACCTTTTCGAAAGCGGGGCCATCGTCCTCAACCCGGGCTGCGGCGGCTGCGCCGAAGGCCATGCCGGCTTGACGGGGAAGGGCGAGGTCGAGGTCAGCACGGGCAACCGGAATTTCCCGGGCAAGCAGGGCAAGGGTCCGGTCTATCTTGCCTCGCCCGAGGTCGTCGCGGCCTCGTGCCTCAAGGGCGAGATCGCCGGCCCGGAGGAGTTGTGAGATGAGGGCGACGACGATCCGGGGAAGGGTTTGGGTTCTGCTTGACGCCTCGGGCCGGCTCATCGAGGACATCGACACCGACCAGATTTTTCATAACGCTCATCTCCACCTCACCGACATCGCCCAGATGGGACAACACGCCCTCGGCAATCTCGAGGGTTGGAAGGATTTTTCGAAGAAGGTCATAGCCGGGGATCTCGTCGTCGCCGGACGGAACTTCGGGGCCGGCTCGTCCCGGCAGCAGGCCGTCGACTGTTTCGTCGCCCTTGGCGTCGCCGCCATCCTGGCCCCCTCGTTCTCGGCGATCTATTTCCGGAACGCGGTCAATTCGGGTTTTCCGGTCCTCCGGGCGGCGGGGCTCGCCGAGCTCGTCGGGGAGGGGAAGCTGCGAACGGGGGACGAGGTCGAGGTCGACGCGACGGCCGGCCGCGGACGGAATGTCGGCCTCGGCATCGACTTCGCCGTCGAGCCGATGAGCGGCGTCCAGTCGGATATCTACAAGGCGGGCGACCTCTTTCGCTACGGAAAGACGCGGAGATGAGAATCCTGGCCGTCGACACGACGACGGAGAGCGCCTCGGTCGCCGTGCTCGAGGACGGACGCCTGAGGGCGGAGACGGGGGTGGACCTGTTCGGGACCCAATCGACAAGACTCCTGGCGGCCGTCGAGGGCCTTCTCGAATCGCTGGGGATCACGGTCCGCGACCTCGACGGCTTCGCCGTCTCTCCCGGCCCCGGTTCTTTCACCGGGATCCGCGTCGGCCTGAGCACGGTCCAGGCCTTGGCCTTCGCTTCGGGCAAGGCGATCGCTCCGGTCTCGTCGCTCAAAGCCCTGGCCTGGAAGCACCGCGAAGCCGGGCCCCGCCTTGTCTGTCCCATCCTCGACGCGAAAAAGGGCGAAATCTACGGCGCCCTCTTTGAATTCGCGCGGGGCCGGATGAGGGAGATTATCCCCCAGGGAAACGACTTGCCGGAGCGATTCCTGGCCAAGCTCCCCAAGGGCCGGACGATCCTTTTCGCGGGCAACGGAACGACGATTCTCGGTCCTGTGCTCCGGGCGAAACTCAAGGACAAAGCCCGCTTTTCGGGCCGAAGCCGTTTCATCGCCGCCGAAATCGGGGCTTTAGGCGCCGAAGTCCTGGACGCCGGGAAGGGCCTCGGCCCCGAGGATATCGCTCCGCTCTACTTCCGCCGCTCCCAGGCCGAGGAAGGGAAGTGACCCTCCGCCGCATGACCGCTCCGGATTTGCCGGAGGTTCTGGCCATCGAGCGCGTCTCCTTTCCCAACCCCTGGCCGGAGTCGACGTTCCGGGGCGAGATCCAGAACACGGGGATCTCCTCGCCGCTCGTCGCCGTCGAGGAAGGGACGGGGCGGGTCGTCGGCTACCTCATCTACTGGAAAATCGTCGATGAAGTCCAGGTCAACAATATCGCCGTCCGCCCCGACGCCCGCCGCCGCGGGGTCGCCGAGGCCATTTTTCGCGATGTCATCGCGAAACTGCGGGCCGAAGGCGCGCGGCTCATCTCCCTCGAAGTCCGGATTTCGAACGCGGCCGCCCGCCGGCTCTACGAAAAGCTGGGCTTCGAGGCCTGGGGGATCCGGAAGGGATACTATTCCAACCCCGAGGAGGACGGCCTCGTCCTCGGCCTCAATTTAGCGTAATCCCTTCCTTGCCTCCCGTAGAAGCCAGGCATCTCCTCGCCTCCGAGAACGGCCGGAACGTGATGGAACTCACCCTCCCTACAGGCGCTCATCGAAGGGCCCGGCGTGTCGGGGCAGCATGGCCATCCTCTAACCCCGGCCCCGGGGAACCAGTCCCGTCGGTTCCCCCCCTCGGCAAAGCCATGGGGGCCCCCCCTCCGCTACGGGGTCAGGAGGACGGCCATGCCGCCCCATGACACGCCCCGGGAAATGGGACGGGAAAGCATTGGTCCCTAACTTCCTAACACCATTTATGAAGAGGAGAGGCCCCGAAATACATAGGCTGCCCGTAGAGTCGGAGTGGAGGCCGTCCCCGGAGACGAGGACGGTGCCGTTCGCGGGAGAAAGAGAGAACGTTTCTCTCTGAGGCTTCGAGAAACGTTCTCTCTCAATAATCGACGCGAAGGAGGCAGAGGCCCTTGGCCGGGGCCGTGGGGGAGAAGAGGGTCCGCTTGCCGCCGCGAAAAATTTCTTCGATCGATCCGGCGTCGAGGCGGCCGCGGCCGGCCTCGAGAAGCGTCCCGACGATCGTCCGGACCATGTAGCGCAGGAATCCCCCGGCTTCGACGGTGTAGATGATTTCGGGCCCCTTCGTCCGGATTTCCGACCGCGTGACCCGGCGGACGGGACGGAGCTCCCGGTTGGAGGAGAATCCCGAGAAATCGGCTTCCCGGACGAAGAGGGCGGCCGCGGTTCGCATCCTCCGGATGTTCAGGGGATAGGGCCAATGGAGGACGTAGCGGACGTCGAACGGGCTGACCTGAGGGTCCGTCCAAATCCGGTAGCGATAGGTTTTAGAGCGGGCGTCGCGCCGGGCGTGAAACCCGGCCCCGACCCTTTCGAGGCCGGAGACCCGGATCGTTTCGGGCAGATTGCCGTTCAAGGCTTTCAGGAGTACGGCGTCGTCGAGGCGGAAAGACGCCTTGAAGCCGGCCGTCTGGCCGAGGGCATGGACGCCCGCGTCGGTCCGGCCCGCGCCGATGACGTTGACCTTTTTTCCGGCCAGGCGGGCGAGGGCGTCTTCGAGCTCTCCTTGAATCGTTCGCTTCCCGGGCTGGCGCTGCCAGCCGAAGAATCCCGTCCCGTCGTAGCTCAGGACGATCTTATAGTTTGGCATGGGGGCGCGCGGCCTCGAGGGCCAGACGGACGGCCTCCTCGGCCGTCTCCGCCTGGACGACTCCCCGGATATCCCAGGTCCCCAGGCCGACGACGGGCTTTCCGTAGATCCGGCCGTAGGCGATTTCGCTGAGGGTTCCGTACTCCCCGTCGACGGCGATCAGGGCGTCGGAGTTCATGGCCACGAGGGAGTTCCTCGAATATCCGAGGCCGGTGGCGATGGGGATCTCGATGTCCGGATTGGCCGCCGCGGGGTCCTGTCCGGGAAGGATGCCGATCGTCAGCCCGCCGTTTTCCCGGGCGCCGCGGGCGGCTTCGGCCATGACTCCTCCCAGTCCGCCGCAGACGAGAACGGCCTTCCGTTCGGCCAGGAGGCGGCCGACTTCCCCGGCGAGGGCGAGAAAGCGGGCTTCGGGTCGATTCCCGCCGATGACTCCGATTCGGACGCGGCCTCTCATCCTGTCTTGGCTCATGGGGGAATATTTAGCACAGAGCCGGCAGGGGCTCAAGCCCTCCCGGCGGCGGTTGCCTGTCTCCCGCAGTTCGAATAAAATGAAAGAGTGAAGTTTCATATATTTTTCGGGAAATCCGCCTTTGTCCGCGTCGCGGGCTTGATTTTGACGGTCTTCATCGGTCTATCGGGATGCCGAAAAGGCCCCCGTCTCGAGACCTCGGTCTACCGGTTGATCGACCTCCTCCGAATCGAGAACGTCGTCCGGAGCCCGTTATCCGGCCTCTCCGCCGCCGAACTGGCATCGGACCGCTATCCCGTCGAATCGTATCCGCCGGCCAATTACCCCGACAATCCCCTGGGTCTCGTCCGCAGGCACACGATCGGAAATGCGGAATCCAAGGTCATCTTCGCTCCTCCGGGGACGGAGTTTCGGTTCGACCTCGACCTTCCCCCCGATCCCGTCCTGTCCTTCGCTCTCGGCGTCGTCCGGGACGCGAATTCGGCCGCGGCGATGTCCGACGAGAGCGAAAAAAACGGCGGGGTGGAATTCATCATCCATCTCGAGGCCGAAGGCCGGCGGGAGGTCGTTTTTCGGAAGCACTTCGAGCTTCCTCCCGTCCGGGAATCGCGCACCCTAAGCTATTCCCCTTTTCGCCTTGAGATCCCGGCCGGCGAGGGAAAAGCCCGGCTCCGTTTCATCACCGGAGGCTCGAAGGGGGCTTTCGCCCTCTGGTATCATCCGATCCTCTATGCCCGGCGCCAAGACCGTCCCAATGTCGTCCTCGTCTCGGTCGACACCCTCCGGGCCGACCACGTCGGCGCCTACGGCTACGGCCGCAACACGACCCCTCATCTCGACGCACTCGCCGCCGGGAGCGCGGTCTTCCGGAATGTCTTCGCCCCGTCCTCCTGGACGCTCCCTTCCCATGTCTCCATGCTGACCGGACTCGAATGCCGCCGCCACGGGGTGTATTTCGAGAACGACCGGATGGACCCTTCCCTGCCGACGCTGGCGGCTTTGCTCAAGGACCGGGGATACGTCTGCGGCGCCGTGACGGGCGGAGGCTTCGTTTCTCCGTTCTACGGATTTTCCCGGGGATTCGACAGCTACCACATCGGGAACGGCGACCTTTCCGATCCGAACCTCGCCGCCTACGCCGGAGCCGACGCGGAAAGGTGGCTCGAGCAAAACGGCGACATGCCCTTTTTTCTATTTCTCCACACGTACCAGCCCCATTCCCCCTATCGCAGTCCTGAAGATTACGCCCGAAAATACACGGGGCCGAACCCGAAATGGCTATCCTGGGATTTCCAAGCGGACCACGGCGGCTGGACGAACATCTTCCGGCCGCTTCCGGAGGCCGAGCGGCAAAACGTCATCGGCCTCTATGACGGCGAGATCCGGTACACGGACGACGCCCTGATCGGTCCCCTCGTTGAGAAGCTCAAGGCCCTTGGCCTCTTCGACCGCACCCTCCTCATCGTCACGAGCGACCACGGCGAGGAATTCTTCGAGCACGGCGCCTGGGTGCATACCTGGTCGCTGTACGGCGAGTCGCTCAAGGTCCCGCTCGTCGTCAAATTCCCCGGCGGCAAACACGCCGGCCGAAAGGTCGACCCCATCGTCCGGCTGACCGACCTCGCCCCGACCGTCCTCGACGTCCTGGGGATCGAGATTCCGGCGGGGATGTTCGACGGCCGGAGCCTCGTTCCGCTTCTCGAAGGCCGGGAGAGAGAGGACCGGAGCGTCCTGGCCGAGATCGCCGCCGACGTCGTCGAAAACCACGGCCCCGCGCGGTCGGCGGCCGGCTCCGGCCGGGATTTCCTCATTCTCAACGGGCCGTACAAGAAGGAAAACCTGTCCCGATTTGCCACCCCCCCGCCGGCCATGACGCCGCTCGAGCTTTACGACTTGGCCAAGGACCCGGGCCTGGAGAAAAACATCGCCGGAGCTCCGGCCAAGACGGAGGTCGTCCGGGCCCTCACTCGAGCGGCGGACTTGTCTTCCTTGGAAAGCCGGACAAAGACCGCCCGGAAGCTGTCCAAGGAGATGGAGAGCCAGCTCCGGGCGCTGGGCTATATCAAATGACCCGGACGGGAGAGGAGGGTCCATGACCGATTTTCTAGAAATCAAGAGCCTGGGAGAGGACGAGGAAAAGCGGCTCCTGGCCGAGATCGAGGCCCGGATCGCGCTCAAAAAGAAAGAGGGCCGGCTGACGGATCGGGAGGTCCGCGACATCCGGGAGATGAAGCTCCGGCCTCTCCCCGACATCCAGGACGTCCAGAGCGTCTACGAGAATTTCCTCTTCACCAAGGACAAATAGGGGAGGAGCGCCATGGAAGTCGAGATCGACTACGACCGCCTCGATGTCGCGGCAATCATGGACCAGGTCAAAAAAATCGCGGCCTCGAAGCTTCCCGAGCCGGGCCGCGAGGAGACGGGCCCGCCCGCGGATTTGCCCGGGACCGCGCCCGCCTCGGGCGACGAGCCGCCTCCTCCGGCGGGGCCTCCCGGCCTCAAGGCCAGGCTCCGGGCCAAGGCCCTCAAGGCCATGGCTCCCTTCTTTCCGGTCATCCGCTTCTTCGCCCTGCCCCTCCACGAGGAGATCAAGGCCGTCATCCGCTCCCTCGACCAGACCAACCGCCGCCTCGACGCCCAGACGACGGCGGCCAACCTTCGCTTCCAGGACCTCGACCGGGCCATGGAATACGTCAAGCTCCTCCACACCCTCAACCATAACCTCGTCGTCGAGGTCACCAAGCTCCGGATCGAGCTCGAAGGCCTGCGGAGCCGGACCCGGATCCTGGAAAAGGACTTCGAGTTCGCCGGCCGGCGCCAAAAGACCTTGGAAACCCGGGTCCTCGGATGACCGTCGCCTTCGTCGTCCAGCGGTACGGCCTCGAGATCAACGGCGGGGCCGAGCTCCATTGCCGCTGGGTGGCGGAGCACATGGCCAAGCACTGGCCGGTCGAGGTCGTGACGACCTGCGCCAAGGACTACATCACCTGGGAGAACCATTACCCGCCCGGCGAGGAAACGACAAACGGCGTCCGCGTCCGCCGCTTCCCCGTCTCGCGTCCCCGAGATCCCGAGAAATTCGGCCGGCTCCAGAAC
>Ga0208047_1000457_pt1 | contig 15266 bp, 10 predicted proteins | sample Kivu_220m_FD_184162 | JGI IMG/M metagenome (GOLD analysis project Ga0208047, IMG submission 184162) | Freshwater microbial communities from Lake Kivu, Western Province, Rwanda to study Microbial Dark Matter (Phase II) - Kivu_220m (SPAdes)... | ecosystem: Environmental > Aquatic > Freshwater >...
ATGATCTGGTCATTCGGAATGGCCATCGGCATAATCTTCATTTACCTGACTCCGGGATACGCTCCTAACCTGATGAGCTACCTGTTTGGCAATATCCTGAGCGTCTCATCCGGTGACCTGTGGACCATGGCCGGCCTGATGCTGGTCGTACTGGTGCTTTTCGTACCTTTCTTCCGGCTCATCCAATATATCACTTTTGACGAGGATTTTGCCCGAACCAGCCGGATTCCGGTGACCCTGTTCAAGTACCTGCTCATCGGCCTGGTGTCCCTGACGGCGGTTCTCTATATCCGGATTGCCGGCATCATCCTGGTTCTGTCGCTCCTGACGATCCCCCAGAACAGCGCCCTCCTTTTCTCCAATAACCTCAGGAAAATCATCTTCCTGTCAATCATTTTCGGGTTCACAGGCTCGGTTTCCGGATTGATATTCTCCTATACGCTGAACATACCCTCGGGAGCCTCCATTATCTTTTCATTGATTATCCTCTATCTCCTGGCCTCCATCTTTCGCACCTTGTCAGCCTCCAGAAGGAAGAACCTGGCTGACCGGCATTAAACCAAAGGTCTGCCGCGAAGTCTTAAAAAATGTGAAAAAACCCGGAATAGCCGGAACCGGATTTGTTTTTCACCCGGAGTGTAGTATTTTTACGCGGCTTTTTGGACCCCCCCAACCAATTAAGTCGGATTTAGTCATTGTTTCATAAGTTGTGATGGTTGAAGTTTTCAACGTAAGAAAGTTAGGCTGTATTGGTTTGTTGGTGGTCCTCCTCTTCGCAGGATTGCAATCATGCAGTACCGAGTTTGATGTGACTGCCGATAACCTTGACGTACCGATTGTTTATTGCCTTTTGAACACTTCGGATTCGGTCCAGTACGTCAGGCTGCAGAAGACCTACCTGATTGAAGAGGCGGCACTGGAATATCCTCCGGAACCCGACAGCATGGTTTTCCCCGGTGAAATCCAGATCACCATGGAGCGGCTGCAGAACGGTATCGTGATGGAGACTTACCGTTTCCAGCCTGACAGCAATATTCCCAAGGACTCCGGCTTCTTCCCGACCGAAAAGCATATTGTTTACAAGACGAACGCAAAGGTTGAGGCTAATTCGATTTATCGCCTTTATATCTATTTGGGAAGCAAGGAAAAGGTTGTGTATGCGCAGACCACCTCACTGGGAAAGTTGACCGTTGTGGATCCTATGCAGCTTCCGCTGAGGAAAATCAGCCTGTATGAAGGCAATAATTATACCTGCCGCTGGCTGCCTGTGGAAGATGCGGGTTTGTACCAGGTGGTCATCCGTTTCCATTATAGCGAAACCCGGGATGGCATCACCACCTCACACTATATCGACTGGCCTCAGGGATTCTCGACTCCCGGATCTTCCAGGGATTACCTGAGTAAAGACATCAGCGGTATCCGGTTCATGAATGTCCTGAAAGAAAATCTCGCCGTTGATCCGGGGGTCACCCGGACAGTTGACGGGATTGATTTTCATGTTCTAAGTGGAGCTATTGAACTTAAATACTATATCGAGTCGACCTCACCGACGGAAGGCGCCCTCATGGAAAAGCCGGTTTATACCAACGTTACCAACGGAATGGGCATTTTCAGCACGATATCGCAGGTAGATGTGACTGGATTGTTCCTGTCGGCCGTCACGGTTGACAGCATTGCTTACAGCCGGTTCACCAGGAATCTGGGTTTTCTGGACCATACCGGGGACCGGGACAGCACGAACGAGCTGGCTGATTTTTAAAGCATGAAGGTTAGTTAAAGGAAATAATCAAGACAAAATGTTCAGGTTCTTCAGTAAATGGATTCAGTATGCCCTGGTCAGCGGATTGATCATGGTGGCCGGATGTACCGAACCGGTTGATCCGGGTGATGATCCGATTGATGTAGTAACACCGGTAACCGGCACGCTGGAGATCGAATTCAGGGTACCCGGTTCCTGGCTGCCGCCCAGCCGGGTGGTCAGGGCCGACCTCAGCATTGCCACCAGTGCGGAAAATCTGTATAAAGGACATTTCTATCAGGTTGCCAACGTCTATAACAGCAAACTGGTTTATCAGTTTGATATCCCGCCGGGTAACTACTATTACCAGGCAGGCATCGTCTGCCTGGCCGAAGGGGATTCCTGTTCAGCCGCCAATTATCCCGGAGGGCGATACGGGATGAAATGGGCTATCGGAACCGCGACCGTGCTGGAAGACCAGACCATACACGTTGTACCTCAGTTCACCAATTAAAGAATGAAAATAAGCGTTCATCGTCTGGCTCCTCTGGTTTTCGTACTTTCCTTCCTGGCAGGATGTGAAGAGGACCCGGTTCCTCAAACCCCGCCCGAGGCCAGTTTCAAGGTATCCCCTGCGAATGGCCTGACCACAACCATTTTTCAGTTTGATGCCACCGCGACCCAAGCAACCATGGAGGATGACACGCTTCTTTTCCTGCGCTGGGATTGGAACAATGACAGCATTTGGGATACGGGATTCTCAAGATCCCGGAAATTCACCCACCGGTATTATGCTCCGGGCACTTATGCACCTCGCCTGGAAGTCAGGAACGAAGCGGGATTAAGTGACACGATCCAGTTGAGCATTCAGGTGGACCGGGGGAACAGTGCGCCACAGCCTTTCTTCACCATTTCGCCGGCAAGTGGCAACCTGCGTACCGAATTCATCGTGGATGCCTCCAGGACCAAGGATGACGAGGACAGCCTGAATACGCTCAGATTTGCATGGGACTGGAACGGTGACGGTATTTATGAAACCGAAACCATGAATGAAACCCTTTTCACCCGCACCTACGACCTTCCCGGTATTCATTATATCGGTCTAAAAGTAATTGATCCTCAAGATGTTTCAGCAACTTTACGAAAACCGGTTTCTGTCTACCTCCTGAACGAGAAGCTGGTTCCCGTGATCAGCTGGTCACCAGCGGAACCTACCACCTCAGATACGGTTACTGTGAGCGGAACCGGCAGTTACGATCCCGAAAACCCGGATAATCATTTCCAGTACCACTGGAACTTTGGTGACGACGATGAGTTCGATACCGATTACCTCGACAGCCCCACCTTCGACCATCAGTTCCTGGTTGAGGGCACCAATTACATAACCCTGGAGATCCGGGACCAATGGGGATTGATCAACCAGAAAGACACCACGATCTGGATCGGCCATTCCAACCTGAAACCGGATGCCGCCTTCTTTGTCGGCTATGAATACGGCAACCTGACAACCTCCTTTTATTTCGATGCTGACCAGGTCACCGACGAGGAGGATTATATCGATCAACTTAGAGTCCGGTGGGATTTTGAAAGTGACGGACAGTGGGATACCGAGTACGCCAAAGAGAAAACCGCCACGCACCAGTACGCTCAGCCCGGGAATTTCAGGGTCAGGATACAGGTCATTGACAGCGGCGGCCTCACCGATACGACCAGCCTGATGGTTAATGTCAGTGCAGGAACGAACCCGACGGGCCTGATCCTCGACAAGAAGAACAATATCTACTACGGCACGATCCTGGTCGGGAACCAGTGGTGGATGTCGGAAAACCTGAACGAACCCGGATCATCCAAATACTGCTATGGCAACAAGCCTGCCAATTGCGTGAAATATGGCGGCCTCTACACCTGGACCAATGCCATGAACTATTATACGGAAGAGAAGGCTCAGGGGCTCTGCCCGAGTGGTTGGCACATACCCACCCAGGAAGAATGGGAACAGCTTTTCAATTACCTGGTGGCCGATTCGGCAAAGACGCGTCTGGAATGGGGAGGAGACACCGAATTCCGGATGCTCTATGCCGGTCAGCGATCCCTGAACGGCCGGTATGAGTTCGCTGAAACCGTCACATCCTTCTGGACTTCCACCAAGGCCTCCGGGGAGAACGCGTGGGTGTATTCCTTCCAGAAAGCGAATACGTCCGTGTTCAAGCTTAACCTCGCCCGTAATTACGGCCTGAGCGTCAGATGCGTGAAGAACTAGACTATTCGGGTTTTTTGGTTTTCTTCGGCTGGAAACGCAATTCGTTGAAGTAAGCCAGGTAAACCAACACCACGATCACTATCAGGATTATGTAAATCCCGAGGGGCATCGATGGAGCACTTCCTCCGGCATAAGAATGCATGCCTCCCAGGAAGTAATTGACACCGAAATAGGTCATCAGGACCGATCCAAAACCCATGACCGATCCAAAATTAAAGGCGAACTCCGTTTCAAATCCCTTGATGTGATGCATATGGACCACGAAGCTGTAAACCAGGATCGTGATCAGGCACCAGGTTTCCTTCGGATCCCATCCCCAATAGCGTCCCCAGGACTGGTTGGCCCAGATGGCCCCAAGAAAACACCCGATCGTTATCAGGTATAATCCCGCAATGAGAACGATCTGGTTCAACCGGGTCAGCTGCCGGATGTGGCCGTTGACCTGATCCTGGTTGCCTTTTGTTTTACTGACATAGAGGATCATGGATATCAGGCCGATCAGGGCCCCAAGCCCCAGGAAAGAGTAGCTCGTCATGATGACCGCCACATGAATGGTCAGCCACACCGACTTCAGTACGGGTACCAGCGGAGTGATCTGAGGATTCATCCAGCTCATGTGCGCAACCAGCAGGGACAGGGCCGCCAGCACAGCTGTGAGAGCCAGCGGCAGCCGGGAGCGCCTGATGACCAGAAAACCGGCCAACAGGGTGCCCCAGGCAACAAACAGCATCGATTCGTATCCGTTGCTCAATGGGGCATGGCCTGAGAGATACCATCGCAGTCCCAATCCGAAAGTGTGCATGAGCCATGCCAGTAAAAGAAGGAGCGTAAATACCGAGCCGGTAGCCCGGTGCCATTTTTCGGGTTTGAACAAAGACCAGATCTGGATCGCCAGGAACAGTATCCCTATCAGGGCATAAAAGATCGCCAGGCGTTCAAATATTAGCGCCCTGTTGTACAATGATTCCAGACTTGCTTTGGATTTGGCCGGGAGAATTGCTGCCGCATACTTCTCCTGATAACCGGTTATTCCCGCACGGAATGTCCGGGCTTCATTGAGGTTCCCTGCCCTGAGAGCACTAAGATAGGATGAAAGCCCGCCCTGAATCATTAGTGAATCCTGCCGGCTTATGCCTGCAGGAGCCTTTCCCGGTTCCAACCACTGAGCCCCGGGATCCCCTGGATCCGGAAATATCCTGAGCAATTCACCTGAAAAGCTCAGGTAAAGGATATTCAGGTTTTCATCCAGCTTGATGATGGCCTTATCCAGACCGTTTCTCTGGCTGGGCTTTTTCATGTAAGCCTCGTTCACAAGGTCCCCCATCAGGTATTCATCATCCTTGAAAAAATCATTGAATGAGGCCTTGTTGCCTTCGATCCGGAAAGTGGAGGCGATCTCTTTGTTCTTCACTTCAATCATGGACGTATTGGCCCATTGGTCGGGATCCATCAACATCGAAAGCCAGAGCTGCTCCGGCGACATGCCGGCATAGCGGTTTTCTCCGAAAACCTTCCGAATCATTTCCTGGGCCAATGTGCTGACGGGCTTGACACGTCCTTCGCTGCCCAACACCCAGATCTTTCCGAATGCCGCCGCTTCCTGGGCATCCGGCTTGACACCGTTGCCCTGAGCCTGCAAGGCCAGGCCCGGTATAAGGAAAAATGTCAAAAATCCAGCCACCGCCGTGGCTTTTTTGCTCTCCTTCAGCAGTTTGCGAAACCGGCTCCCCGGGGCGAAGAAAGCCAGAATGATAAAGGCAAACATCAGAAAATAACCGGTATAAGTCACGGTCGTACCCAACCCATCATGGTTTACCGACAGAACAGTCCCTTTTTCGTCTGTATCATAGGATGACTGGTAAAACCGGTATCCCCTGTGATTCAATATGTTGTTCATGAAAATCCGGAAAGGCCTTTCCACCTTTTTTGCTTCGTCAACCAAGACCACATCGCTGGCGAAGGAGGATGGGCTGTTAGATCCCGGATAGCGGTCAAGTTGGAAATCGCTTAAAGTCAGCTTAAAAGGCAACTCCATAGGTTTGGAGCCGAAAGAAAAAATGAACCGGATCCCGCTGATCTCCTTTTCATTCGGGATAAAAGCCTCCTTTTGCTTACCCCTTATCAATACCTCTTCCGAGCCATTGTTGACGGTCACCCTGATTTGCGCAACGTCAGCATGCACCCGGTCCCCCATCAGCAATCCCATCTGGTCCCCCATTCTCATCTGCTCACCTGTCATGTATTCATTGCTCCTGATCCTGATATGATCCTCACCCAGGCGGAAGCTCAGGTTGACCTGTTTCTTGCTGGCCGGCGACAACCAGACTTTCCTGTAATGCTCGACCTGGCCGGACCGGTTCCCGGCCTGTACATAAAAGTATGTGTCCGCACTGAGGTAATCCGATCGTGTCTCCCCTTCCCTTATATGCATGATACCCTCCGTACCTGTAAAACGGGTCAGGGCAGCTCCCAGGATGATCAGCAGAAAAGCCAGGTGGAACAGGAACAGGGGCAGTTTTTTAAGGTTAAATAATTTTAGCCTGATGATGTTTGCCAGGATGTTGACGAAAACCAGGGCAATGGCCAGTTCAAACCACCAGGCCTGATACACCCATGCCTGGGCAGCCGTTGTGCCGCTCCTGTTTTCGATAAAAGTAGCCACAGCCATGACCAGTCCAAGAAACAGCACTATTATTCCCATAAAGGTCATGGAGAAGAGAAACCGGATGATTCGATTGATCGTCTTCATAGCATCATAGCAGGATAAATTCGCGCCAATATACAATTATCCGTCCATATCATCCCGGATCACAGGGTCCCCTTGTATTCATAACCCAATTCGTTGATCCGGTTTTCAACCTGGCTCAGATCGAAGCCGGCACCGGTGATCTTCACCACTCCCGACTGGACATCTGCGCTTGCTTCATCCACCCCGGGGAGTGAGGACAGGTTGTTCTCGACCGTGGCCTTGCAATGATTGCAGGTCATACCCGCAACCTGAATCAGCGTATATGAGGGATGTTCCATTGTTTTGACTTTGACAGTTGAAAGGATTGACCGGCGTTTTCTCCATTTGTTGAGGAAGGCCAACAATAACAATGACCCGAGGATCGCTGCACTCAGAAGGTTGACCCAAGAACCGCCGGTTGAGTGTTCGTGCTGGTGTGCATGCCCGACAAGGAACCATCCGGGCGGCAACCATTCATTGACCAAAAAACCGAAAAGAAGGGCTCCCGCGATGATCGTTCCCAGATAAACGAGGAAGGATCTTTTTCCCATGGTCTTGCTGATAACCAGCATTGTGGCAATATTGGTTGCCGGTCCAGCCATGAGCAGGACCAGGGCGGCGCCAGGCGACAGTCCTTTCATGAGCAAAACCGCAGCCAGCGGGATTGATCCCGTTGCACAGATATAGAGAGGCACTGATGCTGCCAGCACGATCAACATTTCAATCCATGGATTGCCTATGTATTGGGTAAAAAAGGCATCGGGGATCAGAAGAGAAAGCAAAGCGGCAACCAATAAGCCTATTACCAGCCATTTGACAATATCTTCTATCAATTCACCGAATCCGTAGGTAAAGATCTGCCTGAATCTTTCAATCATCCTGGGCCTGGCTTCCTGCTTGCCGGAATGGTCAACCGGGATCCCGTTCTGGCGCCTGTCCACAAGTGAACTGATCGCTCCCCCTGCAATCCCTGTGACCAAGGCCACCAACGGCCGGATGACGGCAAATGGCAACCCGAGCATCGCATAGGTTGCGAGTATGGAATCGACCCCGGTCTGAGGGGTTGAAATAAGAAAAGAGGTTGTAGAGGCCTTGGACGCCCCGTTTCTGAAAAATGATATGGCTGTGGGCAATACACCGCATGAACAAAGAGGTAGTGGCACGCCAAGGAGAGCCGCATTGGTGACCGAGCGCAGATTGTTCCCGCCCATGAACCGCACGATCCCTTCGGCTGGAATGAATGCTTTCAGGATACCGGCAAAAAGGAAACCCAGCAAAAGGTAAGGAGCCATTTCACTGATAAGCCCGTAAAACTCATGCAGAAAAGATGTAAGCCAGGTCATACAGAATCGTTGTGTACTTGAACAAACAAGATGCCGATTTGTTCCCGTCCTGAACCGAAACAAAAAGTGATCAAGCCTTTGAGCCGGGTTCTATCTCCTCGAAATCGACATATTCCCCTTCATCTTTCGGTATCAATTTCGAAGATTGCTGAGAATCAGCGGCGGGATTGTCCTGCCTCGTCTGATTCCGGAAGGAACGGGTTGCACGGGAAATGAACAGCAAGCCCCGGACCAGGCGATACAAGAGCCAAACCAATATCAGGACAAGTAATGCCTTAAACATGGTTTCCTATTTCAATGCGTAATTGAATAAAAAATTGTCATCGCTGCCGACAACCAGGTTCCTGTATCCTTCCTTATTTGACTGGCTGATCGCAAATCCCGATGAACCCCTGACCGGAAAGCCTTCTCCGACCGAACCATCCGGGTTCAGCAAAAGAATCTGCCCCTTGTCGGACAAAGTAATCCCGATTCTTTTCACCTGCCCGTCCACCTGGTAAATGGCCGGTGCCCCAGACGAGGTCCCATCCAGTTTTTTGGAAACAATTTTCTCTCCGGCCAGGCTGTAAATATCCAACCGGTTCCGATCGAGAAACAGATACTCACCGGATCCATCGCGGTTGATGTCATCAAAAACAAAGAAATGCCCGGGACCGTATTTGTCAAGCCGGGTTGTGACCTCGATGTTGCCGTCCGGACCGATGGCGCAGAGGTTGCCTTCCACATCTGTAACCAGGAACCTGAATCCATTCCCGGATCCCTGTGGATCGTATTGCGCAGGATTGTTCGCTGACAGCGGGATGTCCCTCTGCATAGGGATCTTCAGCGCTCCTTTTCGGTCAAAGAAATAGATCCTGAAGTCATCGGAACAAACGAGGTAGTCCTGGTTTTGAATTTTGAAATGCCTGACCGGTTGCGTGATCATTCCTTCTGTCTCGATTGGTTTCCAGCTTTTTACAGGGTTTCCTTTCTTATCCAGGCAGAGGATCTTTTTGTCACTGCAGGCAATGAATAGCCTGTAATCACGGGTGTTATCGAAATCTACCAGGGAGACCCCGCTGGTTGCAGGTGACGCCAATACCAGGGGAAAGCCGGGCAAAGAGTTACCGTTCCGGTCGAGCAGGTAAATGGCGGAAGGAGTGGAGAAAAGGAATTGCAGACGTCCGTTTTTCATCATGTCCACCTGATAGATCTGCGAATTGACCGGTTCACCAATCTTTTTCCTCCATAAAATCCTGCCTGACGAATTCAGCAGGTAAAAATTATGCATGTCATCCCGGACGGCTATTTCCTGGTCACCGGTCAGATGATTGATCACCCAGGCAGGAGTTCCGATAACCCGGGATTCGAGCCGCGATTCCCAGATCGCTTGAGGCTGGCCGTAACCGGGGCTGGTGAACCGCACGAAAATATTATGAAGAAGCATCCCGTTACGGGAATGGAATTGCAGGCAGACCGCCCCGGTCTGCCGCATAAATTCTTTGTCCGGAGCAAGCGTGGACATGGACTTTTGGCTCAGGATCCTGCCCAGCAGAGGGCGGATCTTGTGCGGAACTGCATAAAAGGTGACATTTGAACGGGTTGAGACCAGGTCAGAAATAGAACGATAGAAAGGATCATTGGCCAGAACCCTGCCATCAGCATAAAAATTCAGAAAATCCTGGATGGTCTGCAGGTCATCGGCAAGGACCAGGGCATTGCCAGCAAAAGAAAAACAGGTCCCCCGGACAGCAGAGAAAAAGTCTCCCCCCAGTATCTCCGGGAAATGATCGAAGGGTACTGGATAAACGTCAAATTCACTTCCGTCAGCAGAGGTGAACCTTTGAAGCGGTTGTCGTCCCTTGCCGGACTTCTTACCGGATACCGCGTCCAGCCAGGATAACAATTTCTCCCGTGTCTGGCCGGGATTACGCGTGAAACACAGCGTAACTGCACTCACGCTTTCATCGGCAGCGCCTGCCAGAAAGCCGATGGTCAGCTCTGACAATCCCAGATCCCCCCAGGTTTTTAGCACATCTTCCCTTGACTGTTGGACTGCCTGGTCCAACGCCCGCTGCCTGTGCCGGCCGGTCTCACCACCCCCGACAAAATCAGACAGGTCCCTGAAATACGCAGCCGGTTTATCGATCCCGACAGAATAATAAGCGGCCGTATTGGACGGAAGGAACTGTTCTGCCAGAAGCTTCTTAGGTTCCTGATCTTTGAAAATGCCGAGATAGGAGCTGAGGGTGTCTCCTTCAAGGGCAAAACCCGTCAGCCATAGCGCATCATTCTTTACCCGGATGTCGAGCAATGCCCAATCCCCGTAACAGCCAAAACCATTCATCTTTTTCTGGACGTCCTGGTTCATCATCGATCCCAACCACCCGGGAAGCATCTTAAGGTTGACAAGCAGATGAGCCAAAGCTCCTTCTTCCCGAGTAGACCACAATTTCCTGAAGCTGCGGCTTCCTGAAAGTCCGCTGTGCAGATCATGTTGCCTCACGGTATTTTCAAGCAGGATGGGTGAAGGGCTAATAACCAGGTAATCACTGAATTCTGCCAGGGACATGCCGGGAAACAGGGCTTCAGCCCCAAAACTGATTCTTCGGATTCTCTGCCCGTTGTAATTCCGCTCCGACCATTGACCGGTCCGCTCCCCCAACTCAGTCAACAACTCTTCAGGCCGGTAAGCCGGCAAGCCGCCGGTTGTCTTGATGACCAGCAGGAATTGGAACATGTTCCTGCCCGTTTGATGAAGGGACAGCGTCACGGGGCACGCGGAAAAGACTCCCTTGAGCCTCCCGTTGTGCAGGACCAGGCTGTCTATTCTTTTCAGGGCCAACAGGTAAGGTTGGGAACCTCCGAACATCTGAAGGGCCGGAAAGAGAGGATCGGATTGCGACAATGCGGCCAAAAGATCGGGAACACCGGCCGATTCAAGAACCCAGAACGCATCCTCGGGAACCAGGTCGATAGGACCGCTCTCATAAATCCCGCTTTCCTTTTCCTTTTGCGGCAACAGGATAATGATAACCGGAACAGCAACCACAATCAGGATTATGAAAGGCAGCAACTTCTTGATCATCGGCTTATCCGTTCGAACCGACAAATTTAAGTTTTTTACCTATCTTTGAGCCCCGGATCCACTAAACTGCTGGGTATGCGTGTCATGAAATTCGGGGGGACTTCTATAGGCGATCCCTCCAGAATCCGGGAAGTAGGAAGGCTTATATCCGATCCAATCCCAAAAATTGTCGTTCTCTCAGCCATGTCGGGCACCACCAACGACCTGGTTACCTATACTGAATATTTATACAGTAGGGATGAAAGAAACGCAAAATTATTCCTGGCCAATCTGAAGGACAAGTATCTCAGGGTCGTTGAACAGCTTTTTGCGACTGCCGAATACCGGCAAACCGGCCGGCGGTTGATCGATACGCATTTCGGTTACCTGATGGAATTCAACCAGGACCTGTTTACCCTTTACGAAGAAAAAGCTGTCCTAGCGCAGGGCGAGTTGATCTCCACGGCTCTGGTCCATTATCACCTGCTGGAATCGGGTCGCCAAAATGTGCTCCTTCCTGCCTTGAACTTCATGCGAATAGACAAGGATCAGGAGCCCGATAATTTCTATATAAGGGAAAACCTGATGCGTGAGCTGGGCCAGCACAAGGATTGCAGCCTGTTTATTACGCAGGGGTTCATTTGCCGGAATGCCTACGGCGAGATCGATAACCTGAAACGGGGAGGTTCAGATTATTCGGCATCCATCATCGGGGCTGCGGTTGAGGCTGATGAAATACAGATCTGGACCGACATTGACGGTTTTCACAACAACGATCCCCGTTACGTGAATGACACCACCCGGATCGACCGCCTGTCATTCAGTGAAGCAGCTGAACTGGCCTACTTCGGGGCCAAGATCCTTCATCCGACCAGCATCCGGCCGGCACAGGACAAAAAGATACCCGTCAGGCTGAAAAACACGATGAATCCCGGATCACCCGGAACACTCATTTCAGGGGAGATGACCGGGTCAGGGCTTAAGGCGGTTGCTGCCAAGGACGGCATAACAGCGATCCGGATCCATTCAGACCGGATGCTACTGGCTTTCGGATTTCTCCGGAAGGTATTCGAAATTTTCGAGAGCCACCGGACTCCGATAGACATGATCGCCACTTCCGAGGTTTCCGTATCCATGACCATCGATCAGAATGCCAATCTGAAGGAGATAGTGCGTGACCTGAAAGCCTATGGCACGGTGGAAGTGGTCCCCGGCCAGACCATCATCTGCGTGGTTGGCGACATGATAGCCGACAACAAGGGAATTGCCGTCCAGGTATTTGAAGCCCTCCGGGAGATCCCCATCAGGATGATCTCCTACGGATCGAGCAATAATAACATCTCCGTGCTCGTGAGTACCTCCGATAAGAAAAACGCCTTGAATGCATTAAGTGATCACCTGTTCAGAAATTTATGAAAACGGTTTTTCCAATACGTCAATTTCAGAACCTGGAAACCCCGTTCTACTACTACGACGTGGTAAGGCTGGAAGAAACCGTTCACAGGGTCGGAGCCCTCGCAGCGCAATCAGGCTATCACATCCATTACGCTCTGAAGGCCAATTCCAATGACCGGATCCTCCGTCTGATCAGTTCGGCCGGTTTCGGCGCCGATTGTGTCAGTGGCCATGAAATCCTGAAAGCCATCGAGACCGGTTTCGATCCTTCTGCGATTTTATTTGCCGGAGTGGGAAAATCGGATTGGGAGATCAACCTGGGCCTCGACAGCAGGATAGGGTCCTTCAACTGCGAGTCGGTCCAGGAATTGCGGCTGATCAAAGAGCTTGCAGGCAGGAAACAATTGACCGCCCCGGTATCACTCCGGATCAATCCGAATGTCAACGCCAATACGCATCAATACATAACAACGGGCATTGCCGAAAACAAATTTGGGATCAATCCATGGGATTGGGAACCGATCACAGACATCCTACTGAACTCGGATAATCTCGATTTTACCGGGTTGCATTTTCATATAGGCTCCCAGATCACCGACCTGGAGATCTTTCACGGATTGTGCTCGAGGATCAATGAGATCAGCACCTGGTTTGCCAACCACCGGCTGTACCCCAGGATGATCAATGCGGGAGGGGGACTGGGAGTGGATTATTCCCGGCCGGATGGCCCTATGCCTGATTTCGAATCCTACTTCATGCTCTTCAGGGACCATCTCGACCTGAAGCCGGGACAGGAGCTTCACTTCGAACCCGGCAGAGCCCTGGTTGCGCATTCGGGCACCCTGATATCAAGAGTCCTTTTCATCAAGGAAGGCATCAACACCCGCTTCGCTATCCTTGACGCAGGAATGACAGAGCTCATCCGGCCGGCGCTTTACCAGGCCTTCCATCCCATCGAAAACCTGACCTCCTCCGGAACGGTCAGGTCCTATGACGTGGTGGGGCCGATCTGCGAATCATCGGATTGTTTCGGCAAAGCGGTACATTTACCCGATACCCGGAGGGGTGACCTGATCGCCATACGCATGGCCGGCGCTTACGGGGAAACCATGAGCTCTTCCTATAACCTGAGAAAAAAAGTGAAAATTTGGTATTCCGACGAAATAGTTACAGATGACGCAGAATCACATACTTCACCCGGCGAGCAGGCCGGCTAAGCTGGTCCTCGGGGACGGAACGGAATTCAGCGGCTGGTCCTTCGGCGCCGACAAGCCGGTTGCAGGAGAGGTGGTTTTCAACACGGCCATGGCCGGGTACCCCGAGAGTATTACCGATCCTTCCTATTGCGGACAGATACTCGTCCTGACCTACCCCCTCATCGGAAATTACGGCGTACCGGGAAAACAGCGTGAAAACGGAATATTGAAATACTTCGAGTCGGATGATATCCATATCAGCGGCCTGGTCATTTCCGATTATTCGTTCAACTTCAGCCACTGGAATGCTGACCAAAGTCTTTCGGAATGGTTACGGGAATGCAATGTGCCGGGTATCTATGGAATTGACACCCGGACCCTGACCCAGCACCTCAGGGAAAAAGGAGCCATGCTGGGCAAGATCCTGTTTGACGGGGAAGACATTCCTTTCTATGATCCCAATCAGGTCAACCTTGTGGATGAAGTCAGCACAAAGGAAGTGGTCCGTTACGGAAAGGGGCGACACAGGATCCTTCTGATTGATTGCGGGGTCAAGAACAACATCATCCGCTGCCTCACCCGGAGGGATACCGAAGTGATCCGCGTGCCCTGGAATTACGATATCAAATCCATCGGGTACGACGGACTTTTCATCTCCAACGGACCGGGAGATCCAAAGCAGTGCCAGGTTACGATCGGAAACATTCGGAGGGCTTTATCGGAAGAAATTCCGATTTTCGGTATTTGCCTGGGAAACCAGCTAATGGGACTTGCAGCCGGGGGTGACACCTATAAGTTGAAATACGGACACCGGAGCCATAACCAGCCCGTCCTGCAGGAAGGAACCGACAAGGCTTACATAACCTCCCAGAACCACGGATTTGCCCTGGACGGACATACCCTGCCAGACGACTGGGAACCGTTGTTCACCAACCTGAATGACGGGACGAACGAAGGGATCCGACACAAGAGCAAACCCTATTTTTCCTCCCAGTTCCATCCAGAAGCCAGCAGCGGGCCCACCGATACGGAGTTTCTGTTCGACGAGTTCATCAGTAAAATTGTGGCTTTCAGAAGTTAAGGAATCATGCCAAAATCATTAAAAAATATCAGCAAGGTCCTGGTCCTGGGTTCCGGTGCGCTGAAGATCGGGGAAGCGGGTGAGTTTGACTATTCTGGATCCCAGGCACTGAAGGCCCTGCGAGAGGAGGGCATCGAAACGGTCCTGGTCAATCCGAACATTGCCACCGTTCAAACCTCGGAAGGCATTGCCGACCAGATCTATTTCCTGCCGGTAACCCCCTATTTCGTGGAGAAGGTGATACGGAAAGAGAGGCCCGAAGGGATACTCCTGGCCTTTGGCGGCCAGACAGCCCTGAATTGCGGGATAGCTCTTCACCGCTCCGGCATTCTGGAACAGTATGGGATTGAAGTGCTTGGGACACCGATAAGTGCCATAATCGATACGGAAGACCGCGACCTGTTTGTCAAACGGTTAAGCGAGATCGGGATCAAGACCATCAAGAGCCAGGCTGTCAATACGCTGGACAAGGCTCGGGA